>Ga0210377_10002875_pt1 | contig 14892 bp, 13 predicted proteins | sample PLM4_65_b1redo_FD_155480 | JGI IMG/M metagenome (GOLD analysis project Ga0210377, IMG submission 155480) | Groundwater sediment microbial communities from an aquifer in East River, Colorado, USA - PLM4_65_b1 redo | ecosystem: Environmental > Terrestrial > Soil > Riparian zone | place: USA: East...
TCCAGCCGGTACCCCGTGGAGCGCCCAATCCACCAGCTCCACGGGATGAACGGCCCGGAGAGGCAGGCCCGCCTGACGCAAGCCGAGCGCGATCTGGAGCAAGCAGCCGATGTTGCCGATCGCCACGTGGCTCGCGCCCGTTTCCCCGATGCGCTCGACCTTGCGTCGCAAGAGCTGGCCGGCCATTTCGGGCTGCAGCAGGTTGTACGCTCCCGCACTGCCGCAGCAGAGGTCCGACTCGGAAAGCTCCACCAGCCGGAGCTCCGGGATCTGCTGGAGGACGGCCCGCGGCTCCTTCCGGATCCGCTGCCCATGGGCGAGGTGGCAGGCCTCGTGATACGTCACCGTGAGGGGAACGGGCCCCAGCTCCCCGTTCCACGAAACTCCCGCCAGCACCTCGGAGACGTCCCGAACCTTGGCGCTGAAGGCCTCCGCCCGGGGCAGCCATTCGGCGTCATCACGAAACAGGTGCCCGTACTCCTTCATGGTCGCACCGCATCCGGCGGCGTTCACCGCCACCAGGTCCACCCGTGCGTCCTCGAAGGTCTGGATGAGCCGTCTGGCCAGCGCGCGGCCCGCCTCCGGCTCCCCGCTGTGAACGGGCAACGCCCCGCAGCAGCCCTGCTCCCGCGGGGCCACCACCTCGAATCCCGCCGCGGCCAGAACTCGCACAGTGGCCCGGTTGATGTCGGGAAGCAGGAATCGCTGGACGCACCCGGTCAGCAACCCGATTCGACCTCGCCGCCCTCGCGTTGCGGGTGTCACCTCGGGCAGGGGTCGTCGGGCAGTGCGCGGGGGGACGGCGGGGAGCAATGCCTCCATCTGGGCCAGTCGCGGCGATACAACCGCGAGCACCCCGGAGGTCTGCACGAGCCGTGAGAGCCCGAGGCGCTGGTACCAGTACAACGCGCCCAGGACCTTCCCCAGGCGCTGGGGATGCGGAAAGAGGCCCAGGATCACCCGCCGCCAGCGCCGATCACTCCTCGGACGCTCGTCCCTCTCCTCGATCTGCGCCCGCGCCGCCTCCAGCAGCTTCCCATAGGGCACGCCGGAGGGACACGCCGTCTGACAGGCGAGACACCCGAGGCACTGATCCAGATGCTTGACGAACACGGGGCCGAGAACCGCCTGCCCCTCCTCCACTGCGCGCATCATGTAGATGCGTCCCCGGGGTGAGGCCATCTCTAAACCGGTGCTGAGGTAGGTGGGGCACGTGGGCAGGCACAGCCCGCAGTGTACGCAGTCCAGGATCCCCTTGGACTGCGATCCGTGTGCGTCGACTGCCGAGGCAACGCGAGGCCTGACCTCTTCCGTTTCCGTCGCGAGTCCTGTCGTCACTTCCCCGGCCCCCACGGCGTTTCGCCACGGTGGAGACAACCTGCTGACTCCGCCACGCTAGATCCCACCCACGAATCGTCCAGGGTTCAGAATCCCCTTGGCATCAAAGGCGGCCTTGAGCCGCTGCATGACTCCCAGGCCATCCGGTGGTCTTCCCCAGACGTCGATCCCGTCACGCACCCCCTCGGGCAGCCTCAGCGCCACCAGGTAGCCTCCCAGGCCGACGAGGGTCTCCCGGGCTGCGGCCAGAGCCCGCACGAGCGGCTCGGGCGCTTCGGCCCCAAGCCGTCCCCTGATGGCGCCATGCGAGACGGTGGCAGCCATTGCCACCTCGGCCGACCCGGAAACCCTCTCCCGGATTGCCCGGATGGCCCTGGCGCAGTCTGCTGGCAAGACACCTCCTCGCCAGAGGACCCAAAGACCCTGGCCGATCCAGCCGGCATTCGGCCACGGAAAATCACTGAGCGCCGTCCAGGCTCCCTCCGCGTTGCGCAACTCGCTCGGGGTGACTCCGAACTCGCCGGCCATCCGCTCCAGGTCCACGAATTGTCCTTGAACGGTCTCGGGGAGACCCGAGATCGACACCACCAGACCCGGCCCTGACACCCCACACACCCGCCCGGCAACCTCATCCACCAGCTCCACTCTGTTCGGGACGAGATGGGATCCAAGAATCCGGTTGGCCAGCACCTGAGCGGCTCCCAGATCGTGAGCGGGGAGCCACCACCCCCGCTCCACGTCCGGCCGCGGGTACACCCTGAACGTCGCCTCCAGGATGATTCCCAGGGTGCCATGGGAGCCGAGGTAGAGCTTCGTCACGTCGTATCCCGTCGCGTTCTTGACGACCCTGGCTCCAGCCTTCGTGATGGTCCCGTCTGCATGGGCCACCCGCACTCCGAGAATCAGGTCCCGCGCCGTGCCGTAGCGACAGCGAAGCGGACCGCTCAATCTGGTTGCCAGCACGCCACCCAGCGTGGCCAGCCCCGGCATCGAAACATCCAGAGGCAGGAACTGGCCGTGCTTCCCCAGTTGTCGCTGCAGCTCGGCCATCCGGATGCCGGCCTGGGCCGTTGCGGTCATGTCGGCCGGCTCGTGGACGAGCAGCCGATTCAGCCGCGTGAGGTCCAGCGCGAGATCGTAGCGGCTGGGCGGAGAGCCGATGGACTGGTGGGAGCCGCCACCCCAGGGGACGACACCCAGCGCCCCCTCCCAGGCCAGTGCCAGGCTCTTGGAGACCTCCGCGTCGTCCGTCGGCATGACGACCGCCTGGGGTATCCTGTCGCCCAGGCGATAAGCCTCGAGCCCCTCCCCCATGAGGAGGGATTCGGCACCCACGACGGCACGGAGGTCTTGGATGACACTCGCGGCAACAGTCATCCCGCCGACACCGCCGATGCGTGGCGGGCGGAGTGTTCAGCCCCCGCTGGCCCGTCCTCATCGGGGAAGATCTTGCCGGGGTTACACAGACCCGCCGGATCGAACACGCCGCGGACCCGGTGCATGACAGCGAGATCCGCAGGACTGTACATGAGGCGAAGGTATTCACGCTTCTCGAGCCCGATCCCGTGCTCACCCGTCACGGTCCCGCCGAGCTCGATGCAGCGTCGCATGATCTCGGAGCCCGCCTGGATGGCCCGTTCCTCGCACCCGGGAACATCCCGGTCGACACAGATCATCGGGTGGACGTTGCCGTCACCGGCATGGGCGACGTTGGCGATCTTGACCCGGTAGCGCGCGCCGATCTCCTCGATCTCCCGCAGCACCTGGGCCAGTTTGGTTCGCGGAACCACGGCGTCCTGGAGGTAATAGTGGTGCGCGATGCGACCGAAGGACCCGGCCGCTTCCTTCCGGCCCTTCCACAGGAGGGCACGCTCCTCCTCGGTCTGCGCCACGCGAACGTCCAGGCAGCCCTGCTCCCGACACACGGCCTCCACACCCACCGCCTCCGCCTCGATTTCCCCTCGGGGACCGTCGAGCTCGATGAGCAGCACCGCCCCCGCGTCCAGCGGGTACCCGGCCTTGACGTTGGCTTCCACCGCCGTGATCGTCTCGCGATCGAGCATCTCCATGGCCACGGGGATGATGCCGCGCGCGATGACGCCCGACACCGCGCTGCAGGCATCCTCGATGGTCCGGAAGATCGCCAGGATCGTCTTCACCGCTTCCGGTTGGGGCAGCAGCCGAACGGTGACCTCGGTGCAGATACCGAGGGTCCCTTCCGCACCGGTGAAGACCCCCAGCAAGTCACACCCCGGCGAGTCGCTCACCTTCCCGCCGAGCCGCACCACCTCGCCGTCAGGCAGAACCACGGTGGCGCCCAGCACGTGGTTCGTCGTCACCCCGTACTTGAGACAGTGAGGGCCGCCCGCGTTCTCCGCCACGTTCCCGCCGATGGTGCACGCCGCCTGGCTCGCCGGATCAGGCGCATAGAACAGTCCGTGGCACTCCACCGCCTTGGTCAGCCACAGATTCACACACCCCGCCTCGACGGTGGCCATCCGATTGGCCAGATCGAGGTCCAGGATGCGCGTCATGCGGGTCAGGACGATCATGACGCCGCCGGCCCTGGGCGTGGCACCTCCGGAGAGCCCGGTGCCGGCCCCCCGTGGGAGGAACGGGACACCGAACTCGTAGCAGCGTCGAACGATCTCGGCGACCTGTGAGGTGGACGTGGGCAAGACCACGACGTCCGGCGGGCACCGGTGGAAGAAGGTGAGCGCATCACAGTCGTAGACCCGAAGCTCATCCGGCGACGAGATGACCCCCTCAGGTCCGACGATGCGCTCGAAGGCCCGGATCAGGTGGGTTCGTGTGTCCGGCGCCAGGCCGTTGCCGTTCATGAGCTTCCGTATCCCGAAGATCACGCCTGGTCAGCGGACAGTGCCGGAGGTGCGGCTTCGGAGTGCCCCGTTCCAGACGGCCAGCCGGGACGCCGGGCGGACTGGCATCAGTCGACCACCCATGTCTCACCCCGCGTGAAGAGGGCATTGACGTCTGCCGCCCCCAGCTTTTTCCGCGCGAGCTCGAGTTGGTTGTTCATGGCCTCCTCGTAGCTCGGCCGGACCGTCGCATGGAAGACCCCGATAGGGGTCGGTTTCTCCAGGTGGGCCAGCATGTACGACAACGGTCGGTTCGTCTCGTCGTGGACAAGGAGATCCGCTTCCGACGTGCCGTTGCCCAGGGACACTACCTGGAGGCGACGGTCGCTCCCCAGCTTGATCCCCTTGTCTCGGTTCTTGCCGAAGATCAGCGGCTTGCCATGTTCCAGGAGCAGCACCGTGTCCGCCTTGGTCGCCTTGTCCGTGAGTGATTCCCATGCGCCATCGTTGAAGATGTTGCAGTTCTGCAGGATCTCGATGAAGGCGCTGCCCGGGTGCTCGTACGCCCGCCGCAGAAGATCTTGCAGGTGCTTGGCCTCCACGTCCACGCCGCGCGCCACGAAGGTGGCGTCCACCCCCATGGCCACCGCGATCGGATTGAAGGGATAGTCCACCGAGCCGGCCGGCGTGGACTTGGTCACCTTGCCCAGTTCCGAGGTGGGAGAATACTGGCCCTTGGTCAGGCCGTAGATCCGGTTGTTGAACAGCAGGATCTTCAATCCCACGTTCCGCCGCAGCGCGTGGATCAGGTGGTTCCCCCCGATGCTCAGCCCGTCCCCATCCCCGGTGACCACCCACACCGAGAGATCCGGTCGGGAGATCTTGAGACCCGTCGCGATGGCCGCGGCCCGGCCGTGAATGGAGTGGAACCCGTAGGTGTTCATATAGTAGGGGAACCGACTGGAACACCCGATCCCGGAAATGAAGACGAACTTCTCCCGGGGCAGGCCCAGCTCTGGCATCACCTTCTGGACCTGGGCCAGGATCGAGTAGTCGCCACATCCCGGGCACCAGCGGACGTCCTGGTCCGAGACGAAGTCTTTTCGAGTGAGTTTGGGTGCCGCCGTGGCAACCGCCGTGTCGGTCATGCTCAGCCCTCCAGAAGCCGCAGGATCCTGCCGGCGATTTCTGAAATCTTGAACGGTTGGCCCTGGATCTTGTTCAGCCCCACCGCGTCCACCAGATAGGTGGCCCGCAGGATCGTGAGGAGCTGGCCCATGTTCAGTTCGGGGACGAGAACCTTGCTGAACCTGCGCAGGATGTCCCCCAAGTCGGCGGGCAGCGGATTCACGTAGCGCAGGTGCACCTGGGACACCTTCTTTCCCCGAGCCCGCACCTCGTCCACGGCAGCCGCGATGGAGCCGTACGTGCTGCCCCACCCCACGACGAGGAGGTCACCCGCCTGATCCCCGCGGATGGCGGTAGGCGGGATATCCTGGACCACCGCGGCCACCTTGCGTGCTCGTGCCAGGGTCATCAACTCGTGGTTTGCCGGCGAATAGCTGATATTCCCGGTGACGTCTTCTTTTTCGATACCGCCGATCCGGTGCTCCAACCCGGGGGTACCAGGCTTGACCCATGGGCGCGCCAGGGTCTCCGGGTCTCGGAGGTACGGGAAGAATCCCTCGATCTCCGTGCGGAAGCGGACCGGGATCGGTGGAAGGTCCTCGAATTTTGGGATGCGCCACGGCTCCGCCCCGTTCGCCAGGTAGCCGTCGGAGAGGAGGATCACCGGGGTCATGAATTTGATGGCGATCCGCACCGCCTCGTAGGCCACGGCGAAGCAGTCGGCGGGCGTCGCCGCGGCCAGGACGGGCAGGGGCGAATCGCTGTTCCGGCCGAAGATGGCCTGGTACAGGTCGGCCTGCTCCGTCTTCGTCGGAAGGCCGGTGCTGGGCCCGCCCCGCTGGACGTTGCAGATCACCAGGGGCAGCTCGACCATCACGGCCAGGTTGATCGCCTCCTGTTTCAGAGCGATCCCTGGCCCGCTGGAGGTTGTGACCCCGAGGCCCCCGCCGAAGGAGGCCCCCAGGGCCGAGCAGACGCCGGCGATCTCGTCCTCAGCCTGGAAGGTGTACACGCCGAAGTTCTTGTACAGCGCCAGCTCGTGCAGGATATCACTGGCCGGGGTGATGGGGTAGCTTCCCAGGAACAGGGGCAGCCCCGCCTTGTTGGCGGCGGCCAGCAGACCCAGGGCGACGGCGGTGTTTCCCGTGACATTGCGGTACGTCCCCGCGGCGATCCGGGCCGGCTTCACGTCGTACTGGACCGCGAACAGCTCCGCGGTCTCGCCGAAGTGGTACCCCGCCTTCAGCACCCGGGAGTTCGCCTCCACCAGCTCGATGGTCTTCTTGAACTTGTCCTGGATCCACGTCAGCGTCGGCTCGATCGGGCGGTTGTACAGCCACGAACACAGCCCCAGAGCGAAGAAGTTCTTGCACCGGCTGGCCACCTTGTTGGAGAGCTTGAGATCTTCCAGGACCTTCAGGGTCATGCCGGTCATATCCACCACAAAGACCTGGTACTGCCCCAGGGAGCCGTCCTCGAGAGGGTTGCCGGCGTAGCCGGCCTTTTTCAGGTTGCCGCCGTCGAACCCGTCCCGATCGACCAGCAGGATGCCCCCGGGGTTCAGATCGCCGATATTCACCTTCAGGGCCGCCGGGTTCATCGCAACCAGGACGTCGGGGTTGTCCCCGGGCGTATAGACCTCCAAGCTGCTGAAGTTGACCTGGAACCCACTCACGCCGGCCAAGGTGCCGGCCGGCGCGCGGATTTCCGCCGGAAAATCCGGCAAGGTTCCGATGTCGTTTCCCGCCAGGGCCGACTCGGTGGTGAACTGCATGCCGGTCAGTTGCATCCCGTCGCCCGAGTCCCCGGCAAACCGGATGACGACACTGTCCCGTTGCTCGCGTTGCTTAGTGGGTGCGGCTGCCACCGCTTGCGTCTCGAGTGTCATCGGTCCCCTGTGCTCCTCTGCACCCCGCGGTTGACTCAGGGACAAGGCCGTGCGCCCCGCCCCTGGTGGCTGCTCGTCGGAACGGCGTCAGGAATTCGCCCGCTCCCACGGAAGGTGGATGAGGTCCTTGCGTGCGTGCCGCTCGTTCTTGATCTTCTCCTGCAGGAGCATGATCCCGTGAATGAGCTGCTCCGGCCGCGGCGGGCACCCCGGAACGTAGACGTCGACCGGCACGACTTGGTCCACCCCCTGGACAATCGTGTAGGTGTTGAAGACGCCCCCGCAGGACGCACAGGCGCCCATGGAGATGACCCACTTGGGATCGGGCATCTGGTCGTAGATCTTGCGCAGGACGGGGGCCATCTTCCGGCTGACCCGGCCCGCCACGATCATCAGGTCCGCCTGGCGGGGCGAGGCACGGAACACCTCGGCGCCGAAGCGCGCCAGGTCGAACCGGGCCGCACCCGTCGCCATCATCTCGATGGCGCAGCAGGCGAGCCCGAAGGTCGCCGGCCAGATCGAGGAGCGGCGTGCCCAGTTCACCATCTTGTCCAGCGAGGTGAGCAGGATGCCGCGCTCGACCTCAGCCACATCCTCCGCGGCGACGCCTGGGATGGCCGCCACTTCGGTGCTCATCACCTGCCCCCTTTCATCTGGAGCCATGCATCTCGAGATTCCTCCACCAGACGCGACCGTCGCACGGCGGCGGGAACCTCGTCTACGCGCTCGACCAGCACACCGGCCCGCACCGCTTGGGGGCCGAGACCGCACGCATTTCACCGCCCTCCGGCCGTGCAGACGCTGTGATCACGCCGACACTCCCCGCCGTGCTGTTCGTTTGCTTTGCGCAAAGACAGCCGGCGACAGAGGCGGGCCGCGGCCGCCCTACGCCGTGAAGCTGGATCCGCAGCCACAGCCCCCCTTGGCGTTGGGATTCTTCAGGGTGAAGCCGGCCCCGGTGAGCCCATCCACGTAGTCGACCTCGGTCCCGCTGAGGTACAGGAAGGACTTGGGGTCCACCACGACCTTCACCCCCTCCTGCTCGAAGACCTGGTCGCCGGGCTGCGGGGCGTCGAAGGCGAGCTGGTACTGGAAGCCGGAGCAGCCGCCCCCCACTACCCGGATGCGGAGCCCCGCATCCTCGGCGGTGGCCTGGGTGGCTTTGATCCCCTTGATCTTCTCGGCGGCCTGGGATGTGACGGTAATCATCAGTGATCTCCTCCTCTCATGAGTCGGGGGTGCCCCGGCCCGAACTGGTCGGGGCCAGGGCCCCCAAAGGGTTCGTGGACTCTTGCGCTCCGTTCCGTGGGTAGCTGCCTGTGCACTACGCCGTCTGGATCACTGCCTGCATGTGCAGAGGGATCTTGGCGCGTGAGGTGATCGCCGGACACCGAGGACACACTTCCGGGCCGGGCTCGAGCGAACATTCCGAGCAACAGTCCAGGATCTCGATCGTCTCCCGGAGGGACGTCTGGATCGCCCGATACTCTGCGATCCGTGTCTCGACCTCCCGCAGTTGCTGTTGAAGCAATCGGCTAACGCCCGGTGCGATCTGCGAAGCCACCCGACCTCGCTGCCGCTGATCGAAGAACGCCTTGAGCTGTGCCAGGGGAGTATCCACGAGCTGGAGGTTCTTGATCAGGCGCAATCTGCGGAGGTCATCCTCCTCGTACAGACGGAACCCCCCCTTGGTCCGGGCTGCGGGCGCGATCAATCCGAGTTGCTCATAGTACCGGATCGTACGCATTGTCGTCCCAGCCTTCTTGGCGAGATCTCCAATGCGCATGAGTTGCCCGCGATTCCCGTTCCCGTTTGGCTCTCGCATCAACTTCGCCGCCCGGCCAGTGCAGCCATTCAATCATGATGAACTTCATCCACAATATAACTAACCTTCACGTGAACGTCAAGGTATTTTGCCCATCGCAGAACAGGAAATACCAGCGAATTGTAGGGAGACGGACGAGACCAGTGAATGGTGAAACCTGTCAGGAATCCAGACTTGGAGCCGTCGGGATGCCCTCAGGTAACCCGGGACTTTATCCACCACAGGCATCGGAACGCCAGCAATGCCGATCCGGGCTCCACGGACCGGATCATTCAGTCCAAAAATCTCACCGCCAAGACCGCAAAGATCACAAAGACTCGCCAACTCTCATCAAGCCAGGAGGGCACCCGGACCAAAACCTTTCGGGTCGTTCTTCCGATCTGCTCCGCGCCAGCCCTTTGAATACAGCAGGTTCCTTTGCGGACTTTGCGCGCTTTGCGGTTGAACTGCTGTATTCGGGTTCAGTCCCGCAGCAGAATATTCCCCATGGCGATCGACGCCACAAGACCCACCGTCCACAGCCACGGGAACCCGTTCCCCACATACCAGGCAACGATAGGGTAAGCGGGTGCCGAGATGGGAAGCAACCCCATGCCAAAGGCTAATCCTGCTACCCCCCATAGCCGGCCATATGCCGCCATCATGGTTCCGAAAAGCCCTAACAGGATCGCAATCCACAGGAAGCCGAAGCACACCCCAAAGAGGCTCGGCCCCTGGTAGGCCCTCGCCATGGAGGCTTCCCCCTATTTCAGGACCCCGGCCACCTCGAGGTCTCCGATTTCGTTGCTCAGGTCCCGGAGCCGATTGTAACACTCCGCGATCTCGGCGTGGGGCAGCGCGGGCAGGATCCGATCCAGGACGTTGATCCGGTCCCCCAGCTCGCGGGCCTCCTTCAGGATCTGGACCGCGCGCTTGAGCTGGGCCTCCAGAGGCCGCTCGCTGAAGAAGACCTCCATCCCGTCCTCGTCCAGCCGGTCGAGGAAGGTCACGAACCGCTCGCGCTCCTGCGGGGTCAGGTCGGTCGGGCAGAGCCGCGCGTATCCCTTCATGCGAAAGGTGCGGTAGCGAAGATCCGGCATCTAGACCTCCAGCTCCTTTGGGTACTTCGTGAGGTTCTCACACCCGGTCTCGGTCACCACCGCGACATCCTCGATTCGCACCCCGCCGACGCCGGGATAATACAGACCGGGCTCGACCGTGACCACGTTTCCGCTGCGGAGCGTGGCCTTCACCTTGGAGATTCTGGGGGGCTCGTGGATGTCCAGGCCGAGGCCATGACCCGTCCCGTGGAAAAAACCCTGCATCCGGCCGTTCACCTCTCCGGTCCGGAATCCGCAGCCCTCGAGCGTTTGCTGCACCTCGCGGTGGATCGCCTCCCCCTCGGCGCCCTCCCGGATCAAGCGAAGGGCGCACTCCTGCCCCGCCAGGACGGCGCGGTACATCCGGCGCAGTGTCTCCGGCGCCTGGTCCTTCACCACGGTTCGGGTGATATCAGCGAAGTATTGGCTCTCCGAATCACGGGGAAAGATGTCGATGATGATCGACTGCCCCGCGCGGAGAGGGCCGCCGCCTCGATTGTGCGGATCGCAGCCATCGTCTCCGCATGCGACAATCGTGTTCTCCGCGATGAGGCCGTCCTCCAGCAATTGCCGAGCAATGAGCCGCTTGATCATTTCGGATGTCAGAATCCCCCCCTGCCACCAGAGAAGCCCGTCCCGGACTTCGGCTTCGCGAATCGCCGAAATCGCCCCTTCCATCGCGGCCTCGGTCCGCCGCATGGCTCGGGCGATGGCCTGGATCTCGGCCGGCGACTTCGTGAGCCGTTCTTCGAAGAACGGCTCGGGCTTGACACGAAGGGTCAGCCCGCGTTCCCGGAGCCTATCCGCGTGCTCGACGGGAAAACTCCCCGGGACCAGCAAGCTCTTGATCTCGCGTTCCTGGAGGAGCTCCCAGAGCGCGTCAATCGGCGTGGGACGCTCCATCCCCGAGGCCTTGGCTCGATCCTCGTACAGACGGATGGGCAGGACCGCGTCCACGGCCGCCTGGGCGCGCGACCGGTCCAACTCCAGGTCCGACATCAGGAGGATCTTCTCTGCCCCATGCCAGAGAAACACGAAGGGATCCGGGGCCAGGAACCGGGTCGCATAGAACAGGTTCGCGTCCCTCTCGCTGGCCGCAATGATCAGTCGCGCGTCCGCCTCAATCTCCGCCACGTCTCATACCCTCTTCCACACATTCCTTTCACGTATCACGCATCACGTATTCCGTTTCACGCCGCGTGCATCGTCATCGGCTCCTGCACCGTCCTCCCCGTTCGAAAGCGGTCGAGGCTGAAGGAACTGACGTCGATCGAGGTTTTCCCGGTCAGGATCAGCTCTGCCATCAACCTGCCCGTGGCCGGGCCGTGCATGAAGCCGTGCCCGCTGTGCCCCGTGGCCACGTAGAACCCCGACAGCTCCGGGACCGCGCCCAGGATAGCATTGTTGTCCGGCGAGATGTCATAGGAACCCGCCCACGCCCGCTTGATCTCCGCCTTCTCCAGGATGGGAACGCGGGCGACGGCTTTGGCCACGCTCTCGGCGACGTGGTCCCAATCCACGTTGGTGTTGAAGGTGCTCTCCTCGTCCTTGGGTCCCGAGAACATGCAACCCCCCATCTCGCCGCGGAAGTACCAGTTCCGGCGATAGTCTATCGTGAGGGGCGGCTCGACACTGAACTCCGGAAGCGGCCCGGTAACGAAAAGCTGGCGGCGGTAGGGCTTTACGGGGACATCCACGCCGGCCATCGTGCCCACCAGACCTCCTTCGGCGCCGGCCGCATTCACCACGACGCCCGCATGGATCTGTCCCCGAGTTGTCTCAACTCCGGTGACGCGGTCCCCCTCCCGCCGGATCCCGGTGACTTCCCGTTGCTCGTGGATGGTGACGCCTAGCCGGCGCGCGGCCGCGGCATAGCCCATGGTCACCTCGTAGGGGGCCGCGTATCCGTCGGTCGGGCAGTACGCCGCCCCGAGGACATCGTCCACACGCACGTACGGGACGATCCTCCGGACCTCGTCGGCGGAAATGATCTGGACGGGGATGCCGTAGCGCTGCTGGAATTCGGCCTGCCGGCGGAACATCTCCAGGTCCTTCGGCGTCGAGGCCATGAAGAGATATCCCACCTGCCGGAATTCGGGGTCAACCCCCAACTCCTCCCGCATCCGGTGGAACATCTGCAGGCTTTCAAGGGAGAGCCGGAGATTCACGTCTGTGGCAAACTGTTGCCGGATGCCGCCGGCCGACTTTCCCGTGGATCCAGAGCAGATGAGGCCCTTCTCCACCACGACGACCTTGGCGGCGCCCTGCACAGCCAGATGATAGGCAATGCTGCAGCCCACGATCCCCGCGCCGATGATGACGATGTCCGCCGTTTCAGTCATGCGTTCGCCGGCAACCAGGCAATCCGGCGATCCGGCAATCAGGAGTTCCAGGTCGCCGGGTACCCTTTGAGTCCGCCCAATTGCCAGATTGCGTCTTGAATGCTCAGAAAAATGCCCGCGCGAAGGCCATCATGTCTGGCGCAACAATTGGCGCGGGCCGAAAGGAACTCTGCGAACTCCATGGCGAAGCTTGCACGCTAATTTACCCTCCTGGCCAGCCTGGCGTCAAGCACTCTTCGCCGCGGGAAATTCCGAGGGGGCTTCGCCGCGAAGTGCCTCCCTGCCGCGTTCCGATGGATGGTGCATTTAGAGGCACACTTCTTGATCCTCTATCCCCGGGACCCGTTGCTCTTCCCATTGCAACGGGTGACGGGAGGGTGAAGGGGCGGCTCCGACGGAAGAAGCCGCTTCAGCGGACGAGTTCCTGCTTTTCTGATTCCGCTCCCTCACCGCGACAAGAAGTCCAGCACCACCTGGTTGAATCGTTCCGGCTCCTCTACCATCGGCGGGTGCCCCGACTCCGCGAGGAAGACGAGCCGCGCGCCCGGGATGGCCCTGGCCATGCGCTCGCCGATGCTGGGCGGCAGCAGCGGGTCGTGGCGCCCCCACAGCAGGAGCGTCGGGACCCGGACGGCGCCGAGATCGCCGGGGCCGAGCATCCCGCCGCGGGTCAGCTTCCGGCAGATGCGCTCCTTGGCCTCCTTGTTCTTCCAGAATTCGTCCTCCAGCAGTTGCCGCACCACCAGCGACGGAAGGAAGCGCGGCTTGTAGAACAGCTTGTTCAGGAAGCTCCTGAGCGTCTCGGCGTCCCTCGGAATGATCATCTGGCAGATGTCGTCGATGCCGTCGAAGTTGGCCCGAACGGTGGCCCGCTCCTCCCCTGTGGGCTCCAGGCCGGCGGCATCCACCAGCACCAGCCTGTCCACCACCTCCGGGTGGCGGAGGGCCAGTTGCAGCGCCACGAAGCCCCCGAACGAAACCCCGACGACGTGCGCCTTCTCGATGTCGGCAACCCGAAGGAGCTCGGCCATGGCGTCGGCCTGCTCGGCGGCCGAGGTCATGCCGGCCTTGTCCGTGGGCAGGCTCTCCCCGAACCAGAACAGATCGGGGGCGAGCAGGTGAAAGCGATCGACGAAGGCGTCCGCCTGTTTTTCCCAGGTCTCCAGTGCCCCCATGCCGAAGCCGTGGATCAACAGCACCGGGGCACCCCACCCACCTTCGAACAGGTGCATCTTTCCGCTGTCGAGCTGCACCACCTTCGAGGCCAGGCCCAGTTCGTGGAAGTGCTCGGTCACGGAAGCCCGGTGCCAGCGCACCACGTTGCAGGCTTGGCTCAGCGCGATCCCTGCCAGCAGCACCAGCAGGATCAGGTACTTGGCGATGGACCGCGCGGTCGACGCACGCATGGGGAACTCCTTGTGGCTGCCCACCTGTCCCGGTCAGGGAGCCAGGGAGCCTTTGAAAGAACTGCTCCGGATGATTATCCTCCAGGTGATGAAGATCCAAACGCCCCAGGTGGGTGATGGTGGTAGGCATTGGTGGGTGATCAGGAATTTGCTTGTGGGCCGCGGGCCCCAAACGCCTCGCCGGCCTGCCGCAGTCCCGGCGAAGGGGCCAAGCCGTGGGGAGCCTAGCTCAGGCGGCGCGGGGGTGTCAAGACAGAACTGGGTTGGGTTGGATCCGTGAAATGGGGGACGGAGGGTCTGAAACACCTGAACAATATCCTGGGTCGCCGCCTCAGCATCCTCACGGCGTTCCGGGAGCAGATGCGCGTTGTCTACTTCCCGGCGACCGTACGCAAGGCGGAGGTCGCGCGGTTCTTGGAGGTGACGGCCTCGTCGGTCAATTGGGTGGCTGTCTTTGAGGACCTTCCGGAGTTCAGGGGATACAGGAATGCACTTTCGAACCCACCCTATTACGTTCCCTCTTATGGCTTGCTTCTCTGCTGAAATGACCGTGATATCCGCGCTACATCCTACTTTACCAAGGACTTGCCTCTGCGTAACGGAAGTAACGGAGCTACGTCCCTTTTGACAGTTTTGGCTTGACAGCGCTCCCCCCTGGAGGAAAGCTAGGCCGCCCCCCACCGACCGGGACTCCCGTCTCGCTTGGACCCGGACCGGGAAAGGGCATTGGGGGAGGAGCACCCCGGCTGGGCCCGCCGCGGCCTGCCGCGCGCCGGCGGACCCAGGGGGCACAGAGGAGGGCGCTGCATGGAACTGGCCGTGCGCCAGGGCGCGGACCGCTTCGTCGCGGCCGGCGCGTATCGGGCGCCCGAAACGCAACTGCGCGCCGACACGACGCTGGCGGACATTCCCCTGGTGGTGCTGTCGGCGTTCGACCCCCGCACGCGCATGCTGCCCTTCCTCTTCTATGACCGGCGGATGGTGCCGGCCGGGGGGCGCCTGATCATCGGCGCCCTCCACCAAGCCGGGTTCCACCGCACGCGCAGTGTCTTTCAACTGTGGAATCC
>Ga0210377_10002876_pt1 | contig 14889 bp, 15 predicted proteins | sample PLM4_65_b1redo_FD_155480 | JGI IMG/M metagenome (GOLD analysis project Ga0210377, IMG submission 155480) | Groundwater sediment microbial communities from an aquifer in East River, Colorado, USA - PLM4_65_b1 redo | ecosystem: Environmental > Terrestrial > Soil > Riparian zone | place: USA: East...
CGCGTAGCGCGCGCGGGCGCCGCAGCGCCGTCTCGATCACCAGCGACAGCGTCATCCAAGCCCGGCGGGGCGAGGCGCGCAGGATGCAGGTCCATAGCACGCGCAGAAGAATCCGGAGATCCTGTCCGCTGGCCACCAGTCGCGTCTCGATCTGCGCGCCTTTGTTGAGGATGAGCTGCATGGTGCGCCGCCGGTAGTTTCGGTAGCTGTACAGCCGCTCGAGCAAGTTCTTGTAGCCTTCGTAGAGCTGTACGCGCGACATGCCCGACGGGACGATGTTGGTGAACACGAACTGATCGCCGACGGACTCGGCGATCAAGCGCCCCGCCGTCTTGAGGCGTTTGTAGAGCGGCGTCTTGGGCACGGCATTGAGCATGCCGGTCATCGACACAGGGATGCGCGCCTCCTGGATGAAGCGGAAATGCTCGTCGAAAATCGATGGGTCATCGTTGTCGAAGCCGACGATCATCCCCGCCATCACCTCCATGCCGGCACGTTGGATGCGGTGCACGGAGTCGAGGATGTTCTCGCGCATGTTCTGCGTCTTGTGCGTCTCCTGCAAGCTGGCGGCGCGCGGCGACTCGATACCGACGAAGATGGTGGTGAAGTTTGCCTGGCGCATGAGCTGCAGCAGCTCATCATCCTGGGCGATGTTCAGCGTCACCTCGGTCATCAGCTCGAGCGGGTAATCGTTCGTCTCCTGCCACTCGGCGAGCGCGTGCAACAGCGCCTTGGCTTCTTTCTTGTTGCCAATGAAGTTGTCGTCGACGACGAAGATGTTGCGCAGGCCGAGACGGTGGATCTCCTGCACCTCGGCCATCACCTGCGGCACCGTCTTGGTGCGCGGCCGCCGGCCGTACATGACGATGATGTCGCAGAACTCGCAGTTGAACGGGCAGCCGCGCGCGAACTGGATGGTCATGGTGCGGTACAGATCGATCTTGAGCAGATCGAAACGCGGCAGCGGCGAGTCATGCATGCTGGGTTTCTCGACCTGCCGGTACTCCGCCTTCCAGTTGCCTGCCTCGTAGTCCTGAAGGAACTGCGGCCAGGTGTACTCCGCCTCATCGACGAACAAGACGTCCACCTTGTCGCGCAGCTCGTCGGGGCAGAGCGACGCGAAGGGACCGCCGGCGACCACGAACTTGCCGCGGCGGCGGAACTCAGCCGCCAGTTCGAAGATACGCTGCTTGTGGATCACGTAGCCGGTGAGCCCGATGACTTCGGCGTCGGTGTCGAAATCCACCGGCTCGACGTTTTCATCACACAGCACCACCTCGTGCTCGCGCGGTGTAATGCCGGCCACCGTCGGCAGCGACAGGTTGGGAAACACGCACTTCTTGTTCAGGCTGGGCAGGATTCGATCAAAGGTCCAAAAGGACTCGGGGTTCTTCGGGGCAATCAAGCAGATCTTCATGAAGTACCCACCTCACAGGATCGGAACCTGGAAACTGATCGCGGCCCCGCGCGGTCATCACGCGCAGACGCGTGACGACCGGGCCGATGGCCGAGCCAGGGACAACAAGCAGGGGGAAACGGGCATCGGGGGCGACGCTACCAGCGGCGGCTGGGGGTGTCAAGCGGAATCACGCAGATTCGGGGCGAAGGGGAGGCGGGAGGGAGCAGGCCAGCCCCTCGGCCCCGGCTATCCGAGCATCGGATCAGGGATGGGGAGGTCATCCAGGAACGGTCCGTAGACGCAGTCGGGGGGCTGATCAGCCGCCCGGCCATCGGGCGGGTCGGGCGGCGCACGGAAGCTCGCCGCTCCGGAAGTCCATTCATGGCGCCGGAAGTTCAAGCGGTTGGACGCTAGCGGCGGAGACGCGGCCGCATAAGCCGTCGCAGGCGCTCACCCGCCTCGACGAGCCCTCCCGGTAGCAGCAGCACGATCACGATGAAGAGCGCGCCGAAGATCAGGAGGTGTAGATCCACCCAGCGGGTCGCCAGGTACTCCGCCAGGAAAACGTAGAAGACGGCTCCCAGCACGGGGCCGTGGAGCGTGCCGACCCCGCCGATGTAGGTGATGAGGAGCGCGTCGAAGGTCCAGTGCGGGCTGAACGGATGCTGCGGGTAGTAGCTGATGTGGTAGTAGGCGAAGAGGCCACCCGCCAGTCCCGCCAGCGCCGCCGACGTGACGAGGGCGGTGAGCTTGAGCCCGAGCGCATTGACGCCCGACGCCTCCGCGGCGTCCTCGTCCTCACGGGTGGCCGTGATCCCCAGGCCCAGGCGCGACGTCGCCAGGGCCGCCACAACGACAACAGCGAGGGCGGCGAGAACGAGGGCCAGGTAGTAGCGCAGGGTGAGCCGATAGCCTGCGATCGCCGCCGCCGGCAGCGTCGAGATCTGGGCGAAGACGTTGCCGGTGGTGATGCGGAGGATCTCCCCGAGCGCCAGTGTGCCGATGGCGAAGTAGGCGCCGCGGAGCCTGAACGCGGCCACGCCGATCGCCAGCGCGAAGGCCATGGCGACCAGGGCGCCGGCCGCCATGGCGACGAGCACGGGGGTGCCACCGATCCAGAGCGTGCGGGTGACGAGGGCGCCGAGCCCGAAGAAGGCGGCGTGACCCAGGTTCACCTGACCCGCATAGCCCGCGATGATGTTCCAGCTCTGGGCGAGTGTCACCGAGAGCAGGATCAGGAAGATGAGGTTGAGCGTGTCGTCGCGGTGCACGGCCAGCGGGACGAGGGCCAGCCCGGCGAAGGCGAGCAGGATGACGGCGGCCCAGCGGCGCTCAGCGTGCACCGAAGAGCCCCTGCGGCCGCGCGACGAGCACGGCGAAAATTATCACGAGCCCGACCACCTCGCGGTAGGGTCCACCGAACGCCGCTGCGCTCGCGGCCTCGGCCACTCCGAGGAGGAGGCCGCCCACGAATGTGCCGAACGTCGAGCCGAGGCCGGCCAGCACAACGACGATGAGCGACTTAAGCGTCCATTCGAGGCCGATGGACGGGCTGATCGAGTACCCGACGGAGACAAGGGTTCCCGCCGCGCCGGCGAGCCCGGTACCGAGGGCAAAGGCCAGGAGATACGCGCGCCGCACGTCGATGCCCGTCAGGAGCGCCGCCTGCCAGTCCTCCGCCGTGGCGCGAATGGCGCGGCCCCAGCGCCAGCGCGTGAGCAGGAGGTGAAGGGCGGCGATGAGAGCGAAGGCCACGGCGAGGCTGGCCAGGCGGACGAGTGGGATGGCGAGATCACCGACGATCAGGACCGTGCCCGCGTAGGGCGTCGTGATGCCGCGCTCGTCGGCGGTCCAGAGCTTGACGGCGAGTGCCTGGAGGGCCAGGGCCAGCCCGAACCCGATCAGGAGCGAGTTCTTGATCCGCGTTTCCTCGTCGGCACGTACCACGAAGCCGAAGAGCGCCCAGTACAGGCCCAGGCCCAAGAGCAACGAGAGCGGCAGGACCAGCAGGAGCGAGGCGAACGGGTCGAAGCCGAGAAGGGCGAAGAGCCAGTACGCCCCGTAGCCGCCGAGCATGATCAATTCGCCGTGGGCGACATTCAGGACCTTGAGGACGCCGAAGATGAGCGACAACCCCACGGCCGCCAAGCCGTACAGCCCGCCGATCATGAATCCCAGGACCAGCTGCTGGGAGAGGATAATCACAGGACGAAGTACTCGGGCGCCGCCAGCGGGCCCAGGTAAGCGCGCCGGACGTGCGGGTCCTGGAGGAGCTCGGCGCCGCCGCCCTCGCCCACGATCCGGCCCGTCTCCAAGATATAGGCCCGGTGGGCGAGGGTGAGCGCGGCGCGGACGTTCTGCTCGACGAGGAAGACGGCAACCCCGCCTCGGTTGATCTCGACCAGGACGTCGAGAATCGCCTGCACCATGAGGGGGGCAAGCCCCAGCGAAGGCTCGTCGAGCATCAGGAGCCTCGGGCTGCTCATGAGCGCACGCCCGACGGACACCATCTGCTGCTGGCCGCCGGACAACAGGCGGACGATCTGTCGGCGGCGTTCGCGGAGGATGGGGAAGAGGGCGTACACCCGCTCGAGGTTCGCGTCCTGGGCGCTTCGCGCGCGCGCGGCGAAGGCGCCCAGCGTGAGATTCTCCTCCACGGTCATGCTGCCGAAGAGGCGGCGCCCCTCGGGCACCATAGCCAGGCCCCGCTCGACGATCAGGTGGCTGGGGACGCGGCCCAGGTCCTCGCCCTCCCAGAGGATCGTTCCCGCCCGTGGACGGAGGAGTCCGGCGATCGCCTTGAGGAGCGTGGTCTTGCCGGCCCCGTTGGGGCCGAGCAGGGCGACGATCTCGCCCGCCTCGACGGAGAGGGCCACGCCCGACAGGGCGGGGACGTCGCCATAGGCGGCATGAAGGCCGAGGATCTCAAGCAGCACGAGTCCAGCTCCCCGGATCACCGCCGAGGTAGGCGTCCAGGACCACGGAATCTGCGGCGACCGCCTCCGGCGGGCCCTCGGCGATCTTCTCGCCTGCGCTGAGCACGAGGATCCGGCGCGAGAGCTTCATGAGGGCCCAGACGATGTGTTCAATCATGAGGACGGTCATCCCCTGGGCTACGAGCGTCCGGATGAGATCCATGGCACCCGCCGTCTCAGCGGGATTGAGCCCGGCCATGAACTCGTCGAGCAGGAGCAAATCGGGTGAGGTGGCGAGCGCCCGCGCCAGTTCGAGGCGCTTGCGCTCGATGAGCGTGAGATCGGCGGCGCGCGCGTGGGCTTTGGCATCGAGCCCGACGAGCGCGAGGAGCTTCCGGGCATCGGTGCGCGCCGGGGCCCGCCCGTAGAGCTGGCCGACGCGGACGTTGTCGAGCGCCGACAGCCCCGGGAAGGGCCGTACGAGCTGGAACGTGCGGGCGACGCCTTTGCCGCAGATGCGGTGCGGGGACAGGCCGCCGATCTCCTCGCCGCGCAGGCGGATCGAGCCGCCGTCAGGGGCGAGGAAACCGGCGATCAGGTTGAAGAGGGTTGTCTTCCCCGAGCCGTTCGGGCCCATGATGCCCAGCAGCTCGCCCTCCTCGAGGGAGAAGCTGACGTGGTGGACGGCCCGGACGCCGCCGAAGTCCTTTGAAACCTGCTCCACCTCGAGGAGAGGCATGCCGCGCGGCTACGAACTTGGGAGCATTAGCGCTTCGCGAACGGAGGCGCGGGATACGCCAGCGGCGCCGTCGCCGACTCCCGGGGCCAGACCAGCTCCTGCTTCCCGTTGATCCACTGGATGACCACCGACTGGATGATTCCCGTGCCGTCGGGGCGGAACTTCACGGGCCCGATGACGGTGCTCATGTCGGTGGCGGCGATGGCGTCGCGTACCTTCTCGCGATCGAGGGCGCCGGCCCGCGTGAGGGCGGCGGCGAGGATCTGCACGCATGCGTACGCGGGGCCGGCAATGGGATCGGCGGGGCGCCCGATCTTCTTCTCGTGCGCCTCGTTCAACTCCTTGACCCCCGGCGCCTTGACGGCGTTGTGCCAGCCGGGCGCGAGCAGGACGTAGTCACCATCCTTGCCGAGGTTTTTCGACCAGATCGGCGGGTCCGGCGCGCGGATGAAGAACGTGAGTTTCGGCGTGTAGTTGAGCTCCTTCATCTGTTTGATCATTGTCATGCCGTCGGGAGGCGTGGGCAGCGCGAAGACGGCGTCGGCATTGGCGCCCTTGGCCTTGAGGATCAAGTCGGAGAAGTCCTTGGCTCCCGGCGCGTACTCGCCCTGCAGGACGATCTGATAGCCGGCCGGCTTGGAGGCCTCGACCCAGGCCGCGGCCATCTCGGCTCCCCAGTCCGTCTTCTCCTGAAAGATCGCCGCGGTCTTCACCCGATCCGCGGCGGGAATCGCGGAGAGCAACCCGGGCATCATTCGGCCGATATCGGGTGACTTCCAGAAAGGCGAAAAGAGGTAGCGGAACCCTTGCTGGTGGACCTTGTTGAGCGCGAAGGCGACGCCCAGGTATGGGGTCTTGTTCTTCTCCGCGACCGAGGCGGCGGCCGCGTGGAGGTCGGAGCCGAAGCCGCCCAGATAGGCAATGACATTCTGGGCGGCCAGCGTCTCCAGCCGGCTCACGGTCTTGGTGGCATCCGACTCGTCGTCCAGCAGGACAAGCTCCAGCGGCATCTTCTTGCCGCCGATAGTGACGCCGCCCGTTGCGTTGATGTGCTCGATGGCGATCTCGTAGCCCGCGCGCACCTGGGCCCCGCCCGCCCCGTAGCGTCCGGTGAGCGGCACCACGGCGCCGACCTTGATCGTCTGTGCGCCGACGACCGCGGGTCCGGCTGCCGTGAGGACGGCCAGCCCAATCAGGACACTCAACACTCCTCGTCTCATGGTCCCCCCTCCTTAGCCCCTGCGTTTACTCAGCTCCCCCAGACTGCGCGGACGGTGGCGGCAACCACCTCGAGCTTCCGGCGCTGGGTCTCGGGCGGGATGCGGTTGCCCTCCATCGTGGAGGCGAAGCCGCATTGTGGTGACAGCGCCAGCCGATCGAGCGGGACGACCTTGGCCGCCGCCTGGATCCGCTTCGTCAGCTCCTCCACCGTTTCGAGCCGCGGTTTCTTCGTCGTGACAAGGCCGAGCACCACGATCCGGTCGTCGGGCACGGCGCGGAGCGGCTCAAAGCTCCCCGAGCGCTCGTCGTCATACTCGAGGAGGAAGCGCTGGAACCGCGTGCGCCGGAAGACGCGCTCGGCGATGGGTTCGTAGCCGCCCTCGGCGTAGAACATCGACTGGTTGTTGCCCCGGCAGATGTGGATGCCGAAGGTGACGCCGGGATGGTCGCCGATCACGGCGTTGTCCATCTCGATGCAGGTGTCGATAAGCCGGTCGGGGTCGCTCCCGCGCTGGCGATAGCCATCGCGGATCGTGGGGTCGAGAAGCGCCGCGTACTGGGGGGCGTCGATCTGGATGTAGGTGCAGCCCAGCCGGATCAGTTCCTCGACCTCGCGGCGGGTGAAATCGACCACGTCGGCCAGGTACGCGTCGCGCGTCGGGTAGGCGCCACTCGACCTCTCCGGATCGTAGTACGCAGCGGCCTGCTGGGCGCTGATGAGCGTCGTCTTGCACGGGCGGCGAGCGCGGGCGCGCAGGTAGACGAACTCCTCGGCGCACATGGGCCGCCGCCAGCGCAGCCGCTCGACGACAACGGGGCGCTTGAAGATGAGCTGCTCGCCCTGCTCGTTGCGGAAGGGGATGGCCCAGCCCCCCAACTTATCGAAGCCATCCAGTGCCTCGATCAGATGACCGAAAAAGGCGTAGCGCCGCAGCTCGCCGTCGGTGATGACGTCGAGCCCGGCCTGCTCTTGCAGCGCAATGGCCTCGTCGACGGCGCGGTCCTCGACCCGCTTGAATGCCGCGGGATCGAGGCGCCCGCCCTCAACGTCCCGGCGCGCCTCGGCGAGGTACGCCGGGCGCAGGAGGCTCCCGACCACGTCGCTCCGATAGGTTGCCATCAGTCGATCCTCGACTCCTCTCTATACATCACTTTGTGGGGCGTTGCCTTGATCCATTGGTCGATCTGCGCGTCGGTCATCGGGTTGGCCGGATCGAACCGGTCCCGGCTCGTCGGCGCGTCCTCCCGTCGGGGGCCCAGCGTCCGCGAGGCCATCGAGCCGGTACCAGAGCCGAACATCGTCATCAGTGGAGGGCAATGGCACGGATGATCCCCATGCTTCCGTGCAGCTTACTTGCGACGTGCGGCAAGCACGCGCTCGACCAGCGCTGCTGCTGCGCCAACATAGTTGTGTGGATCGAACAGGCGATCGAAATCCAACGAACCTAGCTGCGCCGTTACCACGGCGTCCTCGGCCAACACTTGACGCAGATGGCGCCTCTCTGACAACGCGCGGCGGCACGCCGCTTCGACCCGTTCATGCGCGGCAAGCCGACCGAGCTTCGCTCCCAGTGCCAGCGTGACCGCCTCGGCCATGATCAGGCCCTGCGTGACATCGAGATTGGCCTTCATCCTGTCCACATCGACTTCGAGGTTGGCCATCGTGTCGGCCATCTGGCTGAGCGCGCCGGCAGTCAAGACGACCAGCTCTGGTAACACCGTCCACTCCGCGTGCCAGCCGCCGAGGCTACGTTCATGCTCCTGCACCATCGACGCGAGCAATGTGGCGGCCAGACCGGGGGCGCGCGTCGCGGCGGCCATCACCACGGCACACGTGACCGGATTGCGCTTGTGCGGCATGGTCGAGGAGCCGCCCCGCCCCTCGCCGGCCGGCTCGAACGCCTCGCCGACATCCGTCTGCATCAGGAGCGAAAGGTCGCGCGCGATCTTGCCCAAGGTGCCGACGATCATCCCACACGTCGTCGCCAGCTCCGCGAGCCGATCGCGCTCTGTGTGCCAGGGAACGTCGGGCAACGTTAGCTTGAGTTCTTCAGCCAGCGCAGCGGCAACGGCAAGACCGCGGTCGCCAAGGGCGGCGAGCGTTCCGGCGGCACCGCCGAACTGCAGCACCAGGAGGCGGGGCCGAAGGGTGGCGAGACGCGTGCGATGCCGCTCGATCGCATCCAGCCATCCGGCCGCCTTCAGGCCGAAAGTGACCGGCAGCGCATGCTGCAGCAAGGTGCGGCCGGGGAGCAGCGTCAGCTTGTGCGCGGCTGCCAGCGCGGCCAGCGCATCAGCCAGTCGGGTCAGATCGCTGTCGATCGGGACCAGTGCGTCGCGCAACTGCAGCACCAGGCCGGTATCCATCGCATCCTGGCTGGTCGCTCCCCAATGGACGAAACGGGCCGCTTCGGGGGCGTCGACTGCGACCAGCGCGGTCAGATGCTTGACGAGCGGTATGACCGGGGTGCCGGCCCGCGCAGTCGGCCTGGCCAATGCCGTCGGGTCGAACAGCTCGGCGCGGCACTTGGCCGAAATCGCCGGCGCCGCGGCTGCCGGAATCACACCGATCCGCGCCTCGGCCGCGGCGAGCGCCGCCTCAAAATCCAGCATGCCCTGCAGCCGGCCGTGGTCGGAGAAGATGGCGGCAACCGCGGGCGATCCGAACAGGGGGCCGAGCAACTGCGTTCCATCAGAAGTCATCGCGAACCATGGCCCGCCGTGAGGCGGCGAAAAGACATCCCTCCTCAGCAATCGAAGAAGACGGTCTCGTTCTCTCCCTGCATGATGATATCCCAGCGATATTCGGGGGCACCGGTGGTACGCGTAGCGATCAGGGTATTGCGCCGCGCCGGCTCCTCGATCCGTCCCAGTATCGGATCCGTGGCGTTGGCCGCCTCATCCGAGAAGTAGATACGGGTGTAGAGGTGCTTGAGCATGCCGCGCATGAACACGGCGACGACGATATGCGGCGCTTGCAGCGTGTTGCCCGGCCCTGGCGTCGCTCCGGGTTTGATCGTGACGAATCGAAAGTGTCCGTCTCTATCCGTCGGGATCCGGCCGAAGCCGTTGAACCCCGGATCGATCTGCGTGTCCTGCGTATCCTCCGGATGGGCATACTTGCCATACGCATTGGCCTGCCACACCTCGAGGAGCGCATCGGGGATTGGTTTGCTGTCCCCATCGAGAACGGATCCGGCCACGGCGATACGCTCGCCGGCAGGCGCGTTCTTGGCAAGGTCGGTTGTGTTCAGCCATGCCATGCCGAGATGAAGGAAAGGTCCGACAGTCTGGGACGGTGTTGGAATCAGGCTCATGTCACGACCCCATCGGCGTCGCGTTGCGACCGCGCAGAACAATATCAAAGTGGTAACCCAGAGCGAATTCCGGAATAGTCCTCTCCAGATCGAAAGATGAAATCATGCGATCGCGTGCGGCTGTATCGGCTACGCTGCTAAAGATGGGGTCCAGCGGCAGCAGCGGATCGCCCTCGAAATACATCTGCGTCACCAGTCGAGTCAGGAAGCTCGGCCCGAACAGCGAAAAATGAATGTGCCGGGCCCGCCAGGCGTTGTAGTGGTTGCGCCATGGATAGGCGCCCGGCTTGATGGTGACGAACCGGTAGCGGCCTTCGTCGTCAGTGATTGTGCGGCCAGCCCCCGTGAAGTTGGGATCGAGTGGAGCATCATGTTGATCAACGTCGTGCCTGTACCGGCCTGTTGAGTTGGCCTGCCAGATCTCGACAAGGGTCCGCGGCACGGGGCGCCCGCTCTCATCCAGTACGTGGCCGCTCACGATGATCCGCTCGCCGATTGGCTCGCCTGCATGTTGTTTGGTGAGATCGCTGTCGGTCGGGCCAACGTTGTCGTGGCCGTATATCGGTCCCGTGATTTCCGACAGGGTATGTGGCAAGAAGATCAGCGGCTTGGATGGCGCGCGCTTGATCGACGATTGGTACGGGGGGTGCAAATAATTCGGTTGAGTTCCTGGTTTCGCTCGCCGATAACCGGCAGGATCCGCCATTCTTTCCTCCTCTCCTTCGCCTCCAGTCGGCGACACAATCACGGTAATCTCGCCGGCCACCTCGAGCGGTCTGACGGCTGCCACCCGCCTGGGATGAGGAGCGGCGCCCGTTCGGCTTCGCTCCCGGCCGACCTGACATCCGATTCAAGTTCAAGTATCTGACAAACTGAAAGGAATTTGCTCTTGGATCGCGAGGCCCAGCAGCCGATCGAGGGGCGCGTTGATCCCCGCACAGCCTATAGCGACAAAAGATCACCTTCTATCTCCGCCATGTCAAGTAGAAAGTCCCGGAAAAAAGCTGCAGGACGGACCCGGCCAGGTCACAGAGGCAGCCAGAAGAGTCGCGAGGGGAGCTGAGGAGAGTGTTTGCCGGGGCTGCTTGGGCAGGCTGCCCTTTGTTGTCCCGCGGCTCCAAGCTGACATTGCAACGGAGCCCGTGCTGATGTCGGGGCGGCGCCCAGGGGGGCTTGCAGGATCCTATTTAGGCCAAGCCGCAAGCCCGTGCGGGGGCATGGGTGGAGGCTGCCCAGAGGCGGAGGTGGGTGAGGATCTGTCGGACGATCGCCGGGCGCCTGTCTGCCGCCTGCCTGTTGCGGCTGCGACGCAGACAGGTGTCGGCACAGGCAGGCTCGATGACGGCAATAATCCTCATCGTCCCGCCGCAGCGGGGCCACGCGAGGAGATTCCGGACGACACCTTCCTCAATCGCCCCCTCGTCCAGGAGCATCCGTAACATCCTGTCCCGGAACAGATGCGTCAAGGTCCCCGGGTCCGGAGCCCCCTCAACCGGAACGCAGGAGTCATCCCGATTGAACAAGCCTCAGGACGCCCTGAATGCAGGGAGATTCATGGAGACGTTCGCTGATAAAAGAGATGCCGGGAGCTACCGCTCGCTATGGCTGCGGCTCCCGGCATTCGATGGGAAGGAATCCTCGGATCGGTCGGCGGAGCTCAGCGGACCAGATGCTGCGTCTCCGAGCAGGCGTCGAGGACGAAGGAGCGCTGGTTCTGCTGGGCAAACAGGACCGGCCCATCCCAGTCCAGGCTTGCCTCCATCGTGCCGTGGCCCCTGTCGTAGAACTGATAGTAGTAGTAAAGATCGAATCGGGCCTCGCCGCCAGTCATCCGGAGGTCTATCTGAAACTTTGTGTACTGATTCGTAAAAAGCTGGATGGTCTTCGACGCAACCTTTGTGTTTGAGACGGTGCGCCCCTCTGCGTTCACCCCCACCAGCTCCCACTCCAGGAACTTGATCGGCTGGCCATTCCAGAGGTTTGCGGCCATGCCGTCCAACCGCATCAGGTCGGGCTCTGGCCGTGTACAATTCCAATACTGGCGGATGGCAGTTGTGCTAACGGTGTGCTTGTAGTCGATAGGCGGCCATTGGATCTCGCCCAGCATGGACTCCGCGGGTGGTCCATCCGCAGCGCAGGCGGACACCACGAATCCAAGAAGAAGGAAGAACGTAACCCGCATTTCCCGCTTCATCGCCGAAGCCTCCAAGGCGGCCACACCTGTCACGCGACTGGCAGCACGCGTGTGGCCGCATCAGGAATCGTGCCGCCGGCGACACCCAGAAACGGCTGGGGGGAAGATCCCCGGCTCCAGTTACGCCCCCGCATTTTCTTCATCATAGCATACCACCGGAGGACGGGCAACGTGGTCGGGGCTCCTGGCGGGATGCTCGTCGGTTTTCGGGCCAGACAACCGGACGGGACGAGACTTCGAGAGTGCCCAATCGGGCCTGCTTGCCGGCATCCGAGAAGCCATGGAATGTCCGGAGATTCTTGGCGGCGGTCGCTGCTGAGGGAAATGCCGGGAGCTACCGCTCGCTATGGCTGCGGCTCCCGGTATATGCTTGGAAGGAATCCTCGGAGTCATTGTGACTGTCAGTGTGGTTTCTGGACTTTCAGGATCGGTCAGGTGGAATGTGGCCCGGATGGCCACTCCTTTACATGCCTCTTTTCCATGAACAGGGCCATAAAGCCCAGTCGGCGAAACAGCCACTCGTAGACCCCGCGCAGGCAGTCGATGTGGAGCAGGTAAGTGAGCACCTGGGAGTGTGCTGCCCGCACACGGCAGTACGTGATCTCCTGGTGGCGGACGGTGAACTCCCTGGAGAACTCCTGGAGAATTTCGCCGTATGGCCGGTAGGCGCAATTGGCATCCAGCCACGCGAGTTTGTTTCTGGCCCAATCCAGGATGGACTCGCCCGTAGTAAATTTCCCGAAGCCGAGGGCGCGGAGAACTACAGTGTATGCGAACCGGAGCGACCCTGGGCGAAACCAATGCACACAGGGTATCCCGATGTGGCCCTCTCGGATCACTTCGCGTGACGGAAAGTGGTGGTACATCCACCCGTCGTCTTTGAGGACACGCTTGAGTTCCGCTAGGGTCCCTGGGAGATCCCGCACATGCTCAAAGACCTGGTTAGAGATCACCACATCGAACTGTTGATCGTGGAATGGGAGTGTGCCGGTCTCCGGAACCAGGCGGATGAGGCCCTGCCGCACGAGGGCGTTGTCTCGTAGCCACCCTGGCGGCACACCCGAATCCTGGACCTCGACCCCGACACACTCCATCCCGGCATCGCGGAGTAGCTGGACGATCTCCCCCCGGCCGCAACCGAAATCCAGCACCCGCATGGCTGCAGCGTTGGGACACCGCGAGAGCAGCCAAAGGAAGAACTGGTAGTTTGGGTCACTCATCCGGGTCCGCTCCCCCTGCCGCAACGAGGGATTGATAGGTGACCTCCAGGCGGCTGCCCCACCCCAGGACGTTCACAGCCACGGCGCCCAGGATGATGGCGGCCAGGACCCGATACCCGATAGGAAGCTGGAAACTGGGCGCGGCCGGACGTGGTCATCAAGCGGGGCGGGCAACCGGGGGAACGGTTGGGTCAGGGACAGCGCACCACAGCACACCAGGGGAAACTCGACAGCGGCAGGGACGCTACCAGCAGCGGCATAGAGCGTCAAGCGGAATCTTACGGGTCCTGAGGGCGCGGCGTCAGGCGGGACAGACCGGCCCCCGCGCCCCGCTAAACGAGCACGGGATCGGGGACGGGGAGGTCGTCGAGGATCGGTTCGGAGGACCAGTCCCGGGGGTAGGCAGCCGCCGGGCCGTCGGTCGGGTCGATTGGCGCCTGGAGGGTCGGCGCTACCGTGGGGCAACCCAGGTGGTCGAGGATCTGCCAGACGATTGCCGGGCGCCTGTCTGCCGTGCTTGCCTGCGCGCCGCGCGCAAGCAGGTCGGCACAGGCAGGCTCGATGACGGCAATGATCTTCATCGTCCCGCCGCAGCGGGAACGCGCTAGGGGATCCACCTCAGAGACCCTGCGGATCAGGCGAGCCCAGGACCGGCAGATGGGGACGCGAGGAGGGGACGAGAAAGGGACGTAGCACACTTATTATACTTATTCATGCTTCCCGATGACTTTACCTTCCACAAGGTCATCATGGGGTAGACGCCGAAGAAGAGGCATCGTTTCGATGAGAAACCCGTCACGGGCAAGATTGGGAGCGTTCCGCAGTTGTTGTGAGAGTAAGCGCCAGGTGATAAGATATTTCTGGGAATGAGAAATGTCCTGGCCGGCCTACATTGAACTCCACCGCGGGGGAGAACTGGAGCAGCGAGCCAAGGCGGCCGAGCGACTGCTGGAGCCGTGCCGCGTCTGCCCGCGGGAGTGTCTCGCCCAGCGCCTGCAGGGCGAGACCGGGGTCTGCGGGGTGGCCGATCGGGCCATGGTCTCGAGCTATGGCCCGCATTTCGGCGAGGAGAGACCTCTGGTCGGTTTCGGCGGCTCGGGAACGATCTTCCTGGCGCACTGCAACCTGTGCTGCGTCTTCTGCCAGAATTACGAGATCAGCCAGCAGGACGAGGGCCGGATCGTCTCGGCCAGGGAGCTGGCGGGGATGATGTTGGACCTTCAACGCATGGGCTGCCACAACATCAACTTCGTCACGCCCACGCACCAGGTGCCGCAGATCCTCCGGGCCCTGCCGACCGCCATTGACGGAGGCCTGCAGGTGCCCCTGGTGTACAACTGCGGAGGGTACGAGTCCCTGGAGACGCTTCGGCTGCTGGACGGCGTCGTCGACATCTACATGCCGGACTTCAAGTATGCCGACGCCGATCTGGCCAAACGGTTTTCCAACGCGGAGAACTATCCAGAGGTCGCCAAGGCTGCATTCCGAGAGATGCATCGCCAGGTAGGCGACCTGACACTGGATCGCCGGGGCATCGCCCGACGTGGGTTGCTGGTGCGCCATCTGGTTCTGCCCAGCAACCTCGCGGGGACGGGCGAGGTCGTCCGGTTCCTGGCCGAGCTGTCGGAAGACACGTATGTGAACATCATGGACCAGTACCGGCCATGCTACCGAGCGCACGAGTATCCGCCCCTGGCCCGGAGGCCAGCGAGGGCGGAGCTTGAAGAGGCCCTGCAATTGGCGCGCGCGGCCGGCATTCACCGGCTCGACGGGTACTGCTGACGCGCTAACCGCCAAGTGGTCATGGCCCTTCATGGCCACCACGAGCCATGACAATCTCGGCGCCCCTCACCCCATCCCTCTCCCCCTGGTCTGATCATGTCC
>Ga0210377_10002877_pt1 | contig 14887 bp, 15 predicted proteins | sample PLM4_65_b1redo_FD_155480 | JGI IMG/M metagenome (GOLD analysis project Ga0210377, IMG submission 155480) | Groundwater sediment microbial communities from an aquifer in East River, Colorado, USA - PLM4_65_b1 redo | ecosystem: Environmental > Terrestrial > Soil > Riparian zone | place: USA: East...
CTCGCTGATCGCGAATCCGCCCGACTACCGGGAGGCGCGCGTCTGGATCGTCTACGACCGCGGCGCCGACAACGCGCGCTTGCTCGCGCTGGCGCCGGATCGCGTGCCGTACCTCTTCGACGAGACCTCGGCCAGCCTCTACAAGCTCACGCCGCCGTCCTGAGGACGGCGGGCGAGCACCTGGTACTGCGCGCCGATGGGCGCCGAGGTGAGTCCCTGCTCGAGGAAGCGCAACGCCCGGAGCGCCCTCGGGAACACGAACAGGAAGTCCGTGCGGACGATCTCGAGCCCGGCCGCCTCGAGCAGCCGCCGCGCCGCGCGCGCCGACAGCATCACCGCGTCGCGATCGAACGGGATCCGCCACATCACGTAGCGCGCGCCCGGATTCCACGGGTTGTTCTCCCAGAGCGAGAAGTACCCGCCGGGCATCAGGCTGTCGCGGATCCGGCGCGCGACGCGCGGGCGCTCCGCGGGCGGCACGTGGTGGAAGACGCCGTTGCAGTAGGCGAGCGGGAAGCTCGCGTTCGCGTCGAACGCGCGCGCGGTCACGAACCGCGCCGGCGACGCGGCGTGCTGCTCTCTCGCCACCTCGAGCGAGCGCTCCGAGCTGTCCACGCCGACGACCTGCTCGACGCCGAGCTCGCCGACAAAGAACGGTGTGGCCGTACCCGTGCCGCAGCCGAAGTCGAGCACCGACGCGGGGCGCACACCGAGCTCGCGCAGGCAGCCGGCCAGGAAGGCGATGCGCTGGCGCGCGAACCAGCGCTTGTCCTCGCCCGACACCGACAGCCCGCGGGCGAGCGCCTCGTCGTAGTCGCTCGAGTAGGCGTCGAAGTCGCTCGGATCGCGCTCGGGCTCCGACATCAGCGCCGCTGCATCGCCAGCAGGCTCACGAGGAAGCTCGACATGGCGGTCTGCACACCGAGCGCGACGAGCGTGGCGCCGGGAATCACCCAGCGCATGGTGTGCGCGTAGTCGAGGCGCCCGAAGCCGGTCAGCCGCCACTCGTTCACCGCCGTCAGCAGCAGCGCTGCGCCGATCACGCAGCCGAGCAGGCCCAGCAGGAGTCCCTTCTCGAGCTGCACGAACTCGAGGAACCGGCGCAAGCCCGGATCCGGGGGCAGGAGTCCCTCGCTGATCGCGTAGGCCTTCGTCACGAGAAAGAACAGGGCGGACTGCAGGCCGACGATCAACGCGAGGCTCGCGAAGAGCAGCGTGTGCGCGTCGAAGGTGACCCCGCCGATCTGCACGCCCGGAAGCGCGAGCGCGTAGCCGACGAAGCCCAGCGCGATCAGCACCAGGCCCGGAATCAGGAACAGCGAGCGCGGGCTGTACAGGAGCAGCAGCCGCAACGTTCGCCAGCCATCGCGGAACGTCTGCAGGTGCGGCGGGTGCGATTTGCGGCCGTCGGGGTGCAGGGTGATCGGCACCTCGGCGATCGCGCCCTTCGCGAGCGCGGACTTCAGCACCATCTCGGTGGCGAACTCCATCCCCGTGCAGCGCTGGCCGAGGCTCGTCTGGAAGTCGCGCCGGAAGCCGCGCAGGCCGCAATACACGTCGCGCACCGGCGACGCGAACCAGCTCCGCGCGAGCATCGAGAAGAGCGGATTGCCGAGCCAGTAGTGCAGGGGGGGCATCGCGCCGGGCAGGACGCGTCCACCGCCGCTGGGCAGCCGACAGCCCTGGACCAGGTCGTTCCCTTCGCGCAGCTTCGCCACGAAGCGCGGCAGCTCGAGGAAGTCGTAGCTGTCGTCCGCGTCGCCCATGATCACGTAGCGGCCGCGCGCGGCGGCGATCCCGCCCATGAGCGCCGCCCCGTAGCCGCGCTCCGCGACCGGCACCACCTGCGCACCCGCCGCTCGCGCGAGTGCCTGCGAGCCGTCGCTCGAGCCGTTGTCGGCCACGAGGACCTCGCCGTGGATGCCGGCCTCCGACAGCGCGCGGAGCGCCTTCTCGACGCAGATCGCCACCGTGTCCGCCTCGTTCAAGCAGGGCATCACGACGGAGACTTCGATGGGGTCAGTCACGGCCGGACACGGTGTCATAGCGGGCCGCAGGCAGGCAAGGTCGCGGCGGGCTCACGGGAACCGGTCGCCGATCCCGCGCGCCGCGGATACCCTGCCGCCAATGCAATGGCGAGCCGCGCTCGGCGCCGCGGCGCTCGTCGCGCTGGTCGCGGTCACCTACGCGCCCGCGGCGAGCCTCGGCTTCATCTACGACGACTACGAGCTGATCGTGGATCGCGAGCCGCCGCGCGGCGCGGCCGAGATCGCGCGGGCCTTCGCGGAGCGGCACTGGCCGACGCTCCCCTACTACCGCCCGATCGCGCGCACCAGCATGCTCGTGCAGAAGGCGCTGCACGGAAACGCTCCCGCGCCGTACCACGTGCTGAACGTGCTCCTGCTTGCGGCGACCGCGCTCGCGGCGCTTGCGCTGCTTCGGCAAGGTGCGCTCGCGTTGCCGCTGCCGCTGGCCTTCGCGGGGGCCGCGCTCTTCGCACTTCACCCGATCGCGGCATCGTGTGTGTATCCGATCGCGTCGGGGCGCGAGACGCTCTGGCCGACGCTCTTCGAGCTCCTGGCGGTGATCGCCTTCCTCCGGCCGGGCAGACGCGCGTTCGCGCTCTCGTGGGTCGCGACCGCGGCCGCGCTCCTGTCGAAGGAGCACGCGGTCGTGCTGCCGCCGCTCTTCGTGCTCGCCGATGCACTCGGGCTGTCCGCGGACGCGCCGCGTGGATCTGCTGCGGCGTGGCTCCGCCGGTACCTCCCGTTCACGCTGCTCCTGCTCGCGTACTTCGCGCTGCGCGCATGGATCTTCGCCGGCGAAGGGAAGCTCGAGCTCGCGCTCCAGGACGATCCGTGGGGTCCGCTGCTCTCGCTCGGGTACGCGCTGCAAGCGGTGTTCGCGCCGACGCGCGAGCTGATCTACGAGCCCGTCGTCTCCGTCTGGCTGTCACCATGGCGATTGCCCTTCGCGCTGCTCGCGACCGCCGCTGCCGCTGGCGCGCTCGCGGCGCGGGGAGCGGGCATGCGGCGCGTGGCGCTGTTCTGGGCGGGCTGGATCGCGCTCGGGCTGCTGCCCACCGCGAACGTGCTCGTCCAGGAGGCGCGCTTCGACGAGCGCTACGTCCTGTTCGCCTCGCTCGGCGTCGTCGCGCTGGTGCTCACCGCGCTCGAGCCGCTGTGGAGACGGCGAGCGACGCGCGCGGTCGCCGGAGTCGGACTCGCCGCGTCGCTGGTCGGTGTCGGCGCGATCAGCCACTCCCGCGCGCAGTTCTTCGCGACCGACGCCGCCTTCCTCGCGCAGTGGATCGAGAGCGATCCCGGGCGCGCACAGCCCCACGTCTCGCTCGGCAAGCTCGCGGCCCGCGATCGCGACTGGCCGGAGTCGATCCGGCACTTCGAGGCCGCGCTGGCGCGCGCGCCCGCGCTCGCGGACGCCTACAACGGGCTCGGGCTCGCTCACGAAGCGCTCCACCAGCCGGAGGTCGCGGAGCGCGAGTTCAAGCGCGCGATCGAGCTCGCGCCGCACTGGGGTCTCGTCCACAACAACCTGGGGGTGCTGTACCTGTCGCGCGGGGATCTCGACGCCGCGGCAGCCGAGTTCCGCGCGGCGATCGCGGCGGACGGCGACGACACCAGCGCGCGCATCAACCTCGCGCTCGTGCACGTGCGGCAGGGCGATCGCGTCACCGCGCGGACCGAGCTGGAGCAGGTTCTCGCGGAGCGTCCCGGTCACCCGGGCGCTTGCTTCAACCTCGGCGCGCTGCTCGCGGAAGCGGGCGACGACGCACGCGCGATCGAGTACTTCGAGCGTGCGCTCGACGCGCGGCCGGACTACGCGCTCGCGCACCAGCAGCTCGGCGTCGTCCTCGCCCGCACGGGCAAGCGCGCCGAGGCCGACTCCCACCTGCAGCGCGCCCGCGAGCTCGACCCCGCGCTCCCGCGCTACTGACTCATGTGCCAGCCGCCGTTGGGCGACAGCACCTGGCCGGTGACGAACTTGGCCTCCTCGCTCGCGAGATAGACGGCCGCCCAGGCGATGTCGTCGGACTCGCCCAGCCGGTGCATCGGGGTCTGCATCGCGATCACCTGCTTCATCTCGGCGAGGAACGCGGTCATGTCGGTATCGATCCAGCCCGGCGCGATCGCGTTCACACGGATGTTCCGCGTCACGACCTCGCGCGCGAGCGAGCGCGTGAAGCCGAGGATGCCCGCCTTCGCAGCGCAGTACGAGGCCGCGCCGGCTCCGCCCGCCGTACCCATGATCGAGCCCATGTTGATGATCGCGCCGGAGAGCTGCGGGTTCATGATGCGCAGCGCCTCGCGCGAGCAGTAGAACGTGCCGTCGAGGTGCACGGCGAGCATGCGCCGCCAGTCTTCGTCGGTCATGCCGACCGTCGCGTCGAGATGCGTCACGATCGGGCCGCCCGCCGTCATCTCCGCCATCTGCTGCAGCTGCTTGTCGCGGAACTGCGCGGCGAGCTCCGGGTTGCTCTCGACGCCACTGATGCCCGCGTTGTTCACGAGCACGTCGAGCCGGCCGCAGCGCTTCGCCACCTGCTCGAACATGCGCGCGACCGCGGCGGAGTTCGACACGTCGGCGGCGAGCGCGATGCCGCCGAGCGGCGCCGCCGCCTTCTCCGCGGCGACGGGATCGAGGTCGTTGATCACGACGCTCGCGCCTTCCTCCACGTAGCGCTTGGCGATCGCGAGCCCGATGCCGCGCGCGGCGCCAGTGATGAGCGCGACCTTGCCCTGCAGACGATTCATCCTTGCTCTCCTTGTTGGGCGAACGACGTGGAAACGGCATCATGCCACGATCCGCCATGCCGTTCAGTGTGCGCATCGCCGAGCCGGGAGACCTCGAACGCCTGCTGCCGCTGGTGCGCGAGCTCTGGGAGCACGAGGAGATGCCGTGGCACGAGACGGGCACGCCGGCCGCGCTCGCGCGGCTCCTCGGCGATGACTCGGTCGGCCGCGTCTGGATCGCCGAGGACGCGGGGCGGCCGATCGGCTACCTGGCGCTCTGCTTCGGCTACAGCCTCGAGTACCTCGGACGCGACGCGTTCGTCGACGAGCTGTACGTCGAGCCCTCGCTGCGCGGCAGCGGTTTGGGCGCGCAGCTCCTCGCGCTCGTCGAGGCGGCGTGTCCCGCGCTCGGCGTCAGCGCGCTGCACCTCGAAGTCGATCACACCAACGCGCGCGCGAAGCAGCTCTACGTGCGCGAGGGCTTCCGGGACAACGGGCGCTTCCTGATGACGAAGCCGATCCAGCGCTAGCGCGTCCTCGCGCTCATGGGACCCGAAGCTCGACCTCGCGCGCGCCGATCCGCGCCGCGAGCCCCTCGAGGGCGAGCTCGAGCGCGCGGAGCCGGGCGCGCGTCGGGCGCACCCCCGGCTCCCAGAAGAGCTTCTCCACCACGAGCGCGCCGCGCTCGCGGTCGTGGCGCGGGTCGAGCCGGCCGACGAAGCGATCGGCTTCGAGGATCGGCATGACGTAGTAGCCGTAGCGGCGCTTCGCGGCGGGGACGAACGCCTCGAAGCGGTAGTCGAAGCCGAACAGGCGCTCGACCCGCTTGCGGTCCCGCACCACCGGGTCGAAGGGCGAGAGCAGACGCGTGCGGTCGGGCACGGCCGGCGCGCGGCGCAGCCGCTGTTCCCAATCGGGGAGCGCGAAGCCCGCCCGCGGCTTTTCGCCTTTGCACGAGGCGAGCGACACCGGAACGAGTCGACCCGCCGACACCGCATCGCGACACCACGCCGCGGCGCGCGCGGAGGGGATCGCCGCCCAGAACGCCGCGAGCTCGATGCTCGTCGCCGCGCCCAGGCGTTCGAGCGCGGAACGGCAGGCCCACTCGACGTGCTCCTCGGCGCTCGGCTCGGGCGCGGCGTGGGCGGCGGGCAGGACGCGCTCGATCAGGTCGTAGACCTTGTGGAAGCTCTCGCGCCCCGCGATCGCGAGCCGTCCGGTGCGCCACAGATACTCGAGCGCCATCTTCTCGGGCGTCCAGTCCCACCAGCCGGTCGCGGGCCGATCGGCCCCGCGCTCGAAGTCGCGCGCGCGGAGCGGCCCTTCGCGGGCGATGCGCCGGTGCACGCGTGCGATCGTGCGCTCGGGATTGGCGCCGAGCCGCGAGCGGAACCAGCGCATGTGCGGCGCGCGCTCCGCGAAGCCCGCGAAGCGCGGCCGCCAGTAGGGGAAGAGGGCGGTCGGGATCAGCGCGGCGTCGTGGGTCCAGTGCTCGAAGAGCGCGCGCTTCTCGAAGGCGAGCCGGTCGAGCAGCGCGGGCCGGTAGCCGTCGAGCCGCGCGCCCAAGGTCAGGTGATGCGCGCGCTCGACGCGCGAGATCGAGTCGACCTGCACGAAGCCGAGCTTCGCCACGAGCCGTTCGACCGCCTTCGGGGTCGCGCGGCGGGTCGGATCGTCGAGGAGGCCCTGCCCCTGGAGGAAGAGCGCGCGCGCCTGGTCGGCGCTGAGGGTCGGCACCATCGGCGCAGCTTAGCGCGACCGGCGATCGGCTCGGATATCCTCGGCGCGAGTGCAAAGGCGGAGGACGGGCATGACCGAGCTGCGCATCGGGGTGATCGGGGCGGGCGTGATGGGAAGCGGCATCGCGCAGACGCTCGCGGCGGCGGGCTACGAGACGGTCTGCTGTGACCTCGCGCCGGCGGCGCTCGAGCGCGCGAAGCGCGACGTCGTCTCGGGTCGCTTCGGCCTCTCGAGCGCGGTCGCGCGCGGCAAGCTCACGCGCGAGGAGATGAGCGCGGCGCTCGAGCGACTCACCTGGAGCGACTCGCTCGCCATGGCCGCGGTCGCGGACCTGATCGTCGAGTGCGTGCCCGAGCGCATCGACCTGAAGATCCAGGTCTTCCGCGAGCTCGATCGCCTGGCGAAGCCGACCGCGATCCTGGCCTCGAACACCTCCGGCTTCCCGATCGCGGCGCTCGCCGCCGCGACCAATCGGCCCGAGCGCGTGGTCGGCTGGCACTGGGCGTCGCCGCCGCCGGTGATGAAGTTCGCCGAGATCGTCGCCGCCGAGCACACCGGCCAGACGACGATCGAGACCGTGGTCGAGGTCGCGCGGAGCTGCGGCAAGAATCCCGTCGTGGTGAAGGACAACCCGATGGCCTGGGGCTTCGTCGCGAACCGGGTCTACTTCGCGATGATCCGCGAGGCGCAACGCGTGGTCGACGACGGCGTCGCCACGCGCGAGCAGGTGAACCAGCTCATGGTCGACTGCTTCCGCTGGCCGGTCGGGCCGTTCGCGATGGTCGAGGGCGCGACGACCGGGTGGAAGTGACCGATGCTGGTGATCCAGACACTTCGGGGCAAGCGGGTCAGGTTGAGGCCGATCCAGCTCGCGGACGCCGAGGCCGCGACGCGCTGGAGCGCCGATCGCGAAGTGGTTCACTGGCTGCATCGCTCCGAGGACGGCCCGGAGCACCTTTCGCGCACGGCGATCGAGCAGAAGATCCGCTCCGTGCTCGCTGACCCGACGGAGATCTGCTTCATGATCGAGGCCGACGACGGCGTGGCGATCGGCGACATCGGCCTGCTCGGCATCCATCCGCACGGGCGCGCGGAGCTCTCGATCCGGCTCGGCGAGAAGGCGTACTGGTCGCGCGGCTTCGGCACCGATGCGATCCGCACCCTGCTCGCGTTCGCGTTCGGCGCGCTTGCCCTGCGCCGGGTCACGCTGATCACCGATGCTGACAACGCGCGCGGCATTCGCTGCTACGAGAAGTGCGGCTTCCGGCACGAGGGCGTGCTACGCGGCCACCGCCTGCGCTACGGCAAGCCGCTCGACATGGTGGCGATGGCCGTGTTGCGCGAGGAGTTCCAAGCCAGCGCCAGCGATGCCGGATCCGACTGACCCGCCGGAGACCTGGCTGCCCGCGTCGAGCCGGGCCGAGGCCGAGGCGTGGTCGCTCGTGCTCTCGGCCGAGGGCATCCTGCACCGCGTCGGCGCGACGGAGGGTCGCTGGTTCGTCGGCGTCGAGTCGGGCTCGGTCGCCCGCGCGCAGGCGCACATCGCGACCTGGGCGAGCGAGAACGCGCCGTCGACTGCACCGCCCGCTGCGCCGGATCCCGATCTGCCGACCAACGCCGGCTTCTGGATCGCCGTCGCACTGGTAGCGTTCTTCCTCGTCACGGGACCCTGGGCCCCGGAGAGCGCGTACTTCCGGCGCGGCGCGGCGGACGCGCAGCGCATCCTCTCCGGCGAGCTCTGGCGCATCGTCACCGCGCTCTCGCTGCACTCGGACCCCGCGCACGTCCTGGGCAACGCATTTTCGTGTGCGGTGTTCGGCACCTTGCTCCTGCGCCGCTACGGCGTCGGGCTCGGCGCCTGGCTGCTGCTCGCGTCGGGGGCGCTCGGGAATCTGCTCTCGGCGGTCTGGGAGCAGTCGATGTACCGCTCGGTCGGCGCGTCGACGGCGCTCTTCGGCGCGATCGGCGCGCTGGCCGCGACGGAGCTCGTGCGGCGCCGCCGGCTCGCGCTCGGTTGGAATCAGGCGTGGCTGCCGATCGCGGGCGGGATCGCGCTCCTCGCCATGCTTGGCACCGGGCGCGGGAGCGACCTCACCGCGCACGTCATGGGACTGGCCTGCGGGGCCGGGCTCGGCTTCGTCGCGGCGCGCGCGATCACGAGCCCGCCTCCGCCCGGCATGCAGGCCGCGCTTGCGATGCTCGCGCTGGCCGCGGTCGCGCTCGCCTGGACCGCCGCGCTCGGCTGAAGTCTCAGCCGTGCGGGATCTTGAGCGTCACGACCGGCTGGTGCGCGCGCCGCACCACGCGCTCCGCGGTGCTGCCCATCACGACGTGCGCGAGGCCCGTTCTCCCGCGCGTGCCCATCACGATCAGGTCGACCTTCGCGCTCTCCGCCGTCTCCAGGATCGAGAGGTCCGGGCGGCCGTGGGCGAGCACCGTCTCGACGTCCGTGCCCGCGAGCGACTTCTTCAGCTCGTCGAGTCGCTCGCGGGCCGCGGTCTGGAGCGATAGCTGGATCGACGGGGTCGCGAACGCGGCGCCTCCGGTCAGCAGCGCAGGCAGGTCGTAGCTGTGCAGCACCACGAGCTTCCCGCCGGTCTTCGCGAGGAGCTTCCGCGCCCAGGCGAGGGCGAGATCGGCGTCGGGCGAGAAATCGGTCGGCACCAGCACGCGGCGATACGGTCCGGCAGCGGGCGAGTCCGCGTGCGCGGTCAACACGGAGCAGTGTGCGAGCCGGGTGACGCGCTCGGCGATGCTGCCGAAGACGACGTGCGCGATCCCGGTGTGCCCGCGCGTCCCCGTCGCGATGAGGTCCGCGCCGATCTCGCGGGCACGCGCACAGATCGCCAGCGAAGGCTCGTCCGTCGAGCTCGAGCAGGAGACGTCGACCCCCTTCCCGCGCAGCTTCGCGACCAGCGCCTCGAGCTTCGTGTGAGTCTCGTCCCGCGCCTCCTGGATCAGCCCGGGCGACATGCCGGTCGCCATGGCGGCGAGCGCCGTCGGGGGGATGTACGCCGAGCTGAAGAGCTCCACCGTACCTCCGAACACGCCCGCGAGGGCAACGCCGTGCTCGAGCGCCCGTTCCGCGTGCGGGGAGAAGTCGGTCGCGACCAGGATCTTCATCATGGTCGCGATTGTACTCCGACCCGTGTGACGCGGCCGACCTACTCCGGGTCGTTGAGCTCGACCAGCGCGACCACCGGCAGGTGGTCCGAGGCGCGGCGCGACGCGGGGGTCTGGTGCGTGCGCACGCGCGCGACCCGCGCACCGCGCGCATAGACGCGGTCGAGCGCCAGAACGGGACGCCCCGACGGCCAGGTGGCAGGCCAGGCCTCGTTGTGGTGGAGCTGCGTCAGCTCGTCCTCGAGCCGGCGCGTCGCGCGGCAGCGCCGCCAGGCGTTCATGTCGCCGAGCAGGACGGTCGGGCCCTGGAGCTGCGGATGATCCAGGAGCTGATGCACCTGGCGCTCGCGCGTGCGGTCGACCAGCGCGAGGTGCGTCGCGACGATCGAGACGTGGTTCTCGTCGCGCGCGAACTGCGCGGCGATCGCGGAGCGGCGCTCGAGCCGCGAGGGCGACAGGTCGAGCGTGAACACCGAGGTGAGCGGCCAGCGCGAGAGGATCGCGTTGCCGAGCTCCCCGCGGCGGTGCACGCGCGTCGTAACGAAGGCCAGGTAGAGCCCGAGCGAGTCGGCGAGCGGTCCCAGCGGGTCGTCCGCATCGAACGGCCGCAGCACTTCCTGCAGCGCGATCACGTCGGTCTTCAGCTCCGCGATCACGTCCGCCGCCATCTCGGGCGCCCAGGCGCTTCCGCCCTTCGGTCCGGTCCAGCGGTGCACGTTGTAGGTCGCGACCTCGAGCACGCCGTTGGGCCCCGGGCTCGTGCCCGGATCCGTGGGCGCGCGCACCGCGGCCAGATAGGGCACACGCCCCTCCAGTCGCAGGCGGCGCTCGGCGAACGGGTCTCGTTCGCGCCGCGCCCTCGATCCCAGCAGTCGCACGGGTTTCTTCATCGTCAGCCCACCGACGATAGTGGACGGCCGCCGGGGGTGCCCGTCGCGCAAAGCCGTGGCATCGTTCGGGCGAACCGATGGAGGCAGCGGCATGACCGACGAGCTGGAGAGGCGCCGGCGCGCGCTCGAGGAAGCGTTCTTCAACAAGTACAACGAGGAGCTGCTCTCGAAATTGCGCGCCAAGGCGCTCGCAGCGGAGAAGAAGCGGGGCCTCGCCGAGAAGACCGGGATCTCCGACGAGAAGGTGCTCGACGATCTGCTGGCCTCGGGCGTCGAGCCGCAGACCCTGGCGGCGCTGGCGCTCGCGCCGCTGGTCCTGCTCGCCTGGCGCGACGGCGTGCTCGAGCCCCGCGAGCGCAACGCGATCCTGCACGCCGCGAAGGACCAGAAGCTCGAAGCCGGGAGCACCGCGTACCAGCTCCTGGAGAAGTGGCTCGACGCGCGTCCCGGCGACGAGCTCGTCGCCGCGTGGAAGGGCTACGTCCAGGCGCTGAAGGAGAACCTCCCGGCGGCCGCGTACGCCGCGCTGCGGAAGGACATCCTGGAGCGGACGCGCGCGGTCGCTCGCGCGGCCGGCGGCTTCCTCGGCTTCGCGAAGGTGACCAAGGAGGAGAAGGAGATCCTCGCGCGGATCGAGGCCATCCTCGGGTGATCAAGAGCGTGAAGGAGCGCGTCTGGGCGTTCGACCTCGAGTGGGTCCCCGACCCGCTCGCCGGACGACTGCTCTACGGCGTGCCCGATTCCGCCGCGCCGCGCGAGGTGCTCGAGCGCATGTGGCTCGAGGGCGGCGCGAGCGACGAGGACCCGACGCCCTTCCTGAAGACCGTCGTGTGTCGAATCGTCTCGATCGCCGTGGTCGAGCGCCGCGCGAAGGGCGACGACGACCAGCCCGTGCTGGCGCTGCTCTCGCTTCCGAAGGACCCGTCGCGCGCGGACGAGGCGCGCGAGGCGAATCTGGTCGGCACGTTCCTCGAGGCGATCGGGAAGCACCGGCCGCAGCTGGTCGGCTTCAACTCTCAGGACTCCGATCTCAAGATCCTGATCCAGCGCGGTGTCGTCCTGGGCGTGCAGGCGGCAGGCTTCTCGCAGCGCCCCGAGAAGCCGTGGGAGGATTGGAACGTCGACCTGAAGAAGCTCGTCGGGGGCTTCGGCAAGGCCACTCCCTCGCTGCACGAGCTCGCGGTGCAGTGCGGAATCCCGGGCAAGATGGATGTCGACGGCAACGACGTCGCGGCGCTCTGGCTCGAGGGGCGGCTCGCGGAGATCGTCGCGTACAACGAGCTCGACGCGCTGACGACCTACCTGGTCTGGCTGCGCATGGCGCACTTCTCGGGTCTGTTCTCGCCGAGCGCCTACGAGCGGGAGCAGGGCCACGTGCGCGCGTTGATCGAGCGCGAGCTCGCGGGAGGCGCGAAGCCGCACCTCGCGCGGTACCTGGAAGAGTGGGAGCGGCTGCGCGCCGCGACGGGAGGGCGCTGATGGGCTTGCTCGATTCGCTCCTGGGCTCCGGGACGGGGCTCGCCGCGGGCGCGAAGGCGCCGGACTTCTCGCTCGAGGATCAGAACGGCCGGCGCGTGTCGCTGGCCGACCTGCGCGGTCGCAACGTGGTGGTCTACTTCTATCCGAAGGACGACACGCCCGGGTGTACGCGCGAAGCGTGCTCGTTCCGCGACCAGTACACGGACTTCACCGACGCGGGCGCGGAGGTCTACGGGATCAGCAGCGACTCGCCGGCGTCGCACCGCGCGTTCGCGGCGAAGTACGAGCTCCCGTTCACGTTGCTCTCGGACCCCGACGGAAAGGTGCGCGAGGCGTTCGGCGTGCCCGCGACCCTGGGCCTCCTGCCGGGCCGAGTCACCTACGTGATCGACCGGCAGAGCGTGATCCGTCACGCGTTCAATTCGCAGCTCAGCCCGGCGCGTCACGTCGCGGAAGCGCTGCAGGTGTTGGGGCGTCTGGGCTAGCCGAGCTCCGCTGGGCGGCGCTGGTGCCAGTCGGTCGCCTGTTCGTAGGCGAACCCTGCGCGCAGGACGGTCGCTTCGTCGAACGGGCGCCCGGCGATCTGCAGGCCGATCGGAAGTCCGGCGCGCGTGAAGCCGCAGGGCAGGGACAGCGCAGGGAGGCCCGTGCCGTTGAACGGGGCCGTGCAGCGGATCATCGCGCCGAGCACGGACTCTTCGACGCCTCCGTAGCGCACCGTCTGTTCACCGATGCGCGTGGCAGGGACGGGCGTGGTCGGCGTGACGAGCACGTCGACCGACTCGAGCGTGCGGCGCATCTCCGCGGTGAGCGCATCGCGCGCGCGCAGCGATTCCATGAGCGTGTGCGCGTCCGGGGTCGGCTGCGAGAGGAGCGCGCCGACGTCGGCGCCGAACTCGGCTCGCCGCGTTCGCAGCGATTCCGCGTGGATCTGCTGCGCTTCGGCGAGGACCAGCCCGAAGAGCGCTCCGACGCCGGCCTCGATGCCGGGGATCTCCACGTCGCGGACTACGGCGCCGAGGCGCGCGAGCTCCTGGATCGCGCGCTCGACGCCGGCGCGCACCTCGTCGTCGAGCCGATCGAAGAAGTACGCGCGCGGCACGCCGACTCGCAGACCCCGTATGCCACTCGAAAGCCGCTCGGTGTAGTCCTCGACCGGCGTGCGCACGGTCGTCGGGTCGGACGGGTCGTAGCCGGCCATCGCGTTCAGCAGGAGCGCGGCGTCCTCGACGCTGCGCGTGATCGGGCCCGTATGGTCGAACAGGTACGAGAGCGGCAGCACGCCCGCCTTGCTCACCCGCCCGTAGCTCGGCTTCAGCCCGACCACCCCGCACAGCGACGCGGGAATGCGGATGCTCCCGCCCGTGTCCGTTCCGGTCGTCGCCGTCGCGAGCCCGGCCGCGATCGCTGCGCCGGAGCCGCCGCTCGAGCCGCCGGGAATGCGCTCGAGGTCCCACGGATTCCGAGCGATGCCGAAGTGTGGGTTCGAGGTCGTGACGCCGTAGGCGTACTCGTGCGTGTTGAGCTTGCCGAGCAGGGTGGTCCCCGCATCGCGGAGTCTGCGGGCCACTGTGCAGTCCTCGGCAGGCATCCAGTCCGCGTGGATCTTCGCGCCGCCGGTGGTGCGAATCCCCGCGGTCTCGTACAGGTCTTTCAGCGCGATGGGGATGCCGTGCAGCGGACCTCGCGTCTTCTGCGCCGCGAGCTCCTCGGTGGCCCGCCGCGCATCGCCGCGCGCGCGCTCCGCGGTGACGGTGATGTACGCGTTCAGCCGCGGGTTCAGGCGCTCGATGCGGCGCAGGTACGCCTCGGCGAGCTCGAGCGGCGAGAGCTCCTTCGCGCGGAACGCATGCGCGGCGCGCGCGACGGTGAGTCCGTTGAGCTCGAGATCAAGCACGGTGTTCGACTCCTCGGCTACGGCGGCAGTGCGGCCGTGCACACGGGCTGGATGAACGGCGGAAGCGACGGCACGGCGACCGCGCGCCGCATCGCGACGACCGTGCGCACGTTGCAGGTTGCCGAGTTGCCGATCACGGCGCAGCGCGCGAGCTGTGCGGGCGTCAGCGCGGGACCGATGTTCGCCAGCCGCTGGCGCAGGAGCGTCACGTCGGCAGCATCCACCCGGCCGTCGTTCGTGATCTCGCCGCACTCGCACGCATCGCCGATCCCGTTGCCGGGCGTCCCCGCGCCCACCCCGCCGCGATCGGCCTGCGAGATGTCGTTGATGTAGTCGCACGAATCGCACGGCGAGAGGAATCCGTCGCCGTCGGGATCGGGCGGCGGGAGCGGGCCGTTGAGATCGAGCACGAGCTGTCCGACCGCCGAGGGCACGCCGTCGGCGCCGTCGAACTGGAACGTGCAGCAGTCCCAGCCGGTGGCCGTGGCGCCGGAGTAGACGACTTCGGGGCTGTCGTCGGTGCCGGGCGGGTCGGGATCCCAGTGACAGGTGCCGAAGCTCGAACCGCCCGTGCCCGCGTACAGGAAGCGATGGTTCGACGCCTCCTCGATGAACGGGATGGCGCCCGGTAGATCGCCCCCGTTGAAGGAGACCGGCGCACCGGTGCTCTGCGTCAGGTACGTCGGGCCGATGGGCACGTCCGTCGCGGTGTCGACCACGTAGTGGTAGGTGCCCGCCACACCGGTCGCGGTGAACTCGAGCGAGCACGTCGCTCCCGCGCGGTCGGCATCCGTCACGAACTGATCGAACAGGCGGATCTCGACGGAGTAGCCGCTGTCGACGTGGCTGGGGAACGCACCCCCCGAGTTCAGGTGCGGATTTCCGCCCGCGCAGCCTTCCGCAAAGTTGTCCCCGTACGGAACCGCCGCGAATCTCGCGTCGACCGCGAGCCCAGGCGTGTTCGAGCGCGCGCTCCCGAAGAGGATCGGGCGGTCCGGGAACGTCTC
>Ga0210377_10002878_pt1 | contig 14883 bp, 11 predicted proteins | sample PLM4_65_b1redo_FD_155480 | JGI IMG/M metagenome (GOLD analysis project Ga0210377, IMG submission 155480) | Groundwater sediment microbial communities from an aquifer in East River, Colorado, USA - PLM4_65_b1 redo | ecosystem: Environmental > Terrestrial > Soil > Riparian zone | place: USA: East...
AAACATGACATTCTTCATTTTGCCCAGTTTGCTCAACTGCGCCATAAAGCCGCGTCCGCCAATGGTCTCGTAACTCTTGCGTGTTCCGATCAATTTCTGATTGACCCAAATGGTGATTACAGAGAACATGATCAACACAATTGCGAGTACAAAGCCATCCGCTTTATCGCCAACTCCCATACTGCCGCGGATCATGGTGGCAACAACATAGTACCTGACCGGTGAACCCAAAATATTGGGACCACCAAACGTCCCCAGCACCTTGGAAAAGGTCATGATAAATCCCGAGAGGATCGCCGGCACGACGAGAGGTAGGGTGATCTTGCGCAGGATTCGCCAACGGCTGGCACCCATCAGGTCTCCGGCTTCTTCCAGGCTGGAATCGATCGACATCAGCGCCGCCGATACAAACAGGAAAAAGAAAGTGTAGTAATGTAGTGCACTGCAAATGATGATCGGAACCGGCCCGTATGACAACCAGGCAGGAGGAGCCTGCCCGGCAAGGAACTCAAATAGCCCCGGTGTTCCCCCGGAAAAGTTTGTACTCTTGAAAAACACAAGCCAGGCTTGCGCCAGTGTCCAGGATGGCATGATGTATGGGATCAATGCAAGTTGATTGACAAGTTTCCTGCCCGGCATGTCTGTGCGGACCACCAACCAGGCCAAGGACCCACCGATGAAGAGCGAAAGCAGGGTAGACCCAATGGACACGGTAAACGAATGCCGCAACGGCGTATACATGTAAATTTGCCCCAAGGTACCTGTCAACATGCGGACATAGTGATAGATGGTGAACCCACCAGCCACGGCGCCAGGAGAGTTGAGAATATCGCGCGGCTGCCAGGTCAGTGTTGTGTTAACCATGCGATACAAAGGGATGACAACCATGTAATACAGTATCACCAACATGATCAACGACAGAAGCACATGGGGTGTTGTCACCCAGCGAATGAATCTTCTCAGGCTGGCAAGAAGGCGAACTGACATAGGTATCCCCACTGTTGTTTCAAGGCTGGCCATAGATTTCTCCTGATAGAGTATGTATTGCTGCAAGCAGCAACCATCGATCAACTCTTGTTATCAGGCACCACTAAAGCGGTGAGCTCAAACCCACTAAAAGTTAGGTTGATGAATTACTGTATTTCTTAAATCGTTCGCGTAACTGGTCAAGCTTATCGAGATTTTCCATCACACCACCCTCTTCGCCACCCATCGCCAGTAAAAGGGAATTGATGATGGTCATTGGGACAACGAGGGAATGGAAACCGGAGACGGGTCCACGTTTGGCAGAAAGCACCACGGTGGCTTTGTCTCCGATAATGGAACCTAATGTATCCGTCAGCATGATGACGGGGCATTTTAAATCTTGAGCGTAATCGAGGAGCAATCGCAACGCAGGCGTAACATCAAAAAAGCAGATCGCAAAAAGCACATCATGTTCTGTCATGGAAACGAGCGGTTCGAGAAATTCGCGTCCGGCGGTTGTCAACGGGATGACTTGATGACCAAACCGTTCCAATCGTATCCGCATCAATTCAACCAGGGAAACGGAAGGACCGAGCCCAAAGATATAGATCCGTTTGCAGTTTTCCATCAGGTCAACGGCTTGATGTATTGCTTCCCGGCTCACTGACTCCAGAGATTGGGTCATGTAATCCATCTCGGAGACGACCAGACGCTCAAAGATATCTCCCGCTTCGCGCAGATCATCCAGACGGCTTCGCAATCGAGCCGAGTGAGTGACACGGCGGCGAAAATTTTCCTGTAAGACCTCCCGCATGGCAGGGTAACTGTCAAAACCCAACGAACGGGCAAACCTCACAAGTGTGGCTTCGCTCAGATCCAAACGGCTCGCCAATTCACCCGCGGATAGAAAGGCGGATTCTTCCTGATTGTTGCGCAGGTAGTCCGCTATTTGTTTCTCGCTCTTCGTGAGGTCTTTGTATTTTTCACTGATAATCTGGCTGAAATCGACAGGTGTTTGAATCTCTGTATTCATCACATTTTGTCCTTACACGAATAATTCTGAAAAACTTTCAAATTAAGAATTTATGAAATTTTACTTTCATTTGTACATCATACAACAATACTGAGCGTTTTGCAAGTATTCTTTCAAGATGTGTGACTTTCGTCATTTGAACTCGCGCTGATTGTCCAACTCTCAAAGGCTGGGGAAAGAGCCTCTTTTGGCGGAATGAGCTCAAGATCCAGATCGAAGCGGATTTTCATCCTACTGCAATTGCCGGACCTGCGGATATCGGATGGCGACGAAAAGTCCATACAGGAGGGAGAATCCGGCTCCGACCCCGATCGAGATTGGCGCGCCGACCCAATCTGCTACAAACCCCGCCTGCAACCCACCGACATGCGTCATCCCGTGCGAGACGAGTGAGTACAGACTCATGACACGCCCGCGTAATTGATCGGGAGTTGTCAGTTGAAGCAGAGTATTTGCCATCGCATTCTGAAACACATGGCTCATCCCAACGAACAGCATCATGACGAGCGACAGTAGCATCGAATGCGAGTTCACAAAGATCAGCAGGAAGAAGGGGAAACAAAGATTTCCCAAAGTAAGCATTTGACCGCGCCGCGCTTTTTCAGGAAGGGATGCGACAAGAAAAGCGCCCGCCACAGCACCCAATCCGACAGCGGATAGCAACAATCCAAGCGGAATCGCGGCTGGAGCCTGACAATTCAAGATGTCGAATTTCCCATCGCATAAAAATGCGATCACAGGTTGGGCATTCTCCTTGAGGGTGACATCCGCAAAGACCGGCATGAGGGTTTGGTATGGCCGCGAAAGAAAGGAACTTACCGCTACCAGACTCATGAGGACAAGCAGAGTCTGCTGTTGAAAAACATACCTGACCCCTTCGACCGTGTGGCTGACCACCTGCGTTTTCTTTTTTTCATTTGTGGATGCTTGAGGAAGACCACGCATCAAAAGCAGGCTGACGATCACTGCGAAAAAACTCAAGCCATTCACAAAGAAGGCGACCGCCTCACCCATCACGGCAACCAGCACTCCAGCGAGGGCAGGACCGAGCGTCCTCGCCGAATTATGGATCGCCGAGTTTAGACCGATGGCGCTGGTGAGATCGTCCCTGCCTTCGACCATCTCGACAACAAAGGATTGGCGTGCAGGCATATCCACTGCCTTGAATGTGCCAAGCAAAAATGCCATGAGATAGATGTGCCAGATCTGCACTGTACCTGTCCAGGTGAGTAATGCCAAAATAAAAGCTTGGAGCATCATGAAGGTTTGCGTGGTCAGGATGATCGTTCGCTTTGACACACGATCGGATAATGAACCGCCCCACAACGCAAATGGGACAAGTGGTAACACGGTCATAAAGCTGACAATCCCGAGCGCGCTTGCCGAGCCTGTCAGCCGATACACCAGCACCTGCTGCGCCATCGACTGCATCCACGTCCCGATGAGCGACATACCCTGACCAAAAAACCAAAGCCGGTAATTTCGATGTTGCAACGCGCGGAATGTCACCGCGACGCGATGCTTTGATATGCCAGCAGTTTGCGAGGCAGATTCCTTATGAAACATTATGAATGCAGATTCTCATTACCCTGTAATTAATATCTTTGCCACTTCCGGGGTTGTCCAAAGAGCTGCACCGGTGGTGTCCACGACCATGTCGCAGATTTCCATTTGTGGACGGTAGGCGATCTCTGCCATGATGAACTGGTCTTTGAAATATCGGTTGCGGAAGTAGGTGGGCTCGTACTTCTTGCGATAATCAATGTCACGTTTCCACTTGCGCTTCAAACGGATCGGGTCATCCGTCAGATAAACAACCTTGATACCAATCAGGTGTGCGACTTCATCGATCAAGAACGGAAAGTTGCCCTCGATAAAAATGATATCGGCAGGGTCGATCTCGATCGGTACACCGCCTGGTTTGAGGTTCCCCTCCAGATCATGACTCGATGTAGCATAGACAAAGTCATAACGAGGAATAAAGATCCGCTCACCGTCTGTAATATCCTTGAGGCTTTGTTTGAAGAGTTCAAAATGCAAGGCTTCCTTTCCCTGCGTGAAGATGCCTTTTTCCTCCCGATAATCACGGTCGGTCAGGAAATTATCCAATTCAATGGAGGTAGTTTTCTTCCCGGCGCCTTCAAAGTCTGCGCGCAGGCGCTCGACGATCTCCGTTTTTCCGGCGGCGGTCGGACCAGCCACGGCGAGCAGGATCGGGGTCCCGCGCGAAGCGATGAGTTTATAGACGCTCTCGATGAAAAGTTTATCCACATCCGCGTTGGCATTCATAAAATCTTTATATCCAACGCCTTGGAAACGCTCAAAGGCTTTCTGCTTTCGCTCGAACTGTTGAAATGGCTTCCCACCCAGGTGAGCCAAAACTTTTTCAGTGAAATAGGCTGTGCGATGTAGAAAGAAAAATCCACGGACATCAAAATAGAAATGGACATTAACCCAGGTCGTTTCATACGCGCCTGTGACCAATCCAACAAAAAGTATGTTCGTTAAGCAAGCGATCTGATCGTCCAAAACGATGCGGTCATCGACACGTCGTTTGATCTGGATGGAATCATAGAATGCGCGATTGTTTACGCGGGCTTCGATCTCTTCTTTTGAATCAAGCAGGACAGATTTCCATCCATCAGCAGGTGTGGTATTTTTTAAAGCATATTGAAACTCATACAGTTCCAGATCGATGACAGCTGGACTGATATGCTTCATTTTTTCGAACAAAGTTACCGAGAAAACTTCGGGGTCATAAATATTTTCCATTGAGGTTCCTTTTGCTAAGCACCATACTTGGTGATACGCCCCGCATTTGCCAGGGCAATTCTGATGATATGTGTGGCAGGCAGAACGCCAAGACTGCCACGCGAACAGGCATGCTCCCCAAACTCTGCGATGCCATCCGGGCGGACATACTTGCCATAGATCAACACAGGGACAGGATGCCATGAATGGGACTTGAGCACCGCAGGCGATGAATGATCGCCTCCTACAATAACCACATCCGGATCAAGTGCAAGAAGACGCGGCATGAGTGCATCCACTTCCTCGATCACACGCACCTTACCTGAAAAATCTCCCGCCTCCCCACAAGTGTCTGTTCTCTTGACATGCATATAAAAGTAATCGTAATCGTTCCAATATTTTTCGAGCGTGGCAAACTCATCAGCGATGGTGTCACCACAGATATCCAAAACTTCCATGCCTGCAAGCCGCGCTACGCCGCGATACATCCCATTGATGGCGACAGCCGCGGGATTCAATCCGTACAATTCGGGATACGTGGGGATGTGTGGAAGTTTCGCAAAGCCACGCAAGGTGATCATATTGGCGGGATGTTTATCCGCCAGCAGATAACGCGCCTGTTTGATGAATCGATTGGCATAACAAGCTGACTGTTCAGATTCGCGATTCAAAGCAGTGACCGGGAGAGTCGGCGCCCCCACTTTGAGTGGATCGGTCTCTGAGAGTGCGTCGCCCAAGCCCGGAGCGCGCATGACAAATGCAAAGCGATGCTCTTTGACTATCTCAACAAAGAACTCGACACCATCCACTTTGATGGTTCGCAAAAGTTTCACCAATTCACAACTTTTCTCAGTTGGGATACGCCCTGCGCGCCGGTCGGTGATAATCCCTTTCTCATCCACCGAGCAGAAGTTGCCGCGCGCGGCGACATCATCGGGTCCGAGTTCAAAATCCACACCAAGCGCTTCGAGGGCGCCGCGTCCAATCTCGTATTCGATTGGGTCATAACCAAAGATGGCGAGATGTCCCGGTCCGCTGCCAACCGTGATACCCGGTCCGGCAGGCTGGGTCAACCCGAGAATGGATTTACCCGCCAGCGCATCGAGATTCGGTGTGCAAGCTGTTTCGAGTTCGGTCTTGCCACCTGGTTCAAGAGGCAAACCTCCCAAGCCATCCATGATGAGCAGGACGATCTTTGTCTTGGCAGGGGCGATCAATTCCTGCAGAAAATTGAAATCCATACGACCTCCATTAATCCATCAGGAAATGTCTTCCTTTACCAGATACAAGCGCATCGAAAGCTCGTTGAATTTTGGCATAGTTGCCATCGCGGTCGAGAGCGATTCCCCTCCCCACGCCAGAGACTATTTTTCCGATGCCAATCTCTTCGATCTGGTGTTCGAACTTTTCAAGCAAGGCTGGCGCGCTGCCCGGGTTCGTGCTGCGACCATCAAAGATCATGTGCAGATAGACCTGATCCCATCCATGTTCCTTTGCCATGCGTAATACTGCCAATGGATAATCAATGGATCCATGTGAACTTTTTTCGGTCAACAGACCGATCAAATGCAGGCTCCTTCCACGTTGTTTCACGTTATGGATCGTTTCAAGAAGAACTTCGTTGGTGTAGAACGAGCCATCTTTCATCGCCACATCCAGCCGAACGTCATCCTGTAGAACGACGCGACCCGCGCCGATGTTCATATGTCCGGCTTCTGAATTGCCGGTCTTTCCAGCTTTCAAACCCACCGCTTCGCCAGAGGCGTCCAGTTGATAATTGGGATAACGCTTGAGCAAATCATCCCAGCGTGGAGTTGGGGACACGTAAATCGGGTTTCCGTTGTCTTCCCTGCCAATCCCCCACCCATCAAGGATAACAAGCATCACGTGTCGTTTGCCGCCCCAATCATGATTCGGCGCAAGTGTTTGTCCATTCATGGCTTTGGGTTGCGCGAGTCCGAGAGCAGATAAAACTGTCGGCGCCACATCCGACAGTTTTCCATCACGCAGGTTGAGGGTCGATGTGAGGCGAGAGTCCAGCAGGATGAACTCCACCGGGTTAGTCGTATGCGAAACGTGCGGAGTTCCATCCGCATTGATCATCTCTTCCAGGTTGCCATGATCCGCCGTGACAAGGACCGCGTAATCACTGGCAAGCGCTGCATCCACCACGCGACCGAGATGCGCATCCACAATCGAAGCACACTTGAGCTTGGCATCGTTGTTCGACGTATGTCCGATCACATCACCGTTGGCAAAATTGGTGACGATGAAATCGTATTTCTTTTCAATGGCGTGCAAAACCTCTTCGGTGACCTGCGGCAGACTCAATTCCGGAACCTGATCGAAGGGAATGCCTTTGGGTGACGGAATACGAACATCATCTTCCTTCGCAAAAGGCTGGTTGTTACCACCGTTGAAAAAGAAAGTGACGTGTGCAAACTTTTCAGACTCGGCGGTATGCAATTGACTCAATCCGGCTTTGCTGATCACTTCAGCAAGTGTATCTACAATTCGAGTCGGCGCAAAAGCGACCGGCAGGTCTTTGAATTTTTCATGATACAGGGTCAGGATGACGAATTTTAGATCCTGCAGATCGGGACGCGGGAAACGATCGAACTCTGACTCGGTGAATGCCTCCGTTAATTCGATCTCGCGCTCCCCGCGACGACAGCAGAAGATGACGGCATCGCCATTCTTGATGCGACCGATGGGTTCGTCCTGTGCATCCGTGAGAACGATCGGTTCCAGGGAATAATCTGTTTGACCTTCCGCGTACAACTCTCTGACCGCTCTGCACATTGCGATTTCCCCGTGTGTGATTTTGTCCGTGAGCATGGATTGCTCCTTATCTCAAATGGCGACCCTAAAGGTCATATGACCTTTAGGTCTTGGTTCTCCAGTACAGGGAAAACATCCAATAATTCCCTGAATTGGTGAATGATCAGGTCCGGTCGATTCTCATCGGTGATGGTCTCTTCGGCGAGTTTCTCTTGTGAGATCATGATGATGAGGCTCCCAAAGCCTGCCGAACGAGCACCGGTCACATCACGCTTGAGATTGTCGCCCACATAAGCGCATCGGGCAGGTTCCACCCCGGCGCGGCGTGCCGCTTCGAGATATATCTCAGGCGCTGGCTTGCGAATGCCGAGTACGGAGGAAAGCACCACTACTTTGAAATAAGTAGCAAAGTCTTCCGCTTCCAGCCATTCGGGGATCTCGCGTGTACCGATCAGGTTGCTGATGATGCCAAGGGTATAGCCGCGTTTCTGGAGTTCTTCCACTACTTCCCTGCCGCCATCCACCACGACGCGCCGCCCCATCGACTGGCGGAATTGGTAGGTCAACTCGCCACCGAATGGAGCAATCTTCTCTGCGGGAAAGTCTGGCACAAGCCAGCGCGTCCACATTTCGGCTTCTGGGGCTTCACGTAGATTCTCAAATGCCCACTTGCGATAGATCTTGTAACGCTCGTCCAGTTTGGCAACAAAGGTGACAGGGTCTTCATCCGCGCCAACCAGTTCAACGATCTTCTGCCGTGCACGCGCCATATGCTCTTGATCCTTGACCAGGATACGCAAGGTATTACCCAAATCCAGAAAAATCGCTTCGATGTTTTGTGTCATGTTATCCACCTGAATTGATTTCTCGATCTATTTGCGGGCCGGGAAAATATCGAGCAGATCACTCATCTCGTAAATAGTGTGATCGGGCTTGACCTCAATGTTCGGAGGTTCCTTCGCGAGCGTGGCTGGTTCCGAGATCAGGATCATCATCCCATACCCGGCGGCTAGAGTCCCTTCCACATCACGGACCGGGTTATCGCCCACATATGCACACCTGCACGGTTCAACCCCGACACGGCGAGCGGCTTCCCAATAGATTTCAGGATTGGGTTTACGGAGGGCGACCTTTGAGGAAAGCACCACCGCCTTGAAATATTGGGTGAGACCGTCTGATTCCATCCAATCAGGGATTTCCGTTTCAGTGATCGTGTTTGCGATAATTCCCAAAATATAACCACGTCTATCAAGCTCCAGGATAGTGTCCTTGACATCGTGTCGGGGAACACGCCGTCCATCATGGTCCCTCCACAAGCGGGTTAACTTGCCGGCCAGGGGTCCGATCTTTTCAGCTGGATAATCTGGCAACAACCACCTGGTCCATAATTCCTTTTCGGAGGCTTCGAGCAGAGTCCCCTTTGATTGCTTGCGATAGGCTTTCCAGCGGATTTCCAGCCCTTCAAAAAATTCACTTTCAGATTCTTGAGTTCCCACCAGGGTCATCAAATCCTTTTTGGCTTGCGCCATAAACTCCGGATCTTCCACCACGATCCGCAAGGTATTCCCCACATCCAGGAAGATTGCTTCAATATTTTGGTTCATCTCGACTTCCTTCATTATTCGATTTTATGAAATATGTCTTTCATTTGAAAATAGTACGACATTTTTCATAATTTTGCAAGTGTTCTTTCAAAACTATTGACATTTGTCCTGTGGATGTGTAAACTATAGTCACTAATGCACACGTGTGCAAAGGAGATATTGAAGTGCCGATCACGATTAAGGATATTGCCAAAGAAGCTGGTGTTTCACATTCCACGGTTTCCCGCGCGCTTCGGGGCAGTTCACTGATTTCAGAAGATACCACCATACACATCCGGGAAACAGCCCTGAAGTTGGGCTACCTCCCCAGCGCTGCCGCTCGAAGCCTGAAGACAAATCGTTCACAGGCATTGGGAGTCATCGTCAGTAACATCGATGATCCCTATTTCAGTGAGATCCTGCAGGGGATTGAGGAAGTAGCCCAGGGGGACAATTACAGCATGTTCATGGCCGCATCGCAACGCGATCCCGAACGCGAGGGGACGATCATCCAGTCCATGCGCCAGCACCGGGTGGATGGGGTGATCATCTGCTCGACAACCTTTAGCGATGAACAAAGCCGGCATTTTTCAAAATATGACATCCCCATCGTAGTGGTCAACAACCAGGCTGCGGAGGATTACCGCTATTCCATTTATCACGATGACGTGGACGGAAGCCGACAACTCACCAGACACTTGATCGAGCTGGGACACCGCAAGATAGCCTATCTTGGAAATTCCCATTCAGGGCGCACCACACTGGACCGTCTGGCTGGGTTCCGTCAAGAAATGGAATCCAACGGGTTGTCTATTCCCGCCAACTACATTCACGAGATCCCCGGAAGTGAACCTGAAAAAGGAAAACTTGCCGTGGATCATTTTCTCGAACTATCAGACCGCCCAACGGCGATGGTCTGTTTCAACGACATGATGGCAATTGGCATGTTGAAGAATTTACAACAACGAGGAGTCCGGGTTCCAGTGGAATTTTCAATTACCGGATTCGATAACATCGTTTTCTCGAATTACACCAATCCCCCACTGACCACGTTCGACCAACCCAAGCGTTTCATCGGACAAAAAGCGGCAGAGTTGATCTTGAGCCTGCTCGACTCAACTTCAAAGACCAGTGTGCCCGAACAAAAGATCCAGGTCCTTAAAGGGAATTTACTGGTTCGCGAGTCTACCGCTCCGCCACCTTCCAATATTCCATAGGAGTATTTCATGCAATCCAATTTATGTTCATTTCTCATTGCCCCAGATTTCAGCCGTCAAGAATACGTTCAAATCACACCGCGTTCAGCCCATTGGGATTACCTGAACTTTGCCGCGCGTCAAATGAAGCACGGCAAATTATGGCATTTTGAAACTCATGAAAATGAACTTGCCCTAGTGGTGCTCGGCGGGATCTGCGAAGTCACGTCGAACATCGGAAAATGGACAGACGTGGGCAGGCGCCCAAATGTGTTTGCTGGAATGCCCTACACACTGTACCTTCCGCCTGAGACGCGCTTTACCGTCGAAGCCAAAAGTGAACATCTGGATATCGCATATGGTTGGTGTGTCGCCAAAGAAGCGCATCCTGCCCGGTTGGTGGAACCAGCCGAAGTCCAGGTGGAGATCCGTGGCGGAGGGAATGTCACAAGGCAGATCAACAAGATGATCCCGCCCGGATTCCCATCCAGTAGACTGGTCGTCGTTGAAGTGTATACGCCTTCCGGCAATTGGAGTTCCTATCCGCCCCACAAACATGATGAACACATTGTAGATAAACAGGGGAATGTACTCGAGGCTGACCTTGAGGAAGTTTATTTTTATAAGATCGACCGTCCTGATGGATTTGCCTACCAGCGGATCTACACTCCCAACCGAAAAATTGATGAACTGCTCATGGCGCGTGACAGCCATCTTGTGCTTTCACCACAGGGCTATCACCCGGTGGTCGCTGCGCCGGGTTACAACTGTTACTACCTGAACATCCTGGCAGGTTCCGCGCAATCTTTGGCGGCGACGGATGATCCTGATCATACCTGGGTCAAGGAAACGTGGAAAGAAAAAGATCCGCGTGTGCCGCTCGTTAGTTTGGAGATGGAATAAGAAAAGGAGTTTGCAATGACCACATTCAAAAGCAAATTACATCAGATGACCTTACAATCACCCACCGACTATTGGAATGATTCCTGTTCGGAGGAAGAACTCACCTATGCGATCAGTCACGGCGCCGTGGGAGCGACATCGAATCCCACGATCGTCCATAACGTCCTCAGGAAAGAGATACATTTGTGGGAGGATCGCATTCGTGCCATCATCAACGAAAATCCCACCTGGTCTGAATTAGAGATCACGTGGAAATTGATCGAAGAGATGTCCGTCCATGGGGCAAATTTTTTGAGACCAGCGTATGAGAAATATAAAGGAAAAAAAGGCCGCCTATCCATACAAACCAATCCGGCTTTTTATCGCAACGCCGAGGCAATCGCGGAACAAGCAATCCATTTCAACAACCTTGCGCCGAACATGATCGTAAAGATCCCGGTAACGAAAGCGGGAATCAAAGCTATTGAGGCGGCAACCTATCACGGTGTCTCGATCAATGCCACTGTCAGTTTCACGGTTCCGCAGGCGATCGCTGTCGCAGAGGCTGTTGAGCACGGATTGAACCGGCGAACAGCAGATGGCAAATCCATCGATGAGATGTGCCCGGTTTGCACCATCATGGTCGGTCGCACGGACGATTGGATGAAAGTGCTGGCAAAACGTGATGAGATCGATATCGACCCAAACTATTTGGATTGGGCTGGTATCGCCTGCATGAAGAAAGCCTATGAGATCTATCAACAACGCGGCTACAGAGCTCGCCTGCTCTCCGCGGCATATCGCCATCTTGGACATTGGTCTGAGTTCATCGGTGGTGAGTTGATCGTGTCCCTGCCCTATGAATGGCAATTGAAAGCCAATGCCAGTGACATCGAAGTCAAAGAGCGCATGAGCAATCCTGTCGATGCAAAGATCATTGAGACCATGTATGAAAAGATCCCTGATTTCCGACGCGCGTATGATGAACATGGAATGACGGCGGATGAATTCGATGACTATGGCGCTACAGTGCGAACCCTGCGCGGTTTCATCACATCCGCACATGACCTGATGGGTGAAGTTCGCAATTTCATGCTCCCCAATCCAGACATAAAGAAACTCGAAACGGTAAAGGCTTAGCAGTCTTTACCGTTTTATTTTGAAGGAGAATTTATGGCAACCATACGATTAACAACCGCACAAGCCATCATCAAATTTCTGAAGAACCAGTATGTTCATCGCGATGGGCAGGAGATCCAATTCTTTGCAGGCATGCTTGGGATCTTTGGTCACGGCAACGTGGCGGGCATTGGCCAGGCTCTGCAGGAGAATCCGGATTTCCCCTACATCCTGGTCCGCAATGAACAATCTGCCGTGCATATGGCGTGCGGATTCACGAAAATGAAAAATCGCATGCAGACCTTTGCATGCACATCCTCGATCGGTCCGGGTGCGACAAATATGATCACAGGCGCGGCTCTTGCAACCATCAATCGGTTGCCTGTCCTCCTACTCCCCGGTGACATCTTCGCTCGTCGCAATGTGGCGCCTGTCCTGCAACAACTCGAGTCACCGTCTTCACAGGATATCAGCGTCAATGACGCATTCAAACCTGTCAGCCGCTACTGGGATCGTATCTATCGTCCCGAACAATTGATTACATCGCTGCCCGAAGTGATGCGTGTCCTGACCTCCCCCTCCGATACCGGCGCGGTGACTCTCGCCCTGCCGCAGGATGTCCAGGCAGAGGCATATGACTTCCCTGAAGAATTATTCGCGCACCGAACATGGCACGTCTCACGGTGGACATCGGACCGGTTCCTGTTTTCTCAAGCTGTGGACGCGATCCGAGCCAGCAAACATCCGATGATCGTCGCGGGTGGCGGGGTCCTTTATAGTGAAGCAAGCAAAGCTTTGGCGCGCTTTGTCCAACAGACTGGAATCCCTGTTGGCGAAACACAAGCAGGAAAAGGCTCGCTCCCTTACGACCATCCTCAAAACATGGGTGCCATCGGCGCAACCGGCACATTCGCCGCGAATCGACTGGCTCACGATGCTGATCTTGTCATCGGCATTGGGACGCGTTATTCCGATTTCACCACGGCTTCCAAGACTGCATTCCAAAACCCGAATGCCCGATTCATCAACATTAACGTTGCAGAGTTTGACTCCTACAAACATTCCGCCATTCCGCTGACTGCCGATGCACGCCTCACGTTGGAGGAGTTGACCGAGTCCCTGAAGGACTACAAAATGGATGATGAGTATCAAACCCGTATTTCCATGCTCAAGGAAAAATGGGAGGAGGAAGTTGACAGATTATTCCACCTCAACAACCAACCTTTGCCATCGCAGGGTGAAGTGATCGGCGCGATCTGGGAATCGGCTGAGCCAATCGATGTGCTCGTTTCCGCCGCAGGTAGTCATCCCGGTGACTTGCACAAATTGTGGCGCACACATCAACCAAACACCTATCACCTCGAATATGGCTATTCCTGCATGGGATATGAAATCCCTGCTGCGATGGGCGTGAAAATCGCTGACCCATCGCGTGAAGTCTACGCGTTCGTTGGCGATGGGACATACCTGATGATGCCATCCGATATTTTGACTTCGGTACAGGAGGGCATCAAGATCATCATGATCGTGGTGGACAATCACGGCTTTGCCAGCATCGGCGGATTAAGCCAATCACTGGGCAGTGGCGGGTTTGGTACACGCTTCCGCATGCGCGATCTACAAAGTGGACAACTGGATGGTGAATATCTGCCGGTGGATTTCGAAGCCAACGCACGCAGCCTAGGCGCAGATGCAACAACGGTTTGTAACATCGACGAATTCAAAAAAGCGCTGCAAGATGCTCGTAAAACTACAAAGACCACCGTCATCGTGGTGAAGACAGAGCGCGAAGTACGAGTGCCGGGCTACGACTCATGGTGGGATGTGGCTGTGGCAGAAACATCCACGATAGATAGCGTGAAGCAGGCACGGGCGGAGTACGAGGAAGCGTTGAAGAAGGAACGATATTTTCTATAAGGGCGGGCAGGTTTGAGGTCCGTGTGAACGAATAATAACTCTGAAGAGGAAAATCATATGAACATTCGAATAGGATTGATCGGGGCGGGTCGCATGGGGAAAGTTTTCGCACATACACTGGCGTTTACCGTGTCAGAGGTGGATCTGGTAGCGGTGGCAGATGCCGATCCGAAAAGAAGTGAGGAAGTGGCTGCACGTTTCGGAGCCAAATATCATTATACGGATTACTGCGAACTTCTGGAACGTGATGATATTGATGCAGTCGTCATTGCAACACCGACATCCACGCATGTACAAGTGATCAAGGATGCATCTGCGGCAGGCAAACACATCTTCAGCGAAAAGCCTCTTGGACAAACACTGGAAATGTGCGATGAAGCCATGGCAGCGGCGAAGAAAGCTGGCATCAAACTTCAACTTGGTTTCATGCGTCGGTTCGACGCAGCATATGCCATGGCTAAAAAGAAGATCGACGAAGGCGCCATCGGCCAACCGGTCGTGTTCCATGGCATCAGCCGCGACCCCAATTGCCCGGACTTGGAATTTGCCAGGCGCTCCAACAGCGGCGGCTTGATTATGGACATGGGCGTCCACGATTTCGATCTGGCACGCTGGCTGATGGGCAGTGAAGTGGTGCGCGTACATACCGAGCCAC
>Ga0210377_10002879_pt1 | contig 14880 bp, 12 predicted proteins | sample PLM4_65_b1redo_FD_155480 | JGI IMG/M metagenome (GOLD analysis project Ga0210377, IMG submission 155480) | Groundwater sediment microbial communities from an aquifer in East River, Colorado, USA - PLM4_65_b1 redo | ecosystem: Environmental > Terrestrial > Soil > Riparian zone | place: USA: East...
CATCAGTATATGGACTTGGTTTTGCGTTTGCGAGTGTGGTCATCACGCTCAAGGAGGCAAATGCATTTGTGTTTCTGGTTCGAGGCATTGTCATGATCTTTTGTGGGATCACGTATCCGCTGGCGATGCTGCCGAACTGGATGCAATCGGTTTCGCAGTGGCTGCCGCAAACATACATTATCCACGCCATGCGGACAGCCGCGCTTTCCACGGAAGGATTCAGTGGAATAACCTTTGATCTAAAAATGATGATGTTATTCGGCGTAGCCTGGCTGGCGATTGGATATATGCTCTTCAATATGATGGAACGCCGCGCACGCCAAACTGGAGCGATAGGACAGTATTAATATGCAACCACAAACCCTCTCCCAACCTACCCTATTATCACATCTACGTGCGCTTTATGCGCTCATACGCAAGGACTGGAAGCAATACTGGCGTTATCCGCTCAACGCGGTATCTTCAATCTTTCAACCGCTGATCTGGATCGCGCCGGTCTACTTCATGGGACAGGCTTTCAGCGTCAATGGCAAAGCCATCGGTTTCTCGCAATTCAGCGGAACAACGGACTTCATGTCCTTTATCCTCCTCGGCACTGTGCTGGAAAGTTTCATCAATGCGGTGTTCTGGGGTATGGGATACGCCCTCAAAAATGATATGGACTCGGGCGTGATGGAATCCAACTGGCTGACGCCAATCCCGCGTTTGTTAATTCTTGTTGGGCATTCGGTGACCAATTTGATCGTCACAGCGATCACTTCCATTGGGATGTTGTTAATCGGCGGGCTGATCTTCGGCTTCAATGCTTCGGGGGATGTATTGAAAGCCCTCCTGCCGATCATTCCAATGATGCTCGGTTTATATGGCTTTGGCTTTGCGTTTGCGGCGGTTGTCATGCTGATGCGTGAAGCGAACACACTCGTGGATGTGAGCAGTTTCCTGGTGCAGATCTTTTCAGGCTCGAACTTCCCTGTCAATGCACTGCCGCGTTTCTTGTTGCCTGTAGCCCTGGCTTTACCACTTACCTATGGACTCGACGCCGTCCGGGCACACTTGATCGGGACAAAGACCATCCTGCCCCTGCAATGGGAAATGGTCCTGCTCATTGTCTTCATGTTCACGATGCTGTGGATTGGAACTGCTACCTTCCGCTCGCTCGAACGGCGAGTCAGAACTTTAGGCACGCTGGGTCAACACTAAAACAGAGCAACGCAATCAGTGATTTCGAATCGCCTTCATAACCCAGAACCTCTGCCAAAAAAACAAGTATCTGGCAACAGAAAAGCAAACGATGAAATTTTAATCCAAACGCATTACCATCACCAATTGGAGAACAAATGGCTGAATCTCTTGTTACACCCAAACGGTCACTACTCACTGTGATCTTCCTATCATCAAATGAAACACGCCTGCGTGCAGGATGGCGGTTGGTTGTTTTCATTATCACGCTTGCCGTATTAAGTATTATCAGCGCCCCAGCAGCCGTACTACAGGGCAAGCTGAGTGAGGATGTTTGGGTTTTATTTAACCAATTCATATCGCTGGTTATGATTACCACGGCAGTTTTCTTCACAAGGCACTTTGTTGACAGGCAACCTCTTGTCAGCCTCGGGCTGAAAAGAAACAAACAAGCTGTGACCGATGTCTTGATGGGCATACTCATTACTTTTTTTATGTTTGCCCTGATCTTCACCATCGAGCTTTCTTTAGGTTGGCTGAAAATTGAGGGATTTTCCTGGCAGGTTGAAAGCGCAAGCACGTTCGTAACCAGTCTTTTGCTCTGGCTGGCTATCTTTTTGATCGTTGGCTGGCAGGAAGAGTTGCTTTCGCGAGGCTATATTCTGCAAAATCTAACGAGTGGTCTGAACCTTTTCTGGGGTGTTCTGATCTCATCTTCCATATTTGCGGTGATGCATCGAGGCAACCCGGGTGCTACATGGTCCTCCACAATCGGCATTCTGTTGGCTGGGTTGTTCCTGGCTTTACCTTATATCCTCACGCGCCAATTGTGGATCTCCATAGGGTTGCACATTGGCTGGAATTTCTTCGAGGGTGTAGTTTTTGGGTTTCCTGTAAGCGGGAATTCAACATTCCACGTCATTCGTCAAACTGTCAGCGGTTCGGACTTCATGACTGGTGGCTCATTTGGCCCTGAGGCAGGACTAGTGTTTTTCCCAGCACTCACCTTGAGCGCATTGCTTGTCTGGGGTTATGTCCGTTTCAGCCGAAAGCAATCCACCATAAAGTAGAGCTGTGGTAAGACCATAACCATACGTAGCATGAGCCTATTCTTAGAGTATAGGCTCATGCTACGAAGAACGACAAAAAATACACCCAAATAAATACTATTCTTTATCCGAAGAGAAAAGGAGATGGCGATAACAAAAGACTTTCAAGTTTCTCTCCAAAGAGTGGGTGGTGTTGGGAGAAAAAAAGACTCTGCAATGGGAAATGGTCCTGCTCATGGTCTTCATGCTCACGATGCTGTGGATCGGAACTGCCACCTTCCGCTCGCTCGAACGGCGAGTCAGAACACTGGGAACGCTGGGCCAGCACTAAAATCCGGAAGGATGCGAATATGGCTTTCTCAAAGTCACCGTAAGGTTAGCAACCCTGCCAAATTCAACCGCCAAGAGCACCAAGCCCGCAAAGTGTTATGATTTTCCCGGCGTTCTTGGCGAGCTTAGCGTTTCAAAGCTTTTGTCTGACATTAATTTGAGAAGACCATAAGGATATGAAAGTTGCACTTCTCAAAATAGAACATGCGTGCTAAAATAGTTCTCCCCACAAGAAAGGAAAAGAATGTTCACACGTCTCAATAAGATTTATCACGAATTCCCATCCTTGTTTTGGACAGTCGTTGCGGTCCGCTTCGTCGATGGAATTGGAGGCACCCTTCTCTTCCCGTTCTTCGCGCTTTACATCACCGAGAAATTTGGCGTTGGCATGCTGGAAGCGGGCATCCTGCTTGGGATGTCCTCCCTGTTCGGTTTGATCGGAGGCATGTTTGGCGGAGCGTTGACCGATAAGTTCGGACGCAAACAACTTATTTTGTTTGGGCTGGTCTTCAGCGCCCTGAGCACACTCACATTTGGTCTGGTGAATGACATCAAGGTGCTCTACCCGCTGGTCATTGTTGTCGGGTTGCTCTCCAGTATTTCACACCCTGCGCACGAGGCAATGATCGCCGATATCCTTCCGGAAAAGAAACGACAGGAGGGCTTCGGCATCCTGCGTGTGGTCGCCAACTTCTCGTGGATCATCGGTCCGGCGATAGGCGGTTTTCTGGCAAACATCAATTACTTCTATCTGTTCGCCATCGACTCGGTCATTAGTTGCCTGGTGGCGCTCGTTATCGCCCGCACCATTCCTGAAACCAAGCCTGAGCCGCATGCCCATGAAGAGAGCCAGTCCCTCCTGCAAACATTTACCGGCTACCGCTTCGTACTGCGTGATAGCGCGTTCGTTTCGTTCATCATTGCGAACATTATCATGATGATCGTCTATCAACAAATGTATGGCTCGCTCTCGGTCTATGTCCGCGATTATCATGGTCTCACACCACAGCACTACGGCGGGCTCATGATGACCAGCGCCATCACAGTGGTACTCTTTCAACTCTGGCTGACGCGCACCATCAAACACCGACCGCCCTTCCTCATGATGGCATTTGGCACGGTCTTCTATGCGGTCGGCTTTTTCCTGTTCGGGATTTTCACAACTTTTATACTGTTCGCGCTCAATATCGTGATCATCACCATTGGCGAAATGATCGTCGTCCCCACCAGCCAGGCTCTTGTTGCAGGCTTCGCCCCCGCCGAAATGCGCGGACGTTACATGGCGATTGCCGGACTCTCCTGGGCAATCCCTTCGACGATCGGACCAGGCCTGGCGGGTTACATCATGGATAATTACAACCCAAACCTGGTCTGGTACATCGGCGGAGCATTATGCGGATTATCGGTACTCGCCTACTACGCGCTTCACCTTCGCCTCGGAGCCAAGCCTGAATTTGCTCCCGCCAAAGAAGAGCGACAGCCCCTCCCAGCCACAACCGATTAACGATCAGTCCCGCCTTTCGGCGGGACTGATTTTACAACTACATTCCCTCTCCCATTCGCGCTGAGCGGAGCGACAGCGACACTTGCACCTGCATGTACACTTGCCCCGGGTGCCAGTGCCGGGAATGCAGGTGAGTCGAAGCGGGTAGAGGGCCAGAGGTAAGGAAGCTAATGATGATGCCCACCCTCGTGGACATGACCATGTTCAACCTCTTCATCTGTTGGTCCGCGCAACGCAACCACCTTCACATTGAAATGTAATTCCGCGCCCGCCAGCGGATGATTGAAATCGAGCCGCACAGTATCACCTTCGATGCTCTCCACACGCGCATAACGCGCATGACCTTCATCATCGCGTACCGTTAATTCTGCATCCACTTCCACAGGCATGTCCTTCGGGAAATCTTTTTTGGGGACATCCATGAAACCTTCTTCATCGAATTCACCATACCCATTTTCAGGCTGGACAACCACATCCTTGCTGTCACCAATCTTCATGCCCATCATCTCACTTTCCAAACCGGAGATGATGTTGCCGTAGCCCACCAAAAATTGTAACGGTCCCTGCCCCTCAGAAGAATCCAATTGTTCACCATCCACATGGAGAGTGTACTCCATGGAAACAACCACACCATCCTGCACTGTATCTTTGTTCATTTTGTATCCTTTTCCTGAATTAATGCGCCCATTGTACACCACTATTTTCCACTTTCTACTCTTATAATTGAGTTTATGCATTATGACCTCTGTCTCCCCTGGTATTGGGAATATGATATTGACTTCGTGAACTTTGTTGAACATGCCTGCAAGGAACAAGGCTTAACCCTCTGGCAGATCACCCCCGATAATTTACTTGAATCCATCACTGGGTTATACAAAGGCGAAAAATCATTTAATACACACCTTGATCGATCCCAGGGTGACGATCGCTTCGAGCCCATCCTCCGTTGGGCAAAAGAATACAAAAAAAAGCGGATCAATCCAGCCGAAGTCTCTGCATGGTCAGAGGACAAGGCCACTATGCACCTTGAATTGATCAGCGCGGGGCTTCACACGCCTTACACTGTCCTGCTATCACCATTTATCGAACAACCAGTCATTCTCCAACTCGACCTAACTCCGCTTGGGCATCAATTCGTCATCAAGCCATCCCATGAAGGCGGCAGCGAAGGAGTCATTCTCGGCGCATTCTCCCTCGACCAGATCCTGCGCGCCCGCATGGAATTCCCTGAGCAAAAATATTTGATCCAGGCCACGATCACCCCGCGCACCATTCAGGGACGGCCCACCTGGTTTCGCGTGTTTTATGCGGTTGGCAAAACCTATCCATGCTGGTGGCATCCGGTGTCACACGTTTATGCGGTTGTCACACAACAGGACGAACACCGATATGATCTCACACCGCTTCACGAAATCACACAGCGCATCGCGTCCATTTGCAAACTCGATTGGTTCTCCACCGAAATAGCGCTCACCCTCGAAGACTTCGTCGTCGTGGATTACGTGAACGATGAAATCGACACGCGCATCCAATCGAAAGCCGTGGATGGTGCGCCTGATGAAATTATGCAAAGTATTGCAAGTCAACTGGTCGGATTGGCAAAGGAGGCAGCATGACAAAACCGCGTACATTGTCATATGCTCAAGCCGCCGTCCTCGGCGGCGAGGACGCTGCCGAGAGCAATTTGATATAGGAGGAGCCATGCCAAAACCACGCGCACGCGATCTGGGGATTCCCTTTGAGGGCAAAACCGGGACTCATAATGCGATCACAGACGTCTCGGGCGTGACCGTTGGGTATGCCACCGTTATCGAAGGCGAATCAGCCCGGACGGGCGTGACCATCATCCACCCGCGCGGCAACGAAAATCACGAACCTGTGTTCGCGGCGTGGTTCCCATTCAATGGCAACGGGGAAATGACAGGTTCTGCCTGGGTGGAAGAGGGCGGCTTTCTCGAAGGTCCGATTGGAATCACCAACACCCATTCCGTTGGCATTGTGCGCGATACCATCATCCAGTGGCAGGCGGAACACGACAGGATTTTCCAGGCATGGTCCTGTCCACTCGTGACAGAGACAGCCGATGGCTGGCTCAATGATATGAACGCATTCTTCGTCTGGCCCAAACATGTTTTGGAAGCTTTGAACTCTGCAAAGTCAGGTCCAATTGATGAGGGAAACGTCGGCGGCGGGACAGGTATGCTGTGTTATGAATTCAAAGGCGGCACAGGGACATCCTCACGCAAACTGCCTGAAAATATGGGCGGCTGGACCGTGGGTGTGCTAGTGCAAACGAACTTCGGCAGGCGCTATCAATTGACAATTGCCGGCGTTCCCGTCGGTGCTCACTTGAAAGAGGACACAATTTGGACGAACGGGGAAAACCCTTTTGTACAGGATAGCGGCTCACTCATCATTATCGTTGCAACGGACGCACCGCTTCTCCCCCATCAACTCAAACGGCTGGCAAAGCGCGCGTCCCTGGGAATGGCACGCACAGGCGCGCTCGGGGGCAACGGAAGCGGGGATATATTCCTTGCATTTTCAACCGCAAACATGCACGCGGCGCGCGGTGACGAAAAAGGTCTCGCCACACTTCAATCCATCACCAATGACCACATTGATCCTCTTTTATTTTCCACAGCGTATGCCACCGAAGAAGCCATTATCAACTCCATGATTGCGGCAGAGGACATGACTGGGCATAAGGGAGTCAGCATCAAGGCGTTGCCGCATGAAGAATTAAGAAGGATCATGAAAGATTACAACAGAATACAGTAAGCAAACTATTGTCTTGCCCTGCATCTATAATGGATCTGACGAATGTAACAAGAGGGTCTGGATAAAAAATGTCAGATTAGTTTTTTCTATTGAAATTCGATCTTAATTTCTGTATACTGAGTCATAAATATTACTTCCCCATTTTGAAGCTAATACACCACATTATCCTAGATAATCACAATATCACTAATAGGAGGCTGTATGCCCTCAATCCTTGAAGTACAAAATCTTGCCAAGAACTACGGTGACTTTACCGCCGTCAAAGGGATTACCTTTGACATCAAAGAAGGGGAAATCTTTAGCCTGCTCGGTCCAAACGGCGCAGGGAAGACCACAACCATCTCAATGTTATCCACACTTTATGTGCCAACTTCCGGCGACGCGACCATCGGCGGGTATTCCATCACCAAAGACCCGATGGCGGTCAAGCAGGTGATCGGTGTCGTGCCACAAGACCTTGCCCTCTACGAAGATCTGACCGCGCGCGAAAATCTCGTCTTTTGGGGACAAATGTATGGACTCAGCGGCAAATCCCTCAACAGCCGCGTGGATGAAGTGTTGGATCAGATCGGTTTGGTGGATAAAGCCAAAAACAGAGTCAAAACCTATTCGGGCGGCATGAAGCGCCGCGTCAACATCGGCGTGGGTCTGCTCCACAAGCCTCGTCTGCTCTTCATGGATGAACCCACCGTCGGCATCGATCCGCAATCACGCCGCGCCATCCTCGATACGGTCAAAGACCTCAACAAGCAGGGTATGACCGTCCTATACACTACGCATTATATGGAAGAAGCCGAAGAACTTTCCAATCGGGTTGGCATCATCGATCACGGTGAACTCATCGCGCTCGGCACGCAAAAGGAACTCACGCAACAGGTCGGTCAAACTGAAACACTCATTCTTCATCTCGGCGAGAATGACGACTCGGAAGCACTTGCAAAATCTCTCGAAGAGGTGAAGGATATTTTGGAAGCCAACGCCTCGGACCATGAAGTCTCGGTCATCACACATGAGGCAGAAGATGTGCTGGCAGCGGTTGTGACAAAGGCAAACGAGCGCGGCATCAAGATCCGTTCGATCGATATTCGTGAGCCGAATCTTGAAGCGGTTTTTCTACACTTAACAGGTAGAGCATTAAGAGATTAACCACGGAGACACACACCTGCCTGATTTGCTAAGCAAATCACGGGCGGTGCCAGGGGAGCCACGGAGTTTTTTTTATTCTCAGTGTCTCCGTGTCTCAGTGGTAAAAGAGTCTTCTATGAAAAAACTTTTTCTTATCGGCATTAAAGATCTCAAGCTCATGTTCCGCGACCGCGCCGCGCTGACCTTCATGCTGCTCGCGCCGTTCCTGCTCACCATTGGCATGGGCTTCGTCACCGGTCGCTTTAGCGGCGGCTCCAACGGGCTTTCGGATATTCCCGTCGTCATCGTCAATCTGGATAACGCACAATTGGGGGACGCATTGGTGGATGTCTTCAACTCGGAGGAGTTGGCTGATTTGATGGAACCAACCGCTTCGTCCGATCCCGAAGCGGCTCGCCAATTAATAGACAGTGACCAAGCCTCAGCCGCAGTCATCATCCCTGAAGGCTTCACCCAAAGCATCATCCCCGCCCAAGGGACAACGTTCGGTCAAAATTATGTTCAACCCGAACCCGTAAAAATTGAAGTGTACGCAAACCCCTCCAGCCCAACCAGCGCTGGTGTCGTCAAAGCCATCGTGGATGAATTCGTTTCGCGCATCGACGAAGGACGCACGAGTGGGATGACATCCATTATGCAGTTGATGTCAAATGGATTGTTGAATCCGCAGAACGCAGAAACCGAAGCGCGCGATCTCTTTCAAAACGTGGACCAAACCCAATCAACAGCCATCACGCTCAAGACCAATAAAGAGGGTGCATCCGCAGTTGAGTTTGATTTGCTCGCCTATTTTGCACCTGGCATGGCATTGCTATTTTTGATGTATACCGTCTCGTATGGCGGACGTTCCATCCTTGCCGAACGCGCACAAGGGACATTGCCGCGTTTGATGATTTCGCCAACACAAACCGCACAGGTGTTGGGCGGCAAGGTACTTGGCATCTTCTTTACAGGTGTTGCACAAGTTGGGATTCTGATATTGGCAAGTTCGGTGTTCTTCCAAGTGAAATGGGGCGATACGCTCGGAATCATTGCTTTGATCCTTGCGGCTGTCTTTGGTGCGGCAGGCTGGGGCATGTTGATCACTGCGTTTGCCCATACCCCAGCACAGGTTGGTAGTATTGGCACAGCCATTATGTTGATCTTCGGAATCCTGGGCGGCAGTTTCATCAATCTTGAGACAATGCCGCCAGCGATTCAAACTTTTAGCAAGATCACTCCCAATGCCTGGGGCTTGGACGGTTTCACTACGCTTGCGTTGGGCGGCACGTTGAAAAACTTAACCGAACCGATCAGCGCACTGCTCATCATGGGCGCAGTATTGTTTGGCGTTTCGGTTGTGTTGTTTAATCGGAATGGGTTGGTGCAAAAATGAAAAAAATATTCGCCATCGCATGGAAAGACGCCATCATCCGGTTTGCCAGTTCATCGGAGTTAATATTCTTTATCATCCTGCCCGTTGTCTTCACCTTTCTGCTGGCAGGCGGGACCCCCTCAGGCAACGAAGATAACCGCATCCGTTTACTGGTAGTGGATGAGGCACAAACGCCGATCTCTCAACAGATACTGGCCGAACTTGAAAACTCGACAGCCGTTCGCTCTGAGGTTGTATCTCGTGATGAAGCGCAAAGCCAATTCGATGAGCGCCGCGCTTCGGCTGTATTCATCATCCCAGCGGGAATTGATATCACATCCCTGCAAAATGCTTCTGCCGAAGTGGAATTGCTTCAACAACCCAACAACATCAATGCAACCATCGCTGAACGTGCGGTACTAACAGCCATCCGTCGAGTGAGTAGCGCCATCTCTGCCGCGCAGAACGCTGTGGCGCAAAGGGAGTCAAAACAACCTTTCGCATCGGACGCGGAGAAACAGACTTATTTCGAGAGTTCACTGGAACTGGCGCAGAAGATTCAAAAAGATGCGCCTGAACGCGTGACAGTTGTGGAAGGGTCAACACCAGACCAAGTTGAATACGATCCACGCGCCAATTCATCTGCCGGACAACTCATCACGTGGGTATTCATTCCGTTGTTTGGGATCTCGGCTCTGTTCGCTTATGAACGTCAACAAGGGACATTGCGTCGCCTGCTCACTACTCCCTCACACAAGGCAACATTTTTACTCGGCACGCTCTCGGGTCAGGTGGTGATGGCGCTGATTCAAATGTCCTTGTTGGTTGGGTTTGGGATTTTGGTAATGAAACTTAATTGGGGACGCGAGCCTCTGGCATTGTTCGTCATCCTGCTGGCATCCGCGCTCGCCGCCGCGGCGTTCGGCACAACGATGGGCACATTTATCAGGACCGAAGGTCAGGCTAGCGGATTGAGCATCATGTTCGGCATGGTCTTTGCGCTCATGGGCGGATGCTGGTATCCACTTGAATTGTTCCCGCCCGCCATACAAAATGCCGTGAAGATCCTTCCCACCACCTGGGCCATGCAGGGAATGTTGGATCTGGTCCTGCGCGGCGGCGGTTTACAGGATGTTTTGCCCGAAGCAGGAGTCCTGCTTGGGTTCGCAGTGATCTTCTTCAGCGTGGGCGTCTGGCGGTTCCGCTTCGAGTGAAGAAAATTTTGACACCACGGGATCAAATGGAGGTCCTGAGCGAGGCGGGGCTTTCCATTTCATTGCGTTTCACGTCGCTTGGGTTGGGATTTTGATATACTTGGCATATGTCCCCTGATAAAGTCGGCAGATATAAGATCAAATCAGAGATCGGGCGGGGTGGAATGGCAACCGTTTATCGTGCCTATGACCCCAGTTTTGATCGGGAAGTGGCGGTTAAAGTCCTGCCGCGCGAGATGATGCACAACCTCATATTTCGCGCCCGGTTCAAGCGGGAACTCAAAATGGTTGCGTCACTGGAGCATCCCGCGATCGTTCCAGTCTATGATGTGGGGGAGGATAATACCGGTCAGCCGTATTTTGTAATGCGCTATATGGCGGGTGGTCCTCTTTCTGAGTGGATCAGAAAAGGGGCGCTCTCCCTTGACGATACAGCGATCATTGTCGAGAGACTGGCATCAGCATTGGATTATGCCCATCGAAAGGGAATTGTCCACCGCGATATCAAACCTGATAATGTACTGTTCGATAGTAATAATCATCCATATCTCACCGACTTTGGTATCGCCAAGCTTACAGAATCCGGGTTGTCAATAACGGGCGATCCCATGGGTTCACCTGCTTATGTGAGCCCTGAGCAGGCGCAGGGCGGACAAGTGGATAGCCGCAGTGATATTTATGGGATGGGCGTGGTGATCTATGAGATGCTGACCGGTCAAAAACCGTACGAGTCAGATTCGCCCATGTCTGCGGCTGTCAGCCATATTACCCAACCCGTTCCTGATATTTTAAAGATCAAGCCGGATTTTCCCCCGGAAGTAGCTACGGTCATCAAAACCGCGATGGCAAAGGATAAGGAACATCGTTATGCCACGGCAGTTGAACTGGCGAGTGCTTTAAGCCGCGCGGTATTTGGAGAAGATCACACCATTCCAAAATTTGCGACAGTGGTTGACAGGCAAAATGCTCCTACGCGTAACAGATCAGGCTGGTTTTTTGCCGTGGTGCTCTTGTTGGTTGGCCTCGTCAGCTGGCTTGGTTTTCGCGGCCAACTACCGTTTCTTTTCACCGCAACATCGACTCCCACGGCAAGTGTGACGGCTTCATCAACGGTTGCCCCCACCCTCACCCTGACTTCCGAGCCCACGTCAACAATCGAAGCCACAGCGACCATCGTGCAGGCGACACCCACTGCTGTGCCCATCCCCGGGGGATCGGACTCGTTCGCATTTCTCTCCGGGAACCAGATCTATTTGATGAACATCGGTGCGTCAAGCCCGATCCCCGTGCGGACGGATAATTCCGGCAAAGCCAATTTACAATGGATGCCTGATGGGAAAAGCCTGGTCTTCACTTCGGGACCCTGCGTCTATGAATTGGATATCGAGACGAACCAAACCAGCAAGATCGTTTGTTTTTCATTGCAGGGCACACAGGACTTTTTCGAAGGTTTTCGAATTTCCCCGGATGGCAAACTTGCCGCCATCAGTATCAGCCGCGCTTTGTATATTGTTCCGTATGATAAAGAGGTATTGAAGGGATCCGTTACGAAGTTCGATCTCGTAAGTACGGGGAATTTCTGCAAGTATAGTTTTTACGCGATCAAGGATATTCGTTGGTCTACGGATGTGGAGAGAATTGCCGCTTTGGTCGTTGACACACAATCCGGCAGCTCAGAGCAGGTCTATCTATTGGATATCGATATTCCTGAATGCAAAACCATCGGCGCCGTGGGTATTGACCGATTCCCCAGCGGGCGGTTCAATTTCAGCGGCTCGGCCATCCCAAGCTTTGACTGGAACGGTGATCAGTTATTCCTTGTCAACGATACAGAGCGCAATGACGGCTTTGGAAACCTGTACCTCTATGACAGTAAAGCACAGGCTGCGAAAAAGATAAACCCCATCGATGGCATGTGTTGTTATCGCGATGCGCGATTCAGCCCGGATGGGAGTTACATCCTTTTTGCATTCCAAAGATACGACAGCAGTTCCATTCAGCTCTATTACATACCCTTCGCAGATCTGGACAAGGGTTTGAAATGGGATCCCTTGGAGGGGCTGGATGTTATCTTTTCAACCCCGCGCGAAAAGCCGCAGCCCGCTTTGCGACCGGCACAGTAAAATAGTTTATTCAACGAAATGAGATCCCGCCTCAACCAAGCAGGCGGGATTTTGCATTAATACCCTTGACATAATCACAACTTAGTACTACTATTTACTTAGTAATAGTACTAAATTCATTCTACCGAAAGGAGTCCCAGTGGTTGACTCTTCCACCCTCACCAAAAAATTCCAGAAAGAGATGAACGCGGGGATCGCGTCGCTTGTGTTGCTCAGTGTGTTGGACAAAAGCGTTGAGCCGATGTATGGCTATCAGATCGCCAAACTGCTCGAAGACTACAGCGGTGACGCGTCCTTTATGAAGCAGGGCGCGTTGTATCCCGTGCTTCATTCGCTGGAAAATAGCGGCTTGCTGGACAGCAAAGTGGAGCCTTCGGTCTCGGGTCCGCCGCGCAGATATTATGAGATCACAACCGAGGGACGCGAGACGCTCGTCATCTGGCAGGGCGTATGGAAACAAATGAAATCGTTCGTTGACCGGGCGATCAAAGGAGGATGATCATGATCAAGTCTATTGAAGAATATTTGGATTCTTTGAAAACCGAACTTCAGGGAAGCGATACCGCGACGATCCAGGATGCGCTCGCGGACGCGGAGGAACATCTCAGGGACGCGCTGGCTGGATACCGCGAGAAACAGCCTGAAGTGTCCGAAGAGGAGGCGCTGGGACAGGTCATCGAACAGTATGGTTCTCCGGATGAAACTGCATCCGCTTACAAGGAAGTTGAGCGCCTCACGCATCCCGGCCTTGCGCGCGAAAATCAAAAATCAGAGTCAATCGGGATTCGCTTTTTTGCGATCTACGCCGACCCGCGTGCCTGGGGCGCGTTGCTTTACATGCTCATCGCTTTTGTAACCGGCATCGTTTATTTCACCTGGGCAGTGACGGGACTCTCGTTATCCGTATCCCTCGCCATCTTCATCTTCGGGTTGCCGTTTACCTTTTTCTTCCTGCATTCTGTGCGCAGTCTCGCTTTATTGGAAGGGCGACTCGTAGAAGCATTGCTCGGTGTGCGTATGCCGCGCCGCCCCAAGTTTTCGTACCAGGGTGTGAGGTGGTTGGAACGTCTTAAGCTTTTGGTCACAGATGGGCACAACTGGAAAATGCTTTTCTATATGTTTTGCCAGCTGGCATTTGGCACTTTATATTTCATCGTGATCGTGACACTTTTCAGCTTATCCATATCTTTCATGGTTTCCCCCATCATGGAAGCGATCGCTCCTCATGGCATTACTGCCATCTTTATTGGGGATGTGCGTTACTTCGTTCCACCATTTTTATATCCACTATTGGTGATTTTTGGATTTATCCTTCTGACCACCTCCATGCACCTCTTCAAATTCATCGGAGAGTTGCATGGAAAATATGCAAAGATGTTCCTGGTGACTGATTAACGAAGAAGTCCCGCTTCGCGCGGGACTTCGAGTTGTTCCTGTTTCGAATTATTTATCCTGTATCTCAGCCGCCCTGAATGTGTTTGCCATGAGCATGGCAATGGTCATCGGACCGACACCTCCGGGGACCGGAGTAATGAATCCCGCGACCTCTTTCGCTTCTTCAAAATTGACATCGCCGACCAGTTTCTGGCGCGGCTTGCCAGTCTTCTGACTGATAACAGGCGAACCATCGGGGTTGAGCATCGGGACACCGTTGATACCGACATCAATGATCGCCGCGCCGGGTTTAACCCAGTCACCGCGCACCATTTCCGCACGGCCGATCGCCGCGATGATGATATCAGCCTGGCGCACCACGGATGCCAGATCCTTCGTGCGAGAGTGGCAGATGGTCACCGTGGCGTTCTCTCCAACCAGCAAGAGCGCGGCGGGCATGCCCACGATGTTCGAACGACCCAACACCACCGCGTTGGCGCCAGAGATCTGAACACCGGCTTCCTTGAGCAGGTAAATACAGCCGTAAGGCGTGCAGGGGACAAACAAGGGTTCGCGCCCCTTTTGGGCAAGACGGCCAATGTTGAGTGGTGAGAAGCCGTCCACATCCTTCTCGATACTGATGAGTTGCAATACGCGTTCTTCATCCAAATGGGAAGGCAAGGGCAATTGCACCAGGATGCCATTCACTTTTGGATCAGCATTTAATTCCTTGATTAGATTTTCCAGATCCTCCTGACTGATATCCGCGGGAACAGGATGGTGATAGGAGGTCATCCCCAATTCGGCACAAGCCTTCTGCTTCATG
>Ga0210377_10002880_pt1 | contig 14880 bp, 12 predicted proteins | sample PLM4_65_b1redo_FD_155480 | JGI IMG/M metagenome (GOLD analysis project Ga0210377, IMG submission 155480) | Groundwater sediment microbial communities from an aquifer in East River, Colorado, USA - PLM4_65_b1 redo | ecosystem: Environmental > Terrestrial > Soil > Riparian zone | place: USA: East...
CGGCTCCGGTCCTCAGAGCGCAGGGCGAGGGCTCCGGAGACGAGAGTCATGAACAGCAGCGCGAGGAGCCCCGCGGCGAACCATCGGCCCTGCTGGAGCAGGCGGAGCCGCGGCTCCACGACGGTCGGGTAGGCGAGCAGGGCCAGCAGGGAGCCGGTGTTGCTCGCCGCGTAGAGGAAGTAGGGGTCGCGGGCGGCCCGGTGACGCGAGGCCGCGAACCAGCTCTGCAGCAAGGGCCCCGTGCCCGAGAGGGCGAAGAGCGGCAGGCCCACGCTCGTCGCCAGGAGCAGCAGCAGCTCGGAGACGGGGTTGCCCGAGCCGGGCGCCTGCCTCGGGATCGTGATCGGACAGCTCGAGAGGGCGAGCACCAGCAGCGCGCCGTGGAGCAGGAGCTGCCGCGAAACCCCCAGGCGGGAGGCGGTGGCGTGGGCGTACACGTAGCCGAGCAGCAGCACGGCCTGGTAGAAGACGAGGCAGGTGTTCCATACCGCCGGCGCTCCCCCGAACAGCGGGAGCAGCATCTTCGCGACCATCGGTTGCAGCGAAAACAGGAGGGCGGCGCTGGCGAAGACCGCCCCCGACACGAAGACGGCGAGAGCTGCTGTGGCTCTTGGCTTCAAACGAGCCGGGAGGCCTTCTCGTCCAGGGCCTGATTCGCCAGCCGGTCGGCCTCGCGGTTCTTCTCGCGGGGGACGTGGCTGAGACTCGCCTCCTCGAAGCGCGCCATGAGCCCGGCGGCCTCGCGGTGGAGCGACAGCATGTCGGGGTGCTTCACCTTGTACCTCCCCTGGATCTGGCGCACCACCAGCTCGGAGTCGGAGAAGATCCGCACCCGGCGGGCGCCGCGGCCGAGGGCGTAGCGCAGCGCGTGGATCAGGGCCTGATACTCGGCGACGTTGTTGGTCGCCCGGCCCAGGTAGCCGAACAGCCCGGCCACCGGAGTGCCGTCCGCCGCAGCCACCGACACGCCGAAGCCGGCCTCGCCGGGGTTGCCCCGGCTGGCACCGTCGATGTGGATGTGCAGGACGTCTCCGCCCGTGGAGGGGGGGCTCACGCTTCCGGCACGACGACCGGGATCGGCGGCTCGAAGTAGAGGATCCGGCTGCACGACGGGCACTGCTGGATCGTCTCGTTCTTCTTGACGTCCGAGTACAGCTGCAGCCGCAGCTTCACGTGACAGAGCTGGCACATTCCGTCCCTGGCCTCGGCCACGGCCGCGCCCCTGAGCTTCGCCACGCGCTCGAAGAGCGCGAGCAGGTCCTCCCCCAGGGTGGCGGCCACCGCGGCCCGCTCGCCCCGGAAGCGCTGAGCGTCGGCTTCCAGGCCCTTGGTCCGCTCGTGCAGGGCCTTCGCCCCGTCCCGGTGGCGGGCCTCGGCCTCCTTGAACGCCGTCTCCTCCCGCTTGATCTCGGCAGCCAGGGTCTCGGCCTTTTCCATCTCGGCCAGGACCTCGTCCTCGCGGGACCGGATCTCGCGCTCCACGCCCTCGATCTCGTGGAGCACCGCCGTGTACTCCTTGTTGGTCTTGACCTCCATCAGCTGGCCCTTGTACTTGGACCGCCTGGTCTCCAGGTCCTGTAGAGCGCCCTCGTGCTGGCGGCGGCCCTTCTGGGAAGTGGCGAGGGCTTCCTTGGCCGTGTCCAGCCGGAGCCGCTCCGCCTGGAGGTCGGCTTCCAGGTCGCTCCTCTTCTTGGGGACCTCGGCGAGCTCCGCCTCCACCCGCTTGAGCTCGGTCTCGGCCCGCTGGAGGCCGATCAGCTTTTCGATCTCGGGGTTCATGGCCTCCGGCTCCTGCCCGGGGCGGGATTCTACCGTAAGCCGAGCGGCATCCGCCCGGGTCTCCTGCGGCGTACTGCTGTTACCCCGTCGGGCGCCCCTGGTACCCTGGTGGGCCGCGCGCTTGACAGGGGCCCGAAATCGAAGGATAAAGGGAATTGTCTCAAGGACTAGGACGATACTCCCGTCAGGCTGCCCGTTCCGGGTGGCCGCCTGGGCATATGTCCCTATCGAAGGAGAGGAAGATCATGGATCGTCGCGAATTCACCAAGATCATGGGCGCGGTCGTGGCCGGCATGGTTGCCGGCTCCAAGCTGTCGGCCGAAGATACCAAGAAGGGTGCTGCTGCTCCCGCCGCCGACAAGCACGTCTGTAAGGGCAAGAACGAGTGTAAGGGCAAGGGCGGATGCAAGGCCGACCCCGCCAAGTGCGCCGCCGGCAAGAACGAGTGCAAGGGCAAGGGCAACTGCGCCGCCTCCGCAGCCAAGCACGAGTGCAAGGGCAAGAACACCTGCAAGGGTATGGGCGGCTGCAAGGCCTCCGGGTCCTGCGCCGGCAAGAACGAGTGCAAGGGCAAGGGCGGCTGCAAGGTGCCCGTGGACGCCTCCCACATGGGCGAGGACAAGAAGGAAAAGAGTTCCTGCAAGGGCAAGAGCGGCTGCAAGAGCTAACTCTTCATCTGTTTCCGTGAGCCGCGGTGGGGGCCTCGGCCGTCGAGACCCCCGCCCGGCCTTCGACTGATTCGACTTCGTTCCTGGCACCCCATGTCCAATCGCTGGCACTTCAAGAACCTCGGCATCGGGATCGGCCTTCGGACCGTCCACTTCGGCCACATTCTCGCGAAACACCCGAAGATCGACTGGTTCGAGGTGCTCTCCGAGAACTTCATGGACACCGGCGGTCGGCCCATGTACGTCCTCGACCAGGTCGCGGAGCGCTACCCGGTGGCCCTCCACGGCGTCTCCCTGGGGATCGGCAACACCGACCCCCTGGACCGCGAGTACCTGCGCAAGCTCAAGGAGCTGGCGAAGCGGACCCGGGCCCACTGGGTGTCCGACCATCTCTGCTGGACGGGCATCGCCGGCAAGAACGTCCACGACTTGCTGCCGATGCCGTACAGCGAGCAGGCCCTCGGCCACACCATCGAGCGCGTGAGGGCCGTCTCGGAGATCCTCGAGCGCCCCCTGATCCTCGAGAACCCGTCGTCGTACGTGGAGTTCGCCGCCTCCAGCATGCCCGAGTGGGAGTTTCTGGCGCGCCTGGCCGACAAGGCCGATTGCGGCCTGCTCCTCGACGTGAACAACGTCTACGTCAGCTCCTTCAACCACTCCTTCGATCCCCGCACCTACATCGACGCGATCCCGGCGGACCGTGTCGTGCAGTTCCATCTGGCGGGCCACACGAACAAGGGGACCCACATCCTGGACACCCACAGCGACTTCGCCCTCGACGACGTGTGGGAGCTGTACCGGCGGGCCTACGCCCGCATCGGTCCCACGGCCACGCTCTACGAGTGGGACGAGGACATCCCGGAGTTCGAGGTCGTCCACGCCGAGGCCTTGAAGGCCCGGGCCTATCAGCGGGCGCCGGCCGCCACGGGGACCCATGGCGCTTGAGGTCCCCCTGGACCGGGTCCAGCGCTGGATGCAATCCGTAGTGGTGCACCACGGGACCGTGGAGGAGGGCGTCGAATCGCCGGAGGCCGAGGCGGAGATCCCCTCGAACCGCCTCGGCGACGTGATCCTGCCTTCGAAGACCCTGACGCCGGTGGAGCGCGTGGGGATCTACCACGGCATGTACCTGCTCCGCATGGAAGAGGCCCTCGAGTCCGACTACCCCGGCCTTCAGCACTTCCTGGGGCAGGAGAGCTTCCGCAACCTCGTGGCCGGCTACGTGGAGGTCCACCCTTCGCGCAGCTACACCTTGAACCGGCTCGGCGATCACTTTCCCGAGCACGTGAAGACGGCGCCGGGCCTCCCGCGGCGGGAGTTCTGCTACGACCTGGCGCGGCTGGAGCTCCTGGTCAGCCAGGTCTTCGACGGCCCGGAGACGAAGAGCCTCTCCGCCGAGGCCATCGCGGCGGTGCCCGAGGACGCCTGGGATCGCGCGCGGCTCACGCCGGTGGCGGCCTTCCGCCTCGGCGCGTTCCGCTATCCCGTGAACCCTTACCTGCAGTCGATGCGGGACGAGAAGCACGACCACCCCAAGCCGCGGATCAAGGACGCGTGGGTGGCCATCTTCAGGCGGGACTACAGGGTGCGGCGCCTGGACCTGACGCGGCCGGCCTACGACCTGCTGGCGGATCTGGTGGCGGGCAAGACCCTGGGCGAGGCCGTCGAGGCGGCTCTCCGGCGCGGCAGCAAGCGTGGCCCCCGCGAGGACGAGCTGTTCGGGTGGTTCCGGGACTGGGTCTCGAGCGGCGTCTTCGCCCGCGTCGACGTCGCGTCATCCTGAGCAGCGTCATCCTGAGCGAAGCGAAGGATCTGGTGAGAGTCACGGCCAGATCCTTTGGGCCGAGCGCCCCAACGTTGTGTCCCTGCGGGGGCGAGGGGGCGATCTGGCGACCGGCAGCGAGCGAAGCGGGATTCACTCCCGCGGAGCGAGCGGGGGTTCAAGGGGGTGCGACGCAGCACCCCCTTGCTCACTGCTCAGGATGACGAGCTACGGTTGGTGGGCCTGGAAGGACTCGAACCTTCGACTAGCCGGTTATGAGCCGGCCGTTCTAACCAACTGAACTACAGGCCCAGCCAAGACTAGCACTGATCTAGTCTCCGGACCCGGCTCCAAGGGTGTCGCACTCCTGGACCCTCCCCTTCTGGAGCCCGGCGTTGAACCACTGCATCCTCTGCCGGGAGGAGCCGTGGGTCCAGCTCTCCGGGTTCACGCGGCCCGTGGCCTGCTTCTGGATGCGATCGTCGCCCACGGCCGCCGCGGCCCCCAGCGCCTCCTCCACGTCGCCGGCCTCCAGGATGTTGCGCTGCTGGGTGGAGTGCGCCCACACTCCCGCCAGGCAGTCGGCCTGCAGCTCGAAGCGGACCGAGAGGGCCTTTGCGTCCTGGGGCCTCTGCTGCTGCGCGTCGCGCATGCGTCCCTCGAGGCCGAGGAGGTCCTGCACGTGGTGGCCCACCTCATGGGCGAGGACGTAGGCCTGGGCGAAGTCCCCGGAGGCCCCGAAGCGGTTCTTGAGCTCCTGGTAGAAGCCGAGGTCGATGTAGACCTTCTGGTCCGCCGGGCAGTAGAAGGGGCCCATCGCCCCCTCGGCGAAGCCGCAGCCGGAGCGCACGCTGTCGGTGAACAGCACCAGCTTGGCGCGCCCGTAGCTCTGGCCCATGCCCTGGAACTCGCGGGTCCAGGTGGCTTGCACGTCATCAAGGACGAAGGAGACGAAGTGAACGAGCTTCTCCTCCTCGGGGGAGACCGACGCCGGGGGGCCGCTGACTCCACCCCCCGTCCCGCCGCCCGTGTCCAGCAGCGTGAAGAAGTTCTGCTTGAAGACGAGGCTCAGCACGCCGAGGAGGATGAAGCCCCCGATCCCCAGCCGCAGGCCTCCGCCCCGGCCCGACCCCCGACGGTCCTCGACGTCGCCACTCGTCCCGCGGTCTTCCCACTTCATGGCGTGCCTCCCGGTAGCGTGATCGACAGGATATCCCGGACTCGCCCCTCGAGCGTCGGGATTGTCATGCGAGTTGCCGATACAGATCTGTGGGGTCTAGAATCTGTATCGGGAGGCAGACGATGCGAACGACGCTGAACCTCGACGATGAGGCCATGGCCGGGGCGTTGAAGGCGGCACCAGGCCAGACGAAGACGGGAGTCATCAACGAGGCCCTGCGCGAGTTCGCCAGGCGCCGGCGCCTGCGGGGACTCCTGAAGCTCCAAGGGAAGCTTCGCTGGGAGGGGAACCTGGACGAGCTCCGGAAGCGACGGCGGGTGCGGCCACGGTGAGGGTCCTGGTCGACACCTCCGTTTGGGCGGACTTCCTCAACGCGCATGTCTCCCCTCAGGCCACGGCCCTCGCGGCGTTGCTCCGCGGCGAGGACGATGTCTGCACTTGCGGCATCGTCGTGGCCGAAGTCTTCCAGGGACTGCGACGCGACGCAGGTCGCGACTACTTGGCCTCGTTGTTCCGCGAGATGACGTTTCTGGAGGCTCCCGGAATCGACCTGCACTTCCGAGCGGCCGAGATCTACCGCACGCTTCGCCGGCGGGGCCAGACGATCCGATCCACGATCGACTGTCTGATCGCGGTGACCGCCGAGCGCCACGAATGCGCCGTCCTGGCGCGCGATCGCGACCTGACGGCCATCATGCGGAGCGGCCTCGTCGCTGTGGCGCCCTGGCCAGTGGCAAGGAGATGATCCAGTGGTCGCCCAGATCCTTCGGGGCGACGGCTCACAGGCAACGCCCTAAGGACACGACGTTGTGTCCCTGCTGGGGGCGAGGGGGTGCGATCTAGCCACGGGCAGCGAGCGAAGCGGGATTCACTCCCGCGGAGCGAGCGGGGGTTCAAGGGGGTGCGACGCAGCACCCCCTTGCTCACTCAGGATGACCCGCGACGGTCAGGGCGGCGCGGGTCAGATCCGGCTGCCCTCCAGGAACGCCTTGAGCTTGCGCGAGCGGCTGGGGTGGCGGAGCTTGCGCAGGGCCTTGGCCTCGATCTGGCGGATGCGCTCGCGGGTGACCGCGAAGCTCTGGCCCACCTCTTCCAGGGTGTGCTCGGAGCCGTCGCCGAGACCGAAGCGCATCTTGATGACCTTCTCCTCCCGCGGCGTGAGCGTCTTGAGCAGCGCCTCGGTCTGCTCCTTGAGGTTGATGTTGATGACCGCCTCGGAAGGGCTGACCACGTTGCGGTCCTCGATGAAGTCCCCGAGATGCGAGTCCTCCTCCTCCCCGATGGGCGTCTCCAGGGAGATGGGCTCCTGGGCGATCTTCAGGACCTTCCGCACCTTGCTCACCGGGATGTCCATCCGCTTCGCGATCTCCTCCGACGAGGGCTCGCGGCCCAGCTCCTGCACCAGGGCCCGCGACGTGCGGATCAGCTTGTTGATGGTCTCGATCATGTGGACCGGGATGCGGATGGTCCGGGCCTGGTCGGCGATGGCGCGGGTGATGGCCTGGCGGATCCACCACGTGGCGTAAGTGGAGAACTTGTAGCCGCGCTTGTACTCGAACTTGTCCACGGCCTTCATCAGGCCGATGTTCCCCTCCTGGATCAGGTCCAGGAACTGCAGCCCGCGGTTCGTGTACTTCTTCGCGATGGACACCACCAGCCGGAGGTTGGCCTCCACCAGCTCCTTCTTCGCCTGCTCGGCCTGGATCTCGCCCTCGATGACGGTCCTGAGGGTGCGCTTCAGCTCCTCGGGGCGCGTGTCGAACTCGTCCTGGATGGCCCGCAGCAGCTCGCGCTGCTCGTGGATCTGCTTGCGGACCACCTTCTTGTAGTCCTCGGAGACCTTCCCCCTGAGCTTGGGCTCGAGCTTGGCCATGTGGATCTCGGTATCGCGGATGCGCTCCACGGACTCGCGGATGCGCTCCGTGAGCCGGCGCTTCACGGCCTCGCTGAACTCCAGCCGGCGGATGGCCTGGGAGACGCCGATCCGAAGGCGCCCGAGCTTCCACTTCGCCCGCATGTACTTGCGGTCGCGCTTGCCGATCTCCAGGAACTTCCGCCGGTAAGTCAGGTACTCCTTGTGGGCCCGCGCCACCTTGTCGACCAGGCCGAGGGTCTCCTTGACCTTGTTGTCGACCTTGTCCTCGGTCAGCTCCTCCTCGTTGAAGACCACCAGGTCGCGGACCGAGATCTCCCCGGCCTGGAGCTGCTCGCCGTGGCGCACGACCTCGTTGGCGGCCATCGGCGTGCGGGCGATCACCCGCAGCACGGCCTTCTTGCCACGCTCGATGCGCTTGGCGATCTCCACCTCGCCCTCGCGGGTCAGCAGCGGGACCGTGCCCATCTCCCGCAGGTACATGCGGACGGGGTCGTTGGTCTTGTCGAGGGCCCCGGGGGTGAGGTCCAGCTCGGCGCCTTCCTCCCCCTCCGCCTTCTCCCGGTACTTCTGCTCGGAGTCCACGACCTCGATGCCCATGGACCCGAACATCGAGAAGATGTCGTCCAGCTCGTCCGAGGAGCTGAGCTCCGAGGGCAGCATGTCGTTGACTTCCTCGTACAGGAGGTAGCCCTTCTCCTTCCCCAGGGTGATGAGCTGCCTGACCTCGTCGTACTTCTCCTCAATGGACAACGCCATGCCTTCTCCTTCTCTCTCGTCTCTAGTGACTCGTGACGGTGGATCGCGACAGGGTAGCAATGCGCTGTGTCAACCTGTGCTGCTCGCGGAACAGGGCGTCGACCTCGTCGCCGGCGGCCAGGGGCAGGCGCTTGCGGATCTCCGCGAGGCGCCCCTCGAGGCTCCTCTGTCTCAAGCTGAGCACGCACTCCATGGGTTCCTGGGCGTCGCTCGGCTGCTCCTCCAGGGCCAGCTCCCGGAGCAGCCTCTTCATCTCCTCGGTCTCCAGGGCGGCCTCCAGGGCCGGCTGCGTGAGGGCTTCTCCCCTCAGGTAGACGCTCCGGGCGGCGCGCAGGGCCTCCGCCGACGCGAGGCCCGCGATGTCCTCCTCCTGAAGCTCGCCCACGGCATCGTCGAGGCCCGGGGCGCCCTTGAGGATGCCGCGCAGCAGGCCCTTCTCGGCCGGCACCAGGCGCGCGGACGACGCCCGCGGAGGGGCGGCCGGCGCCGCGGGCACGCCGCCTCCCGCCAGGCTTCGCCGCAGCTCCTCTTCGGTGGCGCGGGGGTCGAGGCCGCCGGTGGCCACGATCCTCGGCAGCCAGGCGGCGCGCTCCACCGGGCTCTCGACGAGTGAGAGCACCGGCAGCAGCGCCTTCAGGTAGGCGGCTTTCCCCGGCGGCGTCTTGACGTCGTTCTCGCGGGCGGCGCGGCGGATGAGCCATTCGAGGGCGAAGGGCGCCTCGTCCAGCCGCTGGCGATACGCCTCGGCCCCGTGCTGCTTCAGGAAGCTATCGGGATCGTGGCCGTCGGGCAGCTCCAGGACGTGGGCCTGCAGCCCCTCCGCGATCAGGGTGTCGAGGCTCTTGCGGGCGGCGCGGATGCCCGCCTCGTCGCCGTCGAAGTTCACGACCACGCGGTCCGTGAACCGGTGGATGAGCCGGGCATGCCCCGGCGTCAGGGCCGTGCCGCAGGTGGCCACGGCCTCGGACACATCGGCCTCGAGGGCCCGGGCAACGTCCAGGTACCCCTCCATGAGCACGAGACGGCCGGCCGCCCGGATGCCGTCGCGGGCCCAGGAAAGGCCGTAGAGCGTGCGGCCCTTCTGGTAGGCCACGGTCTCCGGGGAGTTCAGGTACTTGGGCTCGGAGCCGTCCAGGCTGCGGGCGCCGAAGGCCACGGCCTTCCCCGATTCGTTCAGGATCGGGAAGATCGCGCGGCCCCGGAAGCGGTCGTAGTAGCCGTTCTTCTCCGGTCGCTCGAGGGCCAGGCCGGCGGCGAGCAGCGCCTGGGGGCTGAACTTCCCCCTGAGGGCTCCCAAGAGGTCGTCCCAGGCGTCGCGGGCCGCGCCGGCCCGGATCCGCTCCAGGGTCTCCTTCTTGAACCCTCGCCCCAGGAGGTACTCGCGGGCCTTCGTGCCCGGCGCGCTCCACAGCGTCCGGCTGAAGTGCTGGGCCGCGGCCTCCGTCAGCGCCAGGACCTCCTCGCGCTCCTTGCGCCCCGGCCCGGGCTCGAAGCGCCCCTCCGGCACCGCGACCCCGAAGCGGCGCGCGACGGTCTCCACGGCCTCGGGGAAGCTCACGCGCTCGTGGAGCATCACGAACTTGAAGACGTCGCCGCCCTCGCCGCAGCCGAAGCAGTGGAAGACCGCGGGCTCGGAGCGCACGTTGAACGACGGGGTCTTCTCGTTGTGGAACGGGCAGAGCCCCTTCCAGGACGTTCCCGCCTTCTTGAGGGCCACGTGCTCGGAGATCAGGCGCACGATGTCCGCCGCGCGGCGCACCTCTTCGACGAACCCCTCCGGGAAGGCCATCAGTCCTTCAGCTCCACGATGGTGACGCCGGCCCCGCCCTCGTTGGCCGTCCCAGCGTGGTGCGAGGCCACGTGGGGATGACCCTCGAGGAGTCCCGCGACGGCCTTGCGCAGGCGGCCCGCGCCGAAGCCGTGGATGACGCGGATCTGTTGGCGCTCCGAGAGAGCGGCGTCGTCCAGCAGCTTGTCCACGCGGGGCAAGGCCTCGTCCACGGTCATGCCGACGAGGTTGATCTCCGCCGGGACCTGCGAGAGGCCCTTCGAGCGCGACGCGCCGACGCTCGCGACCGACCCTCGCGGACGCCCGCCGGCGAGGGGAACGGCTTCGCCGCGTGGCACGCGCAGGCGCTTGCCGCCCACGGCCAGCTCCAGGTCGTCCTCCTGCACGCCGATCACCTCGCCCACGACGCCCAGGCTCCGCACCTTGACCCGCGTCCCGACGACCACCGGCGCGGCCGGCGCCTCGGCTTCGGTCTCGAGCCCCAGCTCCGGGTCCTCCCGGGCCTGCTTCTCCACGAGCCGGATCTCCATCGCGGCTTCGGCCCGAGCCCGCGCGCCCGCCGCGGCCACGGACGTGCGTGAGGCCTCGAGGCGCTTCACGGCCGCGTCCACGGCCTGCTTGGCTCTCTGCCCCGCCTCGTCCAGCCTCCGCCGCAGCTGCAGGGCGAAGGCTTCGACCTCGGCCCTCTTGCGCGAGGCGATCTCCCGCTCGGCCGCCCGCTGTCCCTCGAGGGCGGTCTCGAGAGCCTGCCGCTGCGAGAGGAGGCGCGCCTCCTCCGCGGCGAGGGCGGCCTCCTTCTCCTCGAGCTGCTTCAAGAGCGCCTCGGCCTGGGCCTGCTTCTCGTCCAGCCGCGAACGAGCGTCGGCTACCACGGCGGCCGGAAGCCCGAGGCGCTCGGCCATCTCGAGGGCCAGGCTCCGTCCGGGCACCCCGAGGGTGAGACGGTACGTGGGCTCGTAGGTCGCGGGATCGTAGCCGAAGGACGCGCAGGCCACGCCGGGCGTGGACTGGGCATAGGCCTTCATCAGGCCGTGGTGGGTGGTGGCGATCGTGAGAGCCCCGCGGCTCCGGAAATGGTCCACGACCGCCACGCCCAGGCCCCCGCCTTCGGTGGGATCCGTGCCCGCCCCCACCTCGTCCAGCAGCACCAGGGCCGGCAGGGCGAGGTCGCGGGTCATCTCCACGATCGAGGCGAGGTGGGCCGAGAAGGTGGAGAGGTTCGCGGCGATGGACTGGTCGTCGCCGATGTCGGCGTAGATGCGGCGGAAGACGGGCAGGCGGCTGCCCGCTGCCGCCGGGATGTGGAGCCCGCACTGCGCCATCAGGGCCAGCAGGCCCGCGGTCTTCAAAGCCACGGTCTTGCCGCCGGTGTTGGGGCCGCTGATGATCAAGAGCGGCGCTTCGGGATCCACCCGCAGGCTCACGGGGACCGGCTCGCGGGAGGAGCGGCGCGGGATCCCGATTCGCTCAGAGAGCGGCGCCATCAGGAGCGGATGGCGGGCCGAGACGAGGTCCAGGCACAGCTCGTCGCTGATCTCGGGCTCGCTGGCGTCCATGTCGCGGGCCAGCAAGGCCTTGGCTTGGACCTCGTCCAGCTCTCCCATCACCGCGTGGGCCTGGGCGAGATCGGCGGCGCGCTCGCCCACGCGGGCCGTCAAGGACTGGAGGATTCGCACCACCTCGGCCCGCTCCTGCTCGCCGAGGGCCACGATGTCGTTGTTCAGCTCCACGGCGGGCATGGGCTCCACGAACACGCTGGCGCCGGAACCCGAGGACCCATGGACGATGCCCGGGACCGCTCCGCGGTGCTCGGCCTTGACGATGAGCACGTAGCGGTCGTTGCGGGTCGTGACCAGCTTGTCCTGGAGCAGGCGGTCGGCGTCCTTGCCTCGGAGATACGACTCCAGCAGCGACTGGAGCTGCGACCGCAGGCGCGTGATGGCGCGTCGGGTCTCGGAGAGCTTCGGCGAGGCGTCGTCGCAGAGCTCGCCGCTCGGGAGGATCGCGCGCCGGACCTGGACGGCGAGGTCGGTGGTGTCCCGCACCTCGGACGCGCGCCGCGAGAGCGTGGGCGCCCCTTCGGCCAGAGCCACGCGCCGGGCGCTCTCGACGCTGCCCTCGATGAACGAGGCCACGTCCAGGAGCGCCCTGGGCTCGAGGTGCAACCCCTCCACCCGAAGGGTGGAGAGCGTCGCCGAGAGATCGGGCAGGTCGTGGTAGGGCTCGCGGCCGAGCTGGCGCAGAAGCGCCGCAGCCTCGCTGGTGAGCCGGAGGGCCTCCCGCACGGCCCCAGGTTCGGTCTGGGGGTTGAGGGCGCGGACCCGGGCCTTCCCCGGCTCCGAGCCCGCGTGGGCCAGGAGCAGGGCTCGGATCGGCTCGAACTCCAGCGTTCGGAAGGTGTTGGCGTTCACCGCTCAGGAAACTCTTGCGTCCATGTGTCCGGCCGCGGTCGGCGGCTGGTCACACGAAATCTCTACTGCTCTGTGACTTGTGGATAGAACACGGCTGGGGATCCCGCCCGTGCCCTCGAAAAGCCCGCTGCCGCTCTCCCTCCCAGGCTCCTCGCCGGCCAGGTCAGGACACTTACAAGATGTGGAGAATCAAGGGTTTTGTCAAGGTTTGGAGGGGAGGTTTTCGCGTTTCCGCCCCCGGAGGATGAGGCTCGCCAGGTATCCCGCCCCGAAGCCGTTGTCGATGTTCACCACGGCCACACCCGAGGCACAGGAGTTCAGCATGGCCAAGAGGGCCGCGAGCCCCTGGAACGAGGCCCCGTAGCCGACGCTGGTGGGGACCGCGACGACCGGCGCCTCCACGATCCCCGCCACGACCGAGGGCAGGGCCCCCTCCATGCCGGCCGCGACGATGACCACGTCAGCGGTGCGGATCAGCGGCGCGCGATCGAGGAGCCGGTGCAGGCCGGCGACGCCCACGTCGTAGACGCGGTCCACCTCGGCCCCGTGGAAGGCGGCGGTCACGGCGGCCTCCTCCGCCACGGGCACGTCGGAGGTGCCCGCACAGGCCACGGCCACGCGCCCACCGAGCGGAGAGACCGGCGCCGCGCGCACGGTCACGCAGCGCGCGGCCTCGTGGTACTCGGCCTGCGGGCGGAGCGCCGCTACGTGATCGAAGACGTCGCGCGTGGTGCGGGTCACGAGCACGCTCTGGCCGCGGGCGGTGATGCTCTCCACGATGGCCCGGACCTGGTCCGGGCTCTTGCCGGCGCCGAAGACCGCCTCGGGGAAACCCCGGCGCAGGGCCCGATGGTGGTCCACCTTCGCGAAGCCCAGGTCCTCGAAGGGGAGGCTCTTGAGGCGCTCCATGGCCTCCTCGGCGGAGGTCCGTCCGAGCTGAACGTCGTGGAGCAGCGACCTTAGGTCCTCGGGGCTCACTGGAACCTTGACTTGTCCAAGCAGTTGAGTAACATATAAGGATTGTGCCCTGGGGCACAGCGTCCCCTCGCAGTGGGGCGTCGCGAATCCCGCGGCGCTCGCGCGACCGGATGCTCGCTTGCGGCGCTTCGCCCCGTCAAGGCGAGCGGGTCGCGCCAAAGACCGCGGCGGCAAACGTCGAGGAGGGACAGGGCCGCTCCCCGCGGGGAGCGGAACGGCGGGCGGAGCGGCCCGCCGGCACGGGAGAAGGGCGCGGTCGGTAGCAGATGAGTCCAGTCGAGTCGGCGATCCTCGGTCTCTATTTCCTCACGCTGGTGATCCTGGCGGTGTTCGGCCTGCACCGGTACCTCATGGTGTTCCTCTACTACCGGCATCGCGACCGCCGCGCGCTTCCCGCGGCGCCCCCCGAGAGTCTGCCCCGCGTGACCGTGCAGCTCCCCCTCTACAACGAGATGTACGTCGTGGAGCGGCTGCTGGACTCCGTCTGCAGGATCGACTACCCGAAGGAGCTGCTGGAGGTCCAGGTCCTGGACGACTCCACCGACGAGACCGTGGCCATCGCCGAGGCCGCCGTGGAGCGCTATCGTGCCCAGGGCTTCGACGTCCGCTACCTGCACCGCGGGAACCGCCACGGCTTCAAGGCCGGCGCCCTCGACGAGGGGCTCAAGCTGGCCAAGGGCGAGTTCATCCTGATCTTCGACGCGGACTTCATCGCCCCCCCCGACATCCTGATGAAGACCGTCGGGCACTTCGGCGACCCCAAGGTGGGGATGGTGCAGGTGCGCTGGGGCCACGTGAACCGCGACTACTCGCTGCTCACCCAGGTGCAGTCGGTGCTCCTGGACGGGCACTTCATCCTCGAGCACGGCGGACGCAACCGCTCCGGCCGCTTCTTCAACTTCAACGGCACCGCCGGGATCTGGCGCCGCGAGACCATCGCCGACGCCGGGGGCTGGCAGCACGACACCCTGACCGAGGACCTGGACCTGTCGTATCGCTCGCAGATGAAGGGCTGGCGCTTCGTCTTCGTCCAGGACGTGGTCTCTCCGGCGGAGATCCCGGTGGAGATGAACGCCTTCAAGAGCCAGCAGCACCGCTGGGCCAAGGGCTCCATCCAGACCTGCAAGAAGCTGCTGCCCCGCATCCTGGCCTCGGACCTGCCGAGGCACATCAAGGTAGAGGCGGCCTTCCACCTGACCGCCAACTTCGCCTATCCGCTGATGGTGCTGCTCTCGCTGCTGATGTTCCCGGCCATGGTGATCCGCTACAACATGGGCTGGTACGAGATGATGATCGTGGACGTGCCGCTGTTCCTCGGCGCCACCATGAGCGTGTGCTCCTTCTACCTGATGAGCCAGCGGGAGATCTTCGGCGAGAGCTGGAGGACCCGGATCAAGTACCTGCCCGCGGTGCTGGCCGTGGGGATCGGGCTCTCGGTGAACAACGCGAAGGCCGTCCTCGAGGCGCTCTTCGGTCACGCCTCGGAGTTCACCCGCACGCCCAAGTACCGCGTCGAGGGATCCGGCGACGAGTGGAAGCAGAAGCGCTACCGGGGAAGCCTGAGCTTCGTCCCCTTCGTGGAGCTGCTGCTGGGGCTCTACTTCACCGCCATGGCGTATTACGCCTTCGCGAACGGCATCTGGGGCACGCTGCCGTTCATCCTCCTGTTCCAGTTCGGCTT
>Ga0210377_10002881_pt1 | contig 14877 bp, 15 predicted proteins | sample PLM4_65_b1redo_FD_155480 | JGI IMG/M metagenome (GOLD analysis project Ga0210377, IMG submission 155480) | Groundwater sediment microbial communities from an aquifer in East River, Colorado, USA - PLM4_65_b1 redo | ecosystem: Environmental > Terrestrial > Soil > Riparian zone | place: USA: East...
CCGAAGCCTCCGCCCCCGAAGCCACCACCGCCGCCGCCCCTGCCGCCGAAGCCGCCACCTCCACCGCCTCCGAAGCCGCCGCCGCCCCCGCCAAAGCCCCCGCGCGCCACGGCATCAGACGAAACAGCGAAGACCAGCGCGAGCACGACCGCGCCAAGGCGCCACGCCGGGCGCCGATTCCACGTGCTGTTGATCGTCTTCATCAGCGGCCCTCCCGGAGCGGTAGGAAGTCGACCTTGCCCGCGCCCTTCGGAAGCTTCGGAACGAAGAGATCCGTCTTGGGCGCCTTGAAGCTCCACTCCGTGATCGACGCCGTGTACTGCGGCGACCCCGGCTGATTCAAATACTCGAACACGAGCTTGCGCGGAACCGGCTTGTCGCCGACTTCGACGAAGACCTCGATTTCGAAATCCTTGCGCTGGAGCACGACGTGGTGGCAGAAGATGCCTTCGACGTTGTGCACGCCGACGTAGTGGGCGCTTTCGACGCCGCGGGTCAGCACGGCATACGGATCGCTCTCGGCGAGCTCTCCGAGCGGGAGCGTCGCCCCATTCTCCTTCTCGAGCTTCGCCACCATGCCGTCGATGTCCTTCGGCCCGGTGATCTGCGCATAGGTGTTGCCGATCGGATCGACGATCGTCAGGCGGCCGTTCTCGAACCAGATGAGGCGATCCATGACGTCGTCGCGGTAGTCGGCGTGGAGGCTGCCCGGGCGCGCGACCGCCATGTCGAGCGCGCCGGAGAGTCGCACCTTGGGGCCTCCGGGCAGCACCTGGTCGAACTCGACCTCGGCGTGGAGTGTGTAGGTCTTCTGCTTTGCCAGGTAGGCCGACATTGCACGCAGCACGTCGGCGGGCTTCGGCGGCTCGGCGGGAGACTTCGGATCCGCCGCCCACGCGGGGACGCCCCCAAGTGCCACAGCTACCGCGAGCACGAGGCTGGTTCCCATGACCGATCGGATCCTTCGATTCGTCAAGGTCGCTCTCCCTCGGTTGAAGTTTTAATGATCCAGGATGCAAAGGGCTACCGCCAGCCCTCCGTCGCCGCCCGTGCGACGGATTCGATCGCGATCGCGGCGAGCGCGGCGCCATAATCGAGATCGATGTTGGCCAGCGTGTCGTGCGTATCGTGATAGCCGCTGCGATTGATGTCGTAGTTCTCCATGAAGAGCACGACGGGCACGCCGGCATCGGAGAAGATCTGTCCGTCGGTGTTGTAGAGCGAGCTGCGCGGGTCGTGGCTTGGGCGGACTTCACCCCGCGGCGCGAGATGCCGAGCGATCGCGGCCGCCCGATCGTATTTCGCTGCAGTGCTCGAGTACAAGGCCCGGGTCGCGAACGGCTGCGCGATCAAGCGAAGGTCTGGCCGCGAAGGCGAGGTTGCACTGCGCGCGGCGGGCGACAAGCCGCTGCCGGCGGGGCGATTGGAGCTCGCCGTGCACGCGTGATGCGGGCTCCCAGGATCACGCTGCCAGAGCGACGCCCCCGCGGACGCGCACCCAGCGCAGGTAGGCGGCGGGTGGCAGGAAGGCGAGCCAGACGGACGCGGCCGAGACGAGCCCCAGGGCCCCGACCGTCAACGCTCCCAGGGGCGATGCCGGCAGGTCGATCCCCAAGAAAGACAGGATGAAGGACGTGGTGTAGCTGACCGACGCGCACGCCATCGCGATCGCCCACAGGCGCACGCGATCCGCGACGACGGCGTCGGCGAGACCGATCGCGAGACGCCGCCGGAGCTGGCGGCTGAACAGGCCGGCCTCGAGGCTCGCCCAATAGAGGATCCCGAGACCGACCACGACGCGCAGGTAGCCCGGCGCTCCTGGGTAGGGCTCTACCGAGAGCGCGCTCTCGACGAGCCCCGGCCATACCGCCTCCGCGGGGACCAGCAGCGAGAGCGCCATGATGCAGACGGCGATCAGCAGCTCGACGAGCAGGCTCCCGGGCCGGAAGACCCGCCAGGTGAAGATCGCGAGTGCCGCGAACCCCACCGTGTTACACAGAGCTGAGCAGCCTACGAAGAGGCCGCGGACGTCGTCGGGGAGGGCGGTCACGACACGGCCCACGGTCGCGAACGGGTAGCCCAGCGCGCCCATCAGGAGCAGGCACAGGCCGATCGTGAACTCCGGGAGCTGCTGCCGCCGCCGCCCCAGGGCCAGCAGGCGCGGCCCGAGTACGAGGCTCACGAGCACGAAGGATCCGCCACCCAGGGCTGCCAGCCAGATCATGGCTTCCATCTCCGCCGGGGGGGCCATGGCTTCGTCGGCCGATCGCGGTGACCGGTTGATCCCCTCTGTCGATCTTGTCACCCGCTTCGCGGGTAGAATGGCGGCCGCCGATGACGATTCGAATCGCCGGGTCCCGGTTCGTGGACGAGCTGGGCCGAACGCTGCTCCTGCGCGGGGTCAACCTCGGGGGCAGTAGCAAGGTTCCAGCCCGGCCGGACGGTGCGACCCATCTGCGCGAAGGCTTCTTCGACCACCGCAACGTCTCCTTCGTGGGCCGACCGTTCCCTTTGGAGCAGGCCGACGAACACTTCGCCCGCCTGCGCGCATGGGGACTGACCTTCCTGCGCCTGGTGGTCACGTGGGAGGCGATCGAGCACGCAGGGCCCGGCTGCTACGACGAGGAGTACCTCGACTACGTGCGCGCCATCGCCCTGCGCGCGGGCCGCCACGGCTTCGACCTGTTCATCGATCCGCACCAGGACATGTGGAGCCGCTTCTCGGGCGGCGACGGCGCCCCGGGCTGGACGTTCGAGGCGGTGGGGCTCGACGTGACGAAGCTCGCCACGACCGGTGCGGCCGTGGTCCACGCGCTCCACGAGGGCCCCTTCCCGCGCATGATCTGGCCCTCGAACGAGACCAAGCTCGCCACGGCGACGATGTTCACGCTCTTCTTCGGGGGCAGCGACTTCGCGCCGGAAACCCGGATCGAGGGCGAGCCCGCGCAGGAGTACCTCCAGCGCCACTACGTCGCCGCCGTGTGTCAGCTGGCCCGGCGGCTCCACGGCCTGCCCTGCGTGATGGGCTACGACACCCTGAACGAGCCGCTCCGGGGCTACCTCGGCTGGCCGGATCTGCGCGCGGCGGGCGGGATGGTGAAGGTCGGGCCGTGCCCGACTCCCTTCCAGGCGATGCTGCTCGGCGCGGGCCACCCGCAGGCCGTCGCCCACTGGACCGCCAGCCCCACCGGATTCCGGAATCGCGGGACGCAGACCGTGAACCCCGAGCGCGTCCGGGCCTGGCTCCCCGGCTTCGATTGCGTGTGGCGACGCAATGGTGTGTGGGATGTGGGCGGCGACGGGACGCCGCGCCTGCTGAGACCCGACCACTTCGCCCGGCGCGGGGGTCATCCGGTCGACTTCTCCGAGGACTACTACCTGCCCTTCGCCCGACGCTTCGCCGAGGCGATCCGCGGCGTCGAGCCGGGGGCCGCGATCTTCGTCGAGAGCGCCCCGCAGCAGCCGCCGCCGCGCTGGGAGGCTCCGGGCCTCGTGCATGCGCCGCACTGGTATGACGGCTTCGTGCTCTTCCTGAAGCGCTACAGCGACTGGGTCGCCGTCGACCCTCGCACGCAAAAGCTCGTGTTTACGCCCTGGAGGATCCGGCGATCCTTCGCCGATCAGCTGAACGAGCTACGTCACGAGGCCAGCGAAAAGCTCGGTGGCGCGCCGACGCTGATCGGCGAGCTCGGGATCCCCTTCGATCTCGCGGGCGGGCGAGCCTTCCGCGACGGCGACTTCCGCGCGCAGGTGAAGGCCATGGATCGCACGCTGCGCGCGCTCGACGACGCCCTGCTCAGCGGCACCCTCTGGAACTACACGGCCGACAACAGCAACGCCCGCGGCGACCTCTGGAACGGCGAGGACCTCTCGATCTTCAGCCGCGACCAGCAGAGCGACCCCGCGGATCTCCACTCCGGTGGCCGCGCGCTCGAGGCGGTCGTGCGCCCCTACGCGCGCGCCGTGGCGGGGGATCCCCTGCGCATGCACTTCGACCGGCGCCGCCGCGTCTTCGAGTTCGTATTCCGGCACGCTCCGCGTGTCCCAGCGCCGACCGAGATCTTCGTTCCCGCCTACCAGTATCCGCGCGGCTACGAGGTGACGGTCTCCGACGGCTCCACCGAATCGATCCCCGAGACGCAGACGCTCGCGTATCGCCACACTGCCGAGCGGGAGACGCACACGCTGCGCATCCGGCCGCGGCAGGGTCAGTAGAGACAGCGACCCTCAGACCGCTCGGCACGCGAGCAGGCTGCTCGCGGCGTACCAGGTGAGGGCCGCACCTGCGGTGGATAGGAGGACGAGCGCGAGGGCGAGCCCCATCGCGGCCCGCGCCATCGCACGCGCGCGCGGTCCCGAAACGACGCGCGCCGAGCGCCACGACCACGCACCGGACGGCGGGAATCGCTCTTCCCGGTAGGCGCGGCGGCTCGCCAGCAGGAACGCGATGCCCAGCGCGCCGGTCGATCCGAAGACGCCCACGGCGACGGCGCGCAGGATTCCCGCGAGCTCGGCGCGGGCGCGGATCACGTCGTGGGTGGAGAGGGCCTGGATCTCGTCGAGCCGGGTCCGCAGGACGTGCTGAAGCGCGAGGCCCAGCACCACGGCGAGAGCCAGCGTCGCACACACGGTCGCCGCGGAGCGGGGCTTGCCGGGGATCTGCACGTCCGGTGACACCATTGCGTTCTCATCGGCCGGACGCGGCCGCGACCGAAGCGGTGGGGAACGCGATGGGGTAGGGCCTGCGGAACCGTGCGAGACTCCTGCTCGCGAAGGGGGAAAACCGACGTGGCCGAGATCGTTCGGCGGATGGCCGGGCGCGCGCTGCTGCCGCTGGCGCTTCTCGCCCTCGCGGTCGCAGCGCCCGCCGCCGCGGAGTTCTTCGAGGGTCGCGTCGTCAAGGTCGTCGATGGGGATACGATCGACGTGCTCGTCGGCCACGAGCCGCGCCGCGTTCGCCTTTCCGGCATCGACACGCCGGAGCGTGGGCAGCCCTGGGCCGCAAAGGCCAAGCAGGCGCTCGCGCGGCGCGTCTTCGGCAAGGAGGTCCGCGTCAACGACGTTGGCACCGATCGCTACGGCCGCACGGTGGGCGAGGTCTACGCCGACAACGTCTGCGTCGGCTGCGAGCTCGTGCGCGAGGGCAATGCGTGGGTGTATCGGCAGTACACGGATGATCCGGTCCTCTACGAGCTCGAAGCGCAGGCGCGCGCCGCGCACCGCGGCCTGTGGGGCCTGCCCGAAGCGCAGCGCGTCCCTCCCTGGGAGTGGCGGCATGCTGCGCACGAGAGCTGGAAGCCGAACGGGGGCGGCGTACCCTGAGTGTCGCTCTGCCGCTAGGCTACTCGCTCGAAATCCCGTCAGGAGGCCGAGATGGCTCGCAAGCTCGTGATCGCTCTCGTCGTCCTCGCCATGCTCGCGGGCGTCGCGGCCCTCGTGTTGCGCAAGCTGCTCGTCGCGACGCCGCCCGCGCCGCCCGAGCTGGCGCGCGTGGCGGATCCGACGTCGCAGCGCACGCTGCCCGCGGGCGGCGACGTGGTCGGCTACACGGGCCGCTATGGCAGCCACGTCTGGCTCGGCATTCCGTACGCGGAGCCGCCGGTGGGCGAGCGGCGCTGGCGCGCGCCCGCGCCGCCCGCGGCGTGGAGCGGCTCGCGCGAAGCGCTCGCCTTCGGCGCTCACTGTCCCCAGCTCGCGAGCGCGTTCGGAGGGGTCGACGACGCGCCGGCTGGCAGCATCAGCGGCAGCGAGGATTGTCTCTATCTCAACGTGTATGCGCCGCGCATGGAGCCAGGCGCCGTCGCGCAAGCGAAGCTGCCTGTGATGGTGTGGATCCACGGCGGAGGCAACGTGGTCGGGCTGGCGGACTTCTACGACGGCGGGCGCCTCGCGCAGAGCCAGGAAGTCGTCGTCGTGACGCTCAACTACCGGCTGGGTCCCTTCGGCTGGCTCCGGCACGCGGCGCTGCGCGAGGGCGCGTCGCCCACCGAGCAATCGGGCAACTTCGCCACGCTCGATCTCGTGCGCGCGCTCGAATGGGTGCGCGACAACGCGGCTGGCTTCGGCGGCGATCCCGGAATCGTGACGATCTTCGGCGAGTCGGCGGGCGGCCACAACGTCTTCACGCTGCTGCTCTCGCCGCTCGCAAAGGGCCTCTTCCAGCGGGCCATTGCACAGAGCGGCGGGACCGATACGGCGACGCCCGCCGAGGCCGAGAACTTCCGCGACGACGTAGAGCCCGGACACCCCAGCTCGTCGAACGAGGTGCTTGCGCGGCTCCTCGTCTCGCTGGGCAAGGCGAGCGAACCGACGTCGGCCAGGCAGGTGCTCGCGTCGCTGTCGGCGGCGCAGATCGCGAGCCTCCTGCGCGGGGCGACCGCGGAGCAGCTCTTCGCCGCGTACGGCCGCGACGTCGACGAGGGGATGCTCGATCTGCCGCAAGTCTTCGCAGACGGTGTCGTGCTGCCGACAGGTGACGCGCAGCAGCAGTTCGCGAAGCCCGACGGCTGGAACCGCGTGCCGGTGATCGCGGGCACCAACCACGATGAGAACAAGCTCTTCATGTTCATGAATCCGCTCTACGTCAAGCGTTGGTTCGGCGTCCTGCCGCAGGTTCGCGATCCCATCCTCTATCTGGCGACGGCGGACGCGCGCAGCGCCCTGTGGAAGGTCACCGGCGCCGACGGTCCCGTGGCCGCGATCTGGACCACGCAGCCGAGCGTCTTCGTCTACCGCTTCGATTGGGCCGAAGAGCCGAGTCCGCTCGGCCTCGAGCTCGCCAGTTTTCTCGGCGCCGCGCACGGCTTCGAGATCCCCTTCGTGTTCGGCCACTGGGATCTCGGCCCGCAGGGCAACGTGATCTACGACGAGGCGAATCGCGCCGGCCGCGAGGCTCTTTCCGACCAGATGATGTCGTACTGGGCGAATTTCGCGTGGACGGGCGATCCCGGGCGCGGGCGCCTGCGCAATCTGCCGGCCTGGCGCGCATGGGACGGCCGGCCCGATGCGCACAAGACCCTGATCCTCGACACCGAGGCAGGCGGTGGCGTGCGCATGGGCTCGGAAGCGGTGACGATCGAGAGCGTGCTCGCATCCGTCGACGCAGATCCGCGTCTGAAGACACAGCGCGATCGCTGCTTCGTCTACCGAGAGCTGGCCCGCTGGTCGCGCGGCTTCGGCGAGCAGCAGTACGCGAGCGCCGGCCGCGAGGGCTGCGCGAAGTATCCGTTCGACGCGTTCCCGTGGAACTGAGCGGAGCTCACGCTACGCGTCGACCTCGACGAGCCCGCGCCTCCGGCGGATCCGCTGCTCGATTGCGGCGAAGACGAAATCGTCGATCACGATCCCGACCACCAGGATCACGATCATGAGCGCGATCAGCGCGGGTGCGTCGGAGAGCTCGCGCGCGAATTGAAGCTGGCTGCCGAGCGCGGGCCGCGTCTCGATGATCACGAGCAGCTCGCCGGCCATCAGCGAACGCCACGAGAACGCCCAGCCTTGTTTGAGCCCGGCGACGTAGCCGGGCAGCGCCGCGGGGAGCACGACGTGCCAGAGGCTCGCGAAGCCGCGCGCGCCGAGCACGCGCCCGGCGCGCAGCAAGAGCGGCGGGATGTGATCGATGCCGTTGATCAGGCCGTTGGCGATCGACGGCGACGCCCCCAGCACGACCACGAACAGGATCGCCGATTCCGAGAGCTTGAAGACCAGGATCGCGAACGGGAACCAGGCGATCGAGGGCATGCTCTGGAGCCCCGAGATGAACGACCCGAACGCGCGCCGCAGGATGCGGCTGCGCGAGACGGCGACACCGAGCGCGCTGCCGATCAGGATGGCCAGCCCGAACCCCGTCGCCGCGCGCCGCAGGGTGGTGGCCACGGCGGACCAGAACTTCGCGGTTCCCGCCAGCTCGCCGATCTCGGAGAAGACGCGCAGCGGCCCGGGGAGCACGTAGTCCGGACGCCAGCCGCTCCACACGATCACCTGCCAGGCGCAGACGACGAACGTCACCGCGGAGAGCTTCGGCCAGGCGGCCCTCCACAGACGCCGCAATCCGCCTTCGGGCTCGATGATCGGCGTGTCGAGCGCGTCGAGACCCTCGATCTCCTGCTCGAGCGATTCGCGTTCGACGATGGTCGAGCGATCAGCGGCCATGGCGGCGCACCTCCTGGCGCAGCCGATCCGTGATCGTGGCCGCCAGCTCCGTGACTGGCACCGAATCGGCGCTGCGGGGTCGTGGAAGGTCGACCGGAAACTCCGCGACCACGCGGCCGGGCCGGCTCGAGAGCAGCACGACGCGATCTCCGAGCCGCACCGCCTCGCGCACGTTGTGCGTGACGAAGAGCACGGTGAGGCCCGTGCGCGACCAGATGGCCTCGATCTCGTCGTGCAGCACGTCGCGCGTCATGGCGTCGAGCGCGCCGAACGGCTCGTCCATCAGCAGCACGTCCGCTTCCTGGGACAGGGCGCGCGCAATCGCGACGCGCTGCCGCATGCCGCCCGAGAGCTCGTGCGGGCGGCGCTCGGCGAAGCCCTCGAGGTGCACGAGCGCGAGCAGATCGAGCGCCTTGCGGCGCCGCTCCTTCGCGCCGACGCTCCGGAAACGCATGCCCATCTCGACGTTCTTCTCGACGGTCAGCCAGGGAAAGAGCGCCGACTCCTGGAACATCAGCGCGACGCGGCGTCCCCCCACGTCGATCGTCCCCGAGCTGATCTGGTAGAGACCGGCGATCAGGTTCAGCAGCGTGCTCTTGCCGCAGCCCGAAGCGCCGAGCAGACACATGAATCCTCCCTGCGCGACGTCGAGCGAGACCTGATCGAGCGCCTTCAGCGAGCTGCGCCCCTGGTGATACGTCTGCGAGACGTTGCGGATCCGGATCGCGACGGGCGGCTCCGCGGCCGCCTTCGCCGCGGCCGGGCTCGCGAGCCCCGCCGCGGCAGGGTTCTGTTCGAGGACGCTGCCCACGCGCTCCGCCCTCAGTCCGTGACCTGCGGCTTGCCGGCCGCCGAGAGGATCGCGTTGAGCGGACCGAGATCGTAGATGCCGTCGAGATTCACGGCGTCGAGGAGGCCCACTTCGGTGGCGTCCTGCGCCGACTTGCGCAGCGAAGCGGCGATCGGATCCACCGTGAAGCTGAGCGTCTCCCAGGCGCGCTCGATCACGGCGACGGGCAGCGCCTTGCCGGTGAGCTTCTCGATTCCGGCGTTCACGATCTTGCGCGCCTCGGCGGGCTCCGCGTTCAGGAAATCGATGGCCCGCACGTGTGCGCGCAGGAAGCCCGCGACGAGCTCCGGATGCTCCTTCAGGAACGCCGTGCGCACGATCACGTGGGTCGTGACGAACTTTCCATCGGGCCACAGCGTGCGCTCGTCGACGAGCACGGAGCCGCCGCCCTCCTGCACGAGCCGCGTCGCCCACGGCTCCGGGACCCAGGCGCCCTGGATCTCCCCGGCGCGAAAGGTCTCGAGCGTCTGCGCGTTGGGCTGCGGCGCGATCGAGACGTCACCGCCTCCTTCGAGATCCGACGAGAGTCCCTGGTGCGCGAGCCAGGCGCGCAGCGCGACGTCCTGCGTGTTGCCACGCTGCGGTGTCGCGAGCTTGGTTCCCTTCAGCTGCGCCGGCGCCGTGATCGCCGGCTGCACGACCAGCGACGCCCCGCCGGAGGTGGCGCCGGCGACGATCCGGATCGCCGCGCCCTTCGACTGCGCAAAGGCATTGATCGCCGGATTCGGGCCGATGTAGGTGATGTCGAGTGCATCCGAGAAGATCGCCTCCACGACCTCCGGCCCGGCGTTGAAGGTGCGCAGATCGAGCTTCACCTCGAGGCCCAGCTCGTTCGCGAGGAAGCCCTCTTCGAGTGCGACGATCGCGGGCGCGTGCGTGACGTTCGCGAAGTAGCCGAGGCGGAGCACCGGCGGGCCGGCGTCGGGCTCCGAATCCCCGCCGCAGGCGGCCAGGGCCAGCCCGAGAGCGAGCGCGAGAGCCAGCGGCCAGGCGGCGCAGGCGCGCGACATCCTCATTCTGTTTCCCTCCGGCGCGCCGGACTCTCTGGATTCGACCGCGCGGCATTCTACCGGGCCGGAGGGGGCTCGCGCAGCGGGCGCTAACGCCCGGCCCCGGCGCTCGGAACAGCGCTCCGCAGCTCCTCGTCGACGGCCGTGCGAACGGCGTGGAGGACGCGTTCGTTGATGCGCGCCTTGGTCGCCGCGAAGCTAGGCAGGTCGAGCGCGCGGAGTCGGGTCGCCTCCTCCTGCACGGCGTCGGCGAGCTGGTCGGCGTCCAGCACCCGATCGAGGTAGCCGAGGCGCAGCGCCTCCTCCGGGGCGAACATGGGCGCCGTGGTGATCCGCGCGAAGCCCGGCGGTGTCAGGCGATGGCGTGCCAGCTCGATGGCGAACCTCGGGACCGTCAATCCGATGGCGACCTCGTTCATCCCGATCCGCCAAGGCCCCGCGGCGCCAAGCCGCACGTCGGCCGACAACATGAGGAAGGCTCCCGCCGGATACGCGTGGCCGGCGCAGACCGTGAGCACGGGTTGGGGGAAGGCGAGCAGGCGCAGGATGAGCTGCGCACCCGCGCGAAGCATCTGCACGCTCGCAGCGGGGCCGCGCTTGAACGTGGGAAGGTCGAAGCCGGCCGAGAAGATGCCCTTGCGACCGCTCAGGACGGTTACCGCCCCCGCGCTCTCGGCCGCATCCAACGCCTCTTCGATCTCGCCGAGCATCTCACTCGACAGCGCATTCACCTTCCCGTCGTCCATCGTGATCCACGCGATCCCGTCTCGGATCTCGACCCGCGTCTTCTGGTTCATGGTCCCTCCGCTCAGCCGAGCCCGTAGAAGCGCATCACGTTCTCGCCGAGCACCTTCTTCTGCGAGGCGAGCGGCAGCGACGCGAGCCGCCCGCGCAGCTCGGCCACGACGCCCATCTCGGCGTCGAGATGCGGATAGTCCGAGGCCCAGATCACGTAATCGTCGCCGAGGTGGGAGACGACGGGCGCCGTGAGCGTCTCGTCCGGGTCCGCCGAGATCACGCACTGGCGCCGGAAGTACTCGCTCGGCAGCAGCTTCAACGTGGTCGGGAAGCCGCCGCGCTCGACCTTGTGGTCGAGGCGATCGAGCCAGGCCGTGATCCAATTCGAGCCCGCCTCGAGCACGGCGCACTTGAGCTGCGGGAATTTTTCGAACAGGCCCGTCGCCATCATCTGCGTGAAGGCGGCCATCACCTCGACGGCCAGGAAGGCGAACATGAAGATGCCGTCGGCGCCGGTGCCGCTGCGCGCCCATGGCGCAAACGTCATGTCCTCGCGCGCCACCACGTGGAAGGCGATCGGCATGCCGAGATCCGAGACCGTCGCCCAAAAAGGATCGAAGGCGGGATCGTCGAGCGGCTTGCCGCGGCGCGCCGTGCGATCGGGCGACAGATACACGCCGACGCAGCCGTCGCGGCGCGCGCGCTTCACCTCCTCGACGGCGCCTTCCGGATTGAGCAGCGTGATGTGCGCGATCGGGTAGAGGCGCGAGGGATGCGTACGGCAGAAATCGACGATCCAGCGGTTGTAGGCGCGGCTGTAGGCGAGGGCGAGCTCCGGATCGGAGACGCCCCCCTCCCAGGCGATGCCGATCGTCGGATACAGCAGCACCTTGTCTATGCCCTCGGCGTCGAGCACGGCGAGCCGCGCGTGCGGGTCGTAGCCGCCCGGCGGCGCGCCGTCCTGGTAGCTGCGCTTGCCCGGAATCTGGAAGGCCAGCTTCTCCGCGGGCGTCCTGGCCTCGATGCCGCCGAGCGCGCCGAGGCGGCCCTTCAGCATCAACGTGGGCTTGTTGTCGATGAAGAGGTTTTCGTAGCCGTCGGCGTCGATGCCGACGCGCAGCGCGCGATCCCTGAACTTCGGATCGATGTAACGCTCCCAGGTGTCGGCGGGCTCGAGCACGTGGCCGTCGGCGTCGACGATGAGCAGGTCGGCGGGCATGGTCTCCTCCCAAGCTGGACGATCTCGACGCGCGGCGCCTCGTGCTCGGCCGCCAGGTCCCCGACGAGCGGGAAGGGCGTGCTCCGAGCCTGGCGGGTGACGGCCCGCGATGCTCGAAAATTCTAGCGGGTCAGCGGCCGGGAACTCACCCAGGACTTCACCGTCTGACCCAGCAGATCCGAATCAGTTCCGATGCCACGAAGGCCATGATCAGGCAGGGTATTTCCGATTCGAGCGTCCGATTCTGGAGCATGGGTATCGAAGCGCGCGCGCTCCGCGAAGCGACTCGGAAGTGGCGGGCGTGCGAGAACATCCTACGTCGGCCCATCGGCTCGTTGGGCCGCGACCTAGACCGGCCGCGGCACGACCGCGCGACCCGACACCAGCTCCGATACCAACCAATCCCAATACCCGTGCGCCATGAGCCACTCAATCCGGTCGCCGCGCCACACGACCCTCTCGGCTTCATAGGGCGATGCGCCAGAGGCAAATTTCTCGACCACGCTTCGCCTGACGTGCTCGAGATCCGCCCGCACGACCGGAAGCGTTCTCATGTTTCGGTTCCACCGCAGAACCCCCTGGAACGGATCCAACGGAACTCCAAGGAGCTTCAGCGACGAGATGTGCGGGAATAGGGCCAGGTCCGCGATGGACAGGCCGCCGCAGAGGAAATCCGTGCCTTCCAGCGATTCCTCGAGCTGTGCGAGGACGACCTCGAGATCGCGACGTCCTGCCTCGAGCAACCCGGCGGGAGGCTGGTCCGTCCTTCGATGCGTCGGCCAAGCCCAGAGTGAGATGTCGTGGATGATTGCGTCGAGCACGCTGTCCGCAATCCGTTGCCAGCTTCGCGCCTTCGCGCGTAGCTCCGGGGAAGACGGGAACACTGCCGGCGTCGGGAATCGATCTTCGAGGTAGGCCACGATATCTGCAGAGTTCGCAACGATCACTGCGCCGTCGGCGAGAACCGGGACCTCGGCGCGTGGACTCACCACCGATAGACGTCCGCGTTCGCCTACCGCCAACGCGTCGATCGACTCGAATGCGACTTCTTTGAACTGAAGCACCATCCGCACCTTGCGCGCGAAAGGACTGAACGGGTTGTCGTAGAGCGCGATCAAGCCAGCCCCCGATGTTGCGGCCCGACGCTCCGGTTCCACGGCGGTGCGACGCGCCGTCCGCTGCAACCGGTTGTCAGCGTGCCGCATGAGGCGCAGTCGAAGGTCTCGTCCTCAGGCTCGCGTCGCAAGCGTAATGATGTACTCACGGCCCCAGCGCACTTTGCCGTCCGCAGGCGTAACGTAACCGCGGTACAGGTCGCTCAGGTCTTTGCGGAATGCAGCCGCCTTCTCGGGCGGGAGTGCATGGTATGCGCGGTGAGTAGGCCCGTATCGGTCGATGAACAGATCGGTGAGCTGTTCGGGGGTGTCTGTGTATTCCGGGCAGTCGTATCGTTCGAACCGGTAGTCCCGAAACGACGAACCGAACAGCGCCTTCACTTTCCCCTCGTCGCCCCACTCGAAGGGGCTCGGAACGCCAGCCGGCGGAGGGGCGTAAGCGCCCGTGATCTTGAACAGGCGCCCGATTCCGCCCTCACGCGTCCAGGCCTGGATCGCGATACGACCACCCCGTTTCGTAACCCGTGCGACTTCGCTCGCGACCTTCTGTTGATCGGGTGCAAACATCAGACCGCACGAGGACACGACGACATCGAAGCTGCCGTCTGGGAATGGAAGGTCTTCCGCGTCCCCTACCTTCCAGGTGATGTCGCCATAGCCTTCTTCCGCGGCACGCTCCTGCGCGATGGCGAGGAGCTCGGGTGTGAGGTCCAGCCCGGTGACCGCAGCGCTGCGCGCTCGCGCCATGAGCGCCGTGTTTCCCGTTCCGCAGGCAATGTCGAGCACCCGCTCGCCGGCGCGGATGCGCCCGCTCCGCACGACATGGTCAGCGACCGCCTGGATGCCTTGGGCGATCTGCTTGTAGTCTCCGGATGCCCAGGTGACTCGATGCTTCTGCTTCAGCTCAGTGAAATCCGGCATTCTGCAGCTCCATTCGTGTGGATATGCGACTCGATTGACACGCCAACGTGCTGGCGTTCAGCAGCGGGCGGCGCAGCCGCCCGTCTGCTGTAACGCCTTGTTCGACGGCCTACAACGTGCGCTGCCAGTATCCAACATCGACCCACCGATCGAGCTTGAATCCGACCTCTTGGAAGTGGGCAACCTTCCGCATCCCGAACTTCTCATGAAGAGCCACGCTGGCCTCGTTCGGCAGGGCGATGCCACCCATGACCGCATGGATGCCTAGAGCCTGCAGAATGGGAAAGAGCCGAGCGTACAGGTTCGAGCCGATCCCGCGTCCTGCGTCGGTGGAAGCGAGATAGACCGTGACCTCCGCGGAAAATCGATACGCGGACCTGGTCATCCACTTCGTAGCGTAAGCGTATCCCACGACGCAGCCGGCCTCCTCAGCGACGAGCCAAGGTAACGATGCGGACCGAACGTCCTCGATGCGTCCAGCGATGTCGGCAGCCGAGACCGGTTCAACCTCGAAGGTGACCACCGTTTGCGTCACGTAGTGGTTGTAGATGGCCGCTATGCCTTCAGCGTCCCTTGGTGTTGCCTCTCGAATCGTTGTGCGTTCGTGTGAGTGGCTCAGCATGGCTCGTCGAATCCGCCCAACGGATGGGCGCTCAGAGCTTGAGAAAAAATGCGCTCTGCGACGCCGTTCGGTGAGAGAATGGCGCGCGGGGGTGAGGTCATGCAACAGCGACCGCGGATGTTGCGCCCGAATCGAGCGCAAATCGAGCTTCGAGCGACGGATCTGGAGGGTTTGCTCCCGGAGGACCACCGAGCCCGGGCGGTGTGGGATTTCGTCGAAGGGCTGGACCTGTCGGTGCTGTACGAGCGGAT
>Ga0210377_10002882_pt1 | contig 14874 bp, 13 predicted proteins | sample PLM4_65_b1redo_FD_155480 | JGI IMG/M metagenome (GOLD analysis project Ga0210377, IMG submission 155480) | Groundwater sediment microbial communities from an aquifer in East River, Colorado, USA - PLM4_65_b1 redo | ecosystem: Environmental > Terrestrial > Soil > Riparian zone | place: USA: East...
GGATAGAGATAACCCTGACCAGGGACGTAAAAAACGACCTCCTCAGTGTGGAGCTTGTTGATAACGGCAGGGGGATGGATCCGGAGACGCTTGCAAAGGTCAGGGACCCCTTCTTTACGACCAAGGGGAAAAAGACCGGCCTTGGCATCCCGCTCCTGGCACAGGCAGCTGAACAAACGGGCGGGACGGTAAGCATAGAGTCCGCTCCGGGCCGGGGCACGAGGGTGTCGATCACGTTCACGTGGAGCCACGTGGACCGGCCCGCGATCGGCAGCATGGCCGATACGATGCTCACGCTGATAGCGGGCCACCCGGACCTTGATTACGTGTACGAAGAGCGGGAGGACGGAAGGGCCTTCCGGTTCGATACCCGGGAAATAAAGAACGATCTTGAAGGCGTGCCGATCAACAACCCCGAGGCGCTGACAGCGATCCGGGGCATGCTCAAGGAACAGATAAAATTTGAAATGTGAACTTTCAAATTGTTGAAGAGGTAAATAATGAGTAATGAAGCGGTTGCGCAGCAGACAGCCACAAACAACGAGTTCATAACGCCCGAGATGTACCGGAGGATCGACGACATCGTGGCGCGGTACAAGGACAAGCCCGGCTCGCTCATCCCCGTGCTCCAGCAGGCGCAGGATGTATGCGGCTATCTTCCGCATGCCGTCCAGCGGTATGTGGCAAAGGGGCTCATGATGTCGCCGAGCGTGGTTTTCGGCGTCGCCACCTTCTACTCGTTCTTCACGCTCGTACCGCGCGGCAAGCACGTCATCCGCGTCTGTCTCGGCACGGCCTGCTACGTGAAACGGAGCGAGGAGATCCTCGACAAGATCAAGGACGAACTGGAACTTGAAGTCGGCGAGGTCACCCGGGACAAGAAGTACTCCCTTGAGGCCGTGCGGTGCCTCGGCGCCTGCGGTCTTGCGCCGGTCGTGGTGGTGGGGCAGGATACCTACGGCGACGTGGCCGCGACAAAGGTGATGGACATCATCAAAAAGTACGAATAGAATTTCGATTGCAACCTGCACTCGCGCTAGGCACGCCCTGCATTCGCGTAAACACTCATAAGCGCTGGGTGCAGCTCGTAAACGCTGGGCACAGGTGGATTGCGGATTAATTATTAGGTGAAAAAATGGCAAAGCTGACGATCTCTGATTTAAAAAAGATCAAGGAAGACTATCACCAAGGGCTTCGCGAAGGCGGGTTCCGGGTCAAGATTACCATTCACATGGGCACGTGCGGGATCGCAGCAGGCGCCCGGCCCATCATGAACACGGTCATGGAAGAGCTGGCCAAGTCGAAGCTCAAGGACGTCGCGATCACCACCTCCGGCTGCGCGGGGCTCTGCAGCAAGGAGCCGATGGCCACCATCGAGCTCTCCGGCGGGCCGCCGGTAAAATATATTTCGTTGACAGTGGAAAAGATGCAAAAGATCTTCGCCGAGCATGTGGTGGCAGGCAACCCGGTCAAGGAATACGCCCTGGTCGTCGGGCATGAGACAACGTACTGACAAATTCGGTTTAAACCGTTTGAACCGTTCAAACAGTTTAAACGTAAAACGGGGTAGATAACGTGGAAACGACGAATTACCGTTCAAACATAATGATCTGCGCGGGCACGGGCTGCGTGGCAAACGGGTCCCTCAAGGTCAAGGACGCGCTCGAGACCGAACTTATCAAGCGCAACCTCCAGAACGAGATCAAGCTCGTGCTGACCGGGTGCAACGGGTTCTGCGCCAAGGGCCCGGTCATGGTGGTCTATCCCGAGGACATCTTCTATCAGCTGGTGAAGCCCGAAGACGTGCCCCATCTCGTTGAAGAGCACTTCATCAAGGGGCGGCCGGTCCAGAAATTCCTCTACACGCCGCCGGCGGAGAAAAACGCCATCCCGGTGATGAACGAGATCCCGTTCTTCAAACACCAGGTGCTTCGCGCGCTCAGGAACCGGAGCCTCATCGACGCGGAGAAGATCGAGGAGTATATCGCCCGCGACGGCTATATGGCCGCGGCCAAGGCGCTCACCGAGATGACGCCCGAGCAGATCGTAGCGGAAGTGAAAAAATCGGGCCTCCGCGGCAGGGGCGGCGCCGGGTTCCTGACCGGACTCAAGTGGGAGCTTTGCGCGCGCGTTCAGGGCGAGGTCAAATATATCCTGTGCAACGGCGACGAAGGCGACCCGGGGGCGTTCATGGACCGCAGCGTCATGGAAGCGGACCCCCATTCCGTGCTCGAGGGCATGATTATCGCCGCCAAGGGGATCAACGCCCATTACGGCTATATCTATGTAAGGGCCGAGTACCCCCTGGCCGTGCATCGCCTTCAACTCGCGATCGAACAGGCCAAGGACCGGGGCCTTCTGGGCAAGGACATCCTGGGCACCGGTTTCGACCTTGATATCGAGATCTACCAGGGCGCCGGCGCCTTTGTGTGCGGCGAAGAAACGGCGCTCATGGCGTCGATCGAGGGCAAGCGCGGCATGCCGCGTCCCAAGCCGCCGTTCCCCGCGGTCAAGGGCCTGTGGATGCGGCCGTCGGTGCTGAACAACGTCGAGACCTTCGCGAACGTACCGCCGATCATCCTGAACGGCGCCGACTGGTTCTCAAGCCTCGGGACGGAGAAGAGCAAGGGGACGAAGGTGTTCGCGTTGTCCGGCGCGCTCAACAATATCGGCCTCGTCGAAGTGCCCATGGGCACCCCGCTCAAGACCATTATCTTCGACATCGGCGGCGGCATCAAGGGGAACCGCAAGTTCAAGGCCGTGCAGATGGGAGGTCCTTCCGGCGGCTGCATCCCCAATTCGCTCATCGACACGCCCGTGGATTTCGAGAATATCAACAAGACCGGCGCCATCATGGGGTCAGGCGGCATGGTGGTGATGGACGAGACCACCTGCATGCCGGCCATGGCCAAGTTCTTCCTCGAGTTCACCGAGGACGAGTCCTGCGGCAAATGCGTGCCCTGCCGGATCGGGAACAAGACGCTCCTCTCCATCCTGAAGCGCATCACGAACGGCGAAGGCCGCGAGGGCGATATCGAGCTGCTCCTCGCCCTGTCGCAGCAGATCAAGGACACGTCGCTCTGCGGTCTGGGCCAGACCTCGCCCAACCCCGTGCTCACCACCGTCAAGTATTTCCGGGACGAATACGAGGCGCATATCAAGGAGCACCGCTGCCCGGCCCGGGTCTGCACGCCGCTCGTCAAATTCGTGGTGGACAAGGACAAGTGCAAGATGTGCGGCCTCTGCTTCAAGAACTGCCCGGCCGGGGCGATCGTGTGGGAAAAGAAACAGGTGGCTTATATCGACCCGGAGAAATGCACGAAGTGCAAGACCTGCATCAAGAACTGCAGGTTCTGGGCGATCGATTAGATAATTTTGGTTTAAACCGTTCAAACAGTTTAAACAGTTCAAACGGCTTAAACAAGGCTCCATAAAGGTAAACACTTATGCCAAACATTACAGTAACGGTTGACGGAAAAAAAGTTGAAGTGGCCATGGGCGCGACCATCCTCGATGCGACCAAGGCCGCGGGCGCTCGGGTGCCGACGCTGTGCCATGACAACAAGCTCCATCCCTTCGGAGCGTGCAGGGTCTGCCTCGTTGAAGTGGAGGGGACGCCGCGCAAGTTCACGCCGTCGTGTACGACGCCGGCGACGGATAACATGGTGGTGAAGACCATGACGCCGTCACTGATCGAAGCGCGGAGGATGGTCCTCGAACTTCTCCTGATCAAGCACCCGCTCGATTGCCCGGTCTGCGACAAGGCGGGTGCCTGCCAGCTCCAGGACCTCGTGCACGAGTACGGGCTCGGCCAGAGCCGTTTCGACGCTGAAAAAGGCTATCTCCCCCCGGATTATGAGAGCTCGATAATCGAACGCAACATCAGCCGCTGCATCCTTTGCGGCAAGTGCGTCCGGATCTGCGACGAACAGAACGCGGTGGGCGAGTGGGCCTTTACCCGGCGAGGCACGCGGGCGCGCATCAGCACCGACTTCGACCGGCCTCTGGACTGCGAGTTCTGCGGCGAGTGCGTCGAGATCTGCCCGGTGGGAGCGCTCACGACAAGGCAGTTCAAGTACAAAGCGCGGTCATGGAACCTCGAAGAGACCGCGTCGGTCTGCAACTACTGCGGCTGCGGCTGCACCATAGCCTACGAGACCCGCGACGGACGGATCATGCGGGTGAGCCCGGCAAAGGAGAACTACCTGTGCGCCAAGGGCCGGTTCGGCTGGGACTCCGTGCATCACGGCGAGCGGCTCACCACCCCGAAGATGCGCGTCGGCGGTGAGCTCGTGGACTGCACCTGGGAAGAGGCGCTGTCCATTGTCGCGACAAATCTCAAGGTGATCAAGAACAAGCGCGGGGCGGAGAGCATCGGCGGCCTCGGATCGGTACGCACGACGAACGAAGACGGCTATCTGTTCCAGAAGTTCATGCGCACCGTGGTCGGGACGAACAACGTGGACATGCTCGCCCGGCTCAAAGTTCCCAAGGGGCTCGACGCGGCCTACTTCTCCGGCGAGCTCGGCAAGATGAAAGACCATGAGGTCATCCTCGTGCTCGATAAGAACGTGGGTGAGATCAACCCGCTCACCGGCATCGAGCTCGTGCGCGCCGTCAACAAGAAGGACCGCAAAGTGGTCCTGGTGAGCGACGACTACAATAAGTTCAACAAACTTGCTTCGGTCGTGCTGGCGGAAAAAACCGAAGCGGCGCTCGCCGGGCTTCTCAAGGGCATGTCCTCGGCCTCGGGAAGCGCTGACGGTAAAAAGGCGGCGGACCTCCTGAAAGCCGCCAAAAGCGTTGCGATCATCGTGCCTGCTCATGTTTCCGATAACGAATACAAGCTGATCAACGAGCTCATTGCCTTGCTCAAGAACGCAACAGTAACCTGCTATCCGCTTGTCCGGCGGAGCAACTTCCAGGGTTCGCTCGATATGGGCGTCGTGCCCGAATATTATCCCGGCTACCGGAAGGTGGCGGCGGACACAACTGCCGCGCTTGCCTCCGCATGGAACGCGATCCTGCCAGAAACCCCGGGCAAGAACGCCGTGGAGATGATCAACGGGATCAAGTCCGGCGCTACGGCCGCCCTCTACATCATGGGTGACGACCCGGTGGGGAGCGATCCCAATCTCAAGCAAACGCTCGAAAAGCTCGAGTTCCTGGTGGTACAGGACGTCTTCATGACCGAGACGGCCAGGCTCGCCCATGTGGTGCTTCCCGCTGCGGCCAGTGCGGAGAAATCCGGCACGTTCACCAACCTCGAGCGCAGGCTCCAGCAGCTCAACCGGGCCGAGGATCCGGTCGGAGAATCGAGACCCGACTGGGAGATCATCAAGGAGCTCGCGAAGAAAATGGGCGGGTCCATGCAGTACGCGTCCGAGCGGGACATCATGAAGGAGATCAGGTCCGTCGTGCCCCTCTACGCGGACCTTGCGATCGGCGCATGCTGGGCAGCGGACAAATCCCCGCTGGCCAATACGTATGCCGACCTTTCGCTGGCATCGGACTCGATCATGAAGCAGGAAGTCATTACCGCCGAGCGGCTGCTGTTCTCGTCAGGCATGACGATAACCCGCTCGAAGGAAATTGGGACCATAAAGCACATTAAGATCGAAGTGTAGGAGCGGAGCATGTCCGATATGCATATGATAATGAACATTATCTATACCCTCGTGATCCCGGCAGCGGCGATGGTGGCCTTCATCCTGGCCAACGCTATGTACCTGCAATTGATGGAGCGCAAGGTCCTGGCGCACATGCAGGGTCGCCTCGGACCGATGCGAACGGGCTGGCACGGGATCCTCCAGCCCATCGCGGACGCAGTCAAGTTCATCATGAAAGAGGACATCATTCCGGCCAAGGCCGACCGATGGGTCTTCAGTATCGCGCCGATCCTCATGCTCGCCATGGCCTTCGGCGCTTTCGTCGCCATTCCCTTCGGCCCGCCGACGAATTTCTACGGGCTCCTTTCCCACAAGGCGCCGCTCTGGGTGGCGAACCTCAACATCGGCGTATTGTATATCCTGGGCCTCTCGAGCATCGGGACCTACGGCGTGATCATGGCGGGGTGGGCCTCGAACAACAAGTATTCCCTCATGGGAGGGTTCCGTTCGGCGGCGCAGATGATCAGCTATGAGATCCCCATGGCCTTTGCCATCGTCATCGTCGTGCTCATGGCCGGGTCGCTGAACCTGTCGGACATCGTGAACGCCCAGTCGCAGCGGTGGTTCATCATTGCGCTGCCCGTCGGGCCGGTCGCCTTTTTCCTCTACCTCATCTCGGCGGTGGCTGAAACGAACCGCGTGCCCTTCGATCTGCCCGAGGCCGAGAGCGAGCTCGTGGCGGGTTATTTTACGGAGTACAGCGGCATCCGCTTCGGCATGTTCTACATGGCGGAGTATATAAACATGATGGTCGTATCGCTCCTGGTAAGCATCATGTTCCTGGGCGGCTGGCTGCCGGTCCAGATACTTCCCAACACGGCTTTCGGGCATTTCGCTCTGATAGCTTCGCTCAACGGGGCGCTGGCGGCCCTGCCTGCGCCGCTCTGGCTCCTCGCAAAGCTCTACTTCTTTATCTTTTTCTATATGTGGATCCGGGCCACGCTGCCCCGGTACCGTTATGACCAGCTTATGGCGATCTCCTGGAAGTTCCTCCTGCCGCTTTCGCTCGGGACGCTTTTGGTGGCGGCGTACATGAAACAGGCGGGATGGCTGTGAGAAAAGTGAGAAGTTAGAAGTTTGAAGTGTGAAGTAAAAGTAAGAAGTAGGAAGTAAGGAGTTAACTAAGATGAACAGAATGAAAAAACTGATCAAGACGGTCTTTCTGGTCGACATAGCACAGGGAATGTGGGTGACGCTCAAGACCATGCTGACCCCGGCGGTCACCCGGCAGTACCCGACGTTCAAACGCAAGCCCATTGCCGGCTCTCGCGGCCTCCACGCCATGCGGCGCGATGATTCCGGGCTGAAGGAACGGTGCATCGGGTGCGGCCTGTGCGAGGCGGTCTGCCCGTCCAAGGCCATCACCGTGGTCACCTCCGAGGGCCCCGAACATGAGAAGCTGGTGAACTCCTATGAGCTCGACCTGCTCCGGTGCGTGTTCTGCGGGTTCTGCGTCGATGCGTGCCCGGTGTCCGCTATAGTGATGACGCCTGAATTCGAACTGGCCTGCTACTCGAGAAAGGACGCGTTCTATACCAAGGAACGGCTTGTCGACGTGGGCGACCGGTACCTGGGCGGGAAGGCGGTAAAAAAGTAATGGTGAACAAGCTTATTTTCATCTATTTTGCCGTGGTCATTCTGGCGTCGGCGGCGCTCATGATCACCCGCCGGAACCCCATCCACAGCGTGATGTTCATGCTGCTCCTGTTCTTCCACATCGCGGGGGTGTTCGTGCTTCTGAACGCCGAGTTCCTCGCGGCAGTTCAGCTCATCGTGTACGCCGGGGCCATCCTCATCCTCTATCTTTTCGTGGTGATGCTCCTGAACGTCGGCAAGGAGAGCAACGCCGCGCGGGCGAACCGGTTCTGGCCCTGGATGACCGCGTTCGGCGCGCTCGTTGCGGCCGAGCTCGTGCTCCTGGTGTCGCGCGGCTCCTTTTCCGCGGGGGCCGACCAGCCCATGCGGTTTGCCGCCGGCGTGGGAGTCAGGGAACTGGGCGAGGCGCTGTACCAGAAATATCTCGTACCTTTCGAGATCGCGTCCGTCATTCTTCTCGTGGGGCTGATCGGGGCGGTCATGCTGGCGAAGAAAGTAGTAGCGAGTAAGCAGCAGGCAGTAAACAGTAAACAGTAAGGAGTAAACAGTAAGCGGCTCGCTTCTTCCTGCCTACTGCATACTGCCTACATTATCTTAGGGAGGAACTATGATTCCCCTGTCCTGGTATATCATGCTGAGCGCGGCGCTGTTCACCATCGGCGTGATCGGCGTTCTCACGCGCCGCAATGTATTCATCATCCTGATGTCCATCGAGCTTATGCTGAACGCGGCGAACATCAACCTCGTCGCTTTTTCCCACTACCTGCAGTCGCTCACGGGCCAGGTCTTCGTGATCTTCGTCATCACCGTGGCCGCTGCCGAGGCGGCGGTGGCGCTTGCGATCATCATCCTCCTGGCGCGGAACCGCGGGAGCGTGTACGCGGATGAGTTCAATATCATGAAAGGCTAGGTTTTAAAATTCCAAACAGCAAGCACCAAATATCAAATAAGCACCAGTGACCAAGCATCAAGTTCCAAACGTTTGGTTCTTGTGATTTGGCGATTGGATATTGTTTGGAATTTGGGATTTGTTATTTGGAATTTTCCCCATAGAGGTGTTTATGCTTAAATACGCACTGATACCGCTGTTACCGTTCGCCGGCTTCCTGATTGCGGGACTGCTCGGCAAGTATTTGAAGGAAAAGTCGGCCACTGTTGCCATCGCCGGCGTGGTCGGCGCGTTCGTGCTCTCCTTCAGCGCATTTCTTGACGTGCTCGGCGGAACGGTCATCGACGAGAACCTCTACTCCTGGATCTCGGTTGGGACGTTTTCGGCGAACGTGGGTTTCCAGATCGACCAGCTGACCGTGGTGATGCTCCTCGTGGTGACCACGCTCAGCTCCCTCATTCATATCTATTCCGTCGGCTACATGCACGGCGACAAGGGCTATGCCCGGTTCTTCGCGTACCTGAACCTCTTTACGTTCTTCATGCTCGTCCTCGTCATGGCCAACAACTTCCTGCTCATGTTCGTGGGCTGGGAAGGAGTGGGCCTCTGCTCCTACCTCCTGATCGGGTTCTGGTATGAGAAGAAGTCCGCGTCCGACGCCGGGGTCAAGGCCTTTGTCGTGAACCGCGTGGGCGACTTCGGGTTCGTGCTCGCAATGCTGCTCATCTTCGTCACCTTCGGCACCCTGCATTTCGCCGAGGTCTTCAAGGCCGTTGCGACCCAGGCCGCGAACCACAGCTATATCATCCTCGGGGGAGAGATCAGCGTTATCACCCTGATCGCGCTCCTCCTGTTCCTGGGGGCCACGGGCAAGTCCGCCCAGCTTCCGCTCTATGTCTGGCTGCCGGACGCCATGGAAGGCCCCACGCCGGTAAGCGCCCTGATCCACGCGGCGACGATGGTCACGGCGGGCGTATTCATGGTCGCCCGCTGCGCGCCGATCTTCTCGCTCTCCGAAACGGCCATGAATACCGTGGCGATCGTCGGCGGGCTCACCGCGGTCTTTGCCGCGACCATCGGCCTGGTGCAGAACGACATCAAACGCGTGATCGCCTATTCGACGATCAGCCAGCTCGGGTATATGTTCCTGGCGCTCGGGGTGGGGGCGTTCTCCGCGGGTATCTTCCACCTCACCACGCATGCGTTCTTCAAGGGACTTCTGTTCCTGGCATCGGGCAGCGTGATCCACGCCCTCTCGGGCGAGCAGGACATGCGCAAGATGGGAGCGCTCAAGCCGAAAATAAAAATCACCTGGGCTGTGTTTCTTATCGGTACGTTGGCATTGTCCGGCATTCCGCCTTTCGCCGGCTTTTTCAGTAAGGATGAGATCCTGTGGAGCGCTTTTAATGCGCCATCGATCGGACCGGCGCTCTGGTTCCTTGGGGTGGCCGGTGCTTTTATGACTGCATTTTATTCATTCCGCCTCATCTACTTAACCTTCTATGGCAAGTCACGCGTCGACCATGAGGTCGCGCATCATGTTCATGAGTCGCCTAGGGTGATGACGATACCGCTCATGATCCTGGCATTTTTCTCGATCACGATAGGATTCATCGGTATGCCCATCATCGAACACGGCAATATCTTCGGTGAATTTTTGGCACCGCTTTTCCCGCACGCAGAACATGCAGCAGCTCACGAGAGCCATACTGCTGAGATCTGGGCCATGATCCTGTCGGTTGCCGTCGCTGCAGCAGGTTGGAGGCTCGCAAGCGGGTGGTATCGTAAAGGTTCTGAATGGCCTGAAAAGACGGCCACGAAACTCAAGGGCCTTTACAGTCTGCTCCTGAACAAGTACCGGGTTGATGAGCTCTATAACTACATTTTCGTGGACGGGCTGGTCCACAAGCTTGCGAAGGCGCTCTACAGCGTGGGAGACGTGAAGATCATCGACGGCTTCCTCAACTGGTCGGCCGCTGCCATCGGCAGAACGAGCGAGCAGGGCAGGAAGCTCCAGACCGGCTACGTTCAGCAGTACGCCTTTACCATGGGCCTCGGCCTCGTGTTGCTGGCGGGGCTGTACTACGTACTCAGATAGAAGTTCAAGGTTCAAAGTTCAAGGTTAATGCTCTGAACGCTGAACTCAGAACTGATAGTTAAGATAGAAGTCCAAAGTGTAAAGTTCAAGGTTGATACTCTGAACTCCGAACACTGAACTCAGAACTGATAGGAGTTTATTCCATGCTCAATTATATACTCACCCATCTCCTGAGCTTTTTGATCCTTCTGCCGCTGGCCGGCGCGTTCATTCTGCTGTTCATACGCGACGCCGGCGCCGTGCGCAGGATCGCCCTCGTCTTTTCGCTGGCGGAGCTGGCGCTCTGCATACCGCTCGTCGCGCATTTCGATACAACGACCGCCGCCATGCAGTTTGCAGAGAGCCATGAGTGGATCAAGGCATGGGACATCTACTACAAGCTCGGCGTCGACGGCATCAGCGTCCTGTTCGTGGCGCTGACCGCGCTGCTCACGGTCATTTCGATCATGGTGTCCTGGACGGCGATCCAGGACCGGGTGCGGGAGTTCATGATCGCCATGCTGGTCCTCGAGGCCGCAATGATCGGAGTGTTCACGGCCCTCGACCTCTTCCTCTTCTACATCTTCTGGGAGGCCATGCTGATCCCGATGTATCTCCTGATCGGCGTCTGGGGCGGCCCCAACCGGCTCTACGCCGCGATCAAGTTCTTTTTGTACACCCTCGTCGGCAGCGTGCTCATGCTCATCGCGATCATCGCCGTCTACTTTGCCGCTGGCCACACCTTTGATGTGATTGCGATCATGAACCACAAGTTCAGCTACACCTTCCAGATGTGGGTCTTCGCGGCCTTCTTCGCGGCCTTCGCGGTCAAGGTGCCCATGTTCCCCGTCCATACCTGGCTGCCCGACGCGCACGTGGAGGCGCCGACCGCGGGCAGCATCATCCTCGCCGGGATCCTCATCAAGATGGGCGCTTACGGGTTCCTGCGGTTCTCGCTGCCCTTCTTTCCCGATGCTGCGCTCTCCTGGACGCCGGCCATCATGATATTGTCCGTGATCGCCATCATTTACGGCGCCTACATGGCCTTTGCCCAGACGGACTTCAAGAAGCTGATCGCCTATTCGAGCGTGAGCCACATGGGCTTCGTCACCCTCGGCATCTTCGCCCTGAACCTCCAGGGCATGGAAGGCGGCATCCTCCAGATGCTGAACCACGGCGTCTCGACCGGCGCCTTGTTCCTTGCCGTGGGCGTGATCTACGAACGGACGCACACGCGCCTGATCGCCGACTACGGCGGGATCGCGGCCAGGGTGCCGGTGTATGCCACGTTCCTCTTGATCATCACCCTGTCGTCCATCGGCCTTCCCGGCACGAACGGGTTCATCGGCGAGTTCACGATCCTCCTGGGCGCGTTCCTGCACTACAAGCCCTACGCGGTGATCGCTTCGCTCGGGATCATCCTCGGCGCCGGGTACATGCTCTGGCTCTACCAGCGGGTCGCCTTCGGAAAGATCACGAACCCGCATAACGAACACCTGGCGGACATGAACATGCGGGAGGTCGTCGCGGCGCTCCCGCTCGTGGCGCTGGTGTTCATCATCGGCCTCTACCCGAACGCGGCCTTCGGCATCATGCACGTGTCCGTGGCAAACCTCATCCAGCACGTGAATGCCAAGGTGCAGGCTGTGCCGGAAATGACGCAGATGATAAGCAATATAATGCCGCATTGAAAAATGCAAAATGCAAGTTGCAAAAGGTAAAATAGCGACCGGGACGAGTAAGCTTTTCAATTTTAAATTTGCACTTTGAAATTTGCAATTTGCAATAATACGTCATTAGCCTTAAGGAGTCATCATGGCAAGTATCTTCCAGCAGTTTTTACAATCCCTCATGTCGATCTACCCGGAGGCTATTGTCATCACGGTGGCGCTCATGGTGCTGATCCTGGATCTTTTCGTCGATAGGGACAACAAGGCGCTTCTCGGCTGGTTCAGTCTGGCGGGCATCGTCATCGCGGCCTTTGCGACCTTCCGGCTCATGGGCGCGGGCGTGAGCGGGTCGTTCTTTTCCGGCACGTTCAACCTGGACCCCTTCTCCATCTTCTTCAAGTTCGTCTTCTTCATCGCCTGCGGGCTCGGCATCCTGGTGTCCATCAACTATCTGAAAAGCCAGGATATCCACCGCGGAGAATACTATTCCCTCATGCTCTTCGCCACGAGCGGCATGATGCTCATGGCCTCGGCCGCGGACCTCATCACCCTGTACCTTGGGCTGGAGCTCATGGCCATGTCCATTTATATTCTCGCGGGCTTCATGCGGCACGACAACCGGTCCAACGAGGCCGCGATCAAGTACCTGCTCTTGGGCGCGTTCTCGTCGGGCATCATGCTCTACGGCATGTCGCTCCTGTACGGCGTCACGGGCACGACGAACCTGGCGGAGATCCTGGCGTTCCTGCGCACCGCCGACCTGAACAACCCGGTCATTTACCTGGCCATGATAATGCTCGTCGTGAGCTTCGGCTTCAAGGTTGCGGCCGTTCCGTTCCACATGTGGGTGCCCGATGTGTACGAAGGCGCGCCCACGCCGGTCACGGCCTTCATGTCCGCGGGTCCCAAGGTCGCCGGCTTCGCTGTCCTGCTCCGGGTCTTCCTGTACTCGCTGGAACCCCTGCACGCGCATTCCACGGCGATCATCTCCGGCCTGGCCCTTTTGACCATGGCCGTGGGCAACATCACGGCCCTGTCCCAGACGAACATCAAGCGCATGCTGGCGTATTCCTCGATCGCCCATGCGGGCTACGCGCTCGTTGGCCTTGCGGCGGGCGGCCCCGAAGGCGCGGCGAGCGTCATGCTCTATGTCTGCATCTACGCCCTCATGAACATGGGCGCCTTCGGCGTGGTGATCATGCTCAGAAAGGCGGGGGAACGCGGCGAGGAGATCACGGACTTCGCGGGACTCGGAAAGACCAACAAGACCGCGGCGTTCCTCATGCTCATCTTCATGTTCTCGCTTACCGGCATTCCGCCGACTGCCGGTTTCATCGGCAAGTTCTACATCTTCAAATCCGCGGTGCAGTCCGGCCTCGTGTGGCTGGCCGTGGCCGGCGTGCTGTTCTCGTCCATCAGCGCCTACTTCTACCTCCGGGTCATCATGGTCATGTACATGAAGGAGCCCAAGGAAAGCATCGAGCTGACGACATCGCCGTCCCTCGCGCTTGCCCTCGCGATATCGGTGACCGCCGTGATCTACATCGGCGTCCTTCCCTCCGAGCTGCTGGACTATGCGCGCGCTTCGATAGCAGGGATCATGTAGCAAGTTTTTATCCGCATGCGCGAAGCTCGCTTCGAATAAAACTTATAGAAAGGTCAGGCCAGAAGCCTGGCCTTTTCTTTTCTTCATTTGTACAGTTCGCAGCATCCCTCCTGCGTTCCGATCCAGGGCGATTCGTATTATACGTTTGTGAAACTAACCGCAGGTCATCTTTATTTTATGATATAGTTGCCGGGTGAGGGTTTTCCCGAGTATTCTGCGCTCGCGATCAATTGCAAAGATGTATGGATAACAAGTGGTAATAAACGTCTGATGAGCGTACCCAGGGGTTATTAATTTCCCAAGGAGCTTCTAAATGAAAATATCTGAAATGATCAAAAAAGCACTTGATAAAAAGAAATTTAAAAACCTCAAGGATGCTTCCAAGGTGCTGGGGATCAGTCCGGAACTTCTGCGGGTCACTATTTACAAGGGACATATTCCGAAAGATAATACGCTCACGATGATCGCAAAGAAACTGAACCTCGATACGTCCACGATTATTCTCGCAGCACACCAGGAAAAAGTTCCCGACGAGGTCAAAGGTTTTTTTCTTACTCCTTCACAAGCCAAGTTCAACCGGGGCAAGCGTAAATATCCTCTTTCCGAAGAGCAGACCACTTATCTTGAAAAAGTCCTGAACATTGATGAGATCGTGATGCTGAGGAAATTTCGGCAGGTAACCGATGAGGCGCGGATGCAGATAGCAGGATATGTGGACTTTATGTATGGATCGAAGAGGAGCGCCTAAAGAGAATGACCTTAGTGGGCATCTGGAGGACCTTCTTCACGAGTTTGCACGACTCGGGAAAACGATTCGAAGGATCTGAGCGGATCTTCCCGTCATCTGCAATTGCATTTATTTGAAAACGGCCGAGTGTAACGTTATAAATAAAAACGTCGGGAGCGAAAAAAAGCTTCCGACGTCAAGGGAGGTCAATATTTCGGGCCCGCGAGTTTGGAGAGGCGGTCAGCCTGTAAAGTCTGAACCACTATCGCGGTTCAGGGCACTTTTTATATACTCAATCCCGAAGGCAAATACTAATGCGTCTCGATTTGCGTCGCCGGTACGATCTGATCTGCCTTGGGAAGGGCCCGACTGTTCTCACCTGGCACAGGATTAAAGTAAGAGGCCACAAGATAGTGCAGCAACTTTTCCCTGTTTGTTTGAGACATGCCCAGGTAAAGTGAACTGCCTATTAAAATATTAACAATCTCTTCTTCCTGTGCTCTCGTAACTTTTGTTATTTCTTGTTCATTCATAGGACTCACCGTACTTTTATAGCTTTTACCTTTAGTTGAGTTTGCATTCTCTGTGCCAGAGTTGCAATCCGCAGTAGTTCAAAGGGTTATGATGCTTGTGCTTTTAC
>Ga0210377_10002883_pt1 | contig 14874 bp, 13 predicted proteins | sample PLM4_65_b1redo_FD_155480 | JGI IMG/M metagenome (GOLD analysis project Ga0210377, IMG submission 155480) | Groundwater sediment microbial communities from an aquifer in East River, Colorado, USA - PLM4_65_b1 redo | ecosystem: Environmental > Terrestrial > Soil > Riparian zone | place: USA: East...
CTTTAAAATCTTCAGTTCCTATAGAATCAATAATAGTATTAATATCATATAAAACTTCAGCTTCTTCTCTAACTTCTTCTGAAGTTTCATCATCCATTTCTATTTGATGCATCATAGCTATTCCATATAACAACTTTTCATTATCCATTACTAAATTGTCTCCTCTAATTCTATTAATTCTTTATATAAAATATTTGTAAATTTTGAGTTACTTTGAACTTGTAATACCATATCTTTAAGGTAATTTTTATCTATACTTAATAACAATCCTTCATTTAAGTCATGGTCCCATTTTGTTTTAAAAATTATTTTTTTACCAATATAGTTATTTATACTTTCCATATTTATCATATTATTCCCTTTCTAATATTAGACTTGTGAAATAATGATTTAATAGATCTTTAACTGGTATGTCTTTAGGTTCTCTAAAAGTTGTTTCTCCATTCTGAACTATTTCTGAGATCATTTCATTTTTAGATTTAATATCATCAGATAATGAACTAAAACATTCAGATAAAGTAGTTAATGCGTTATAACTTATAAATGAATATGTATCCAATTCTCCCATTCTCTGACCACCTTCATGCGACTTTCCTGCTGTAGGTTGATATGATTTTTGTTGAACTGGTCCTGTACTTCTACCATGTATTTTTTCCTTTCCTATATGCTCTAATTTTAAGAAGTACATATATCCAACCGGAACATCATTGTATGTTTCCATCCCAAATTCAGGAAGCTTTAATTTATATGAATCATGTAAATCAAGAGCTTTTAAAACTAATATAATATCCTTATAATTTGGACTTCTCATAGGAGGAATTACTATAGAAAATCCTTTATTATTTTTTAATTCATTTAAGAACTCTTCAAATTGTTTTTGTGTTAAAGCTCTAAAATTATTTAAGAATGATTTTGATAAAACTTTATCTTTAGTTTTATCTAGTAAAGGTATAATAGTTGTTAATAAATTATATGCTTTTTCTTTAGTTCCATATTTTATAATATGTAAAGCAATAGACTTAGATATAAGCCCCATATAAAGTTCATATAACTGCCCTATATTCATACGAGATATAATACCTATTGGGTTGATAATAATTTCAACTCTTTCTCCCCACGGAGTTATAGGCATATTTTCATCTTTTTCTATTAATGATACAATACCTTTTGCACCATGCCTATTAGTTAGTTTATCACCAATTCCTATATACATTTCTTGTTCTATTTTGAACTTAATTAATATACCTTCTAATTTAATATTATGACTACCTAAATATTTTTCATCCTTAATTCCATGCTTTTTATTTGTTCTTTCAATTAATTTTTCTAACATTGGAAACTTTGATGAAGATACATTACTAAATACTTCTATATCAACTATTCTACCACCTGGAGATTGATATATTCTTTGGCCACCAGATTGAACTATTCCTTCTTCCTCTTCATCGAATCCAATTAGTTCTCCTATTTCACCGCTTAGTTTTCTTAAAAGAGGTTCGCCTTTAGTTGTTTCTTTTCCAAGTGTATTTATAAATTGAATTTTATCTTTTTCATTTATAATAACTTCAATTTCTATTCCATGTAAAGAGGTTAATTTTTGACTCTTAGCTAATGTTTCACTAATAACTATACCGTCCTCAAAGTTATAACCTTTATACGGCATAACTGCAGTAAGAAGACTTCTTCCTAAAGAGATAGATCCTTTTGATATATAACTTCCTTCAGCTATAATTTGTCCTTCTTTTACTTTTTGTCCTACCTTAACTACTGGATTAAATACACTTAATGTATTTTTTCCAGATCCTGATCTTAAGTGTCTTGGAGTCATATCAACATGATTTTTCTTTTTATTTTCACATAATAGTTCTAAAAAGTCTAAAGTAATTTTAGTCACAGTTCCATTACACGGACTCTTCTTAACAAAGTTATCTGAAAGAACATTAGTCAAAATTGACTCATAACCAGTTTGTACTAATGGTGGTTCAGGACTTTTTAAAGGTACAGTTTGTCTTGCCTGATTTGCTCCAAACATTACTCTAGGCCCATCATCATTTTCAACAAATGGTATCATTGATGAACTTGTAGATAATAGCCCAGTATTTTCTGTGTTAGTTTTTTCTTTCTTTTGAAATAGTCCTCTTGATGAAGTTATAAAAGCATCTATAGATAAATGTTGTACAACCCCAACATTTCCACCTTCGGGTGTATCTAATGGGTCTATATTTCCAAAATAACTATCATGAACATTTCTAAATTCAGTTTGCATTGCTCTTGGGTCAGGAATTCCACCAACATTTTTTCCAACTGGGGATACTCTTGTAAGCGTAGACATCTCTTCCATCGGGTTAGCATATTCCATATCAACAACAATCTGTGAATTATTTATAAACTCATTAAGAATTTCTCTTTGATCCATTGTAAATTTAACTTTAGATCTTGAAGCATCATCTGATGCTGATAATAGCTGTTCTCTATAAACTGTATAAGCTGTTAAAAGTTTCTTTTGAATTAAATGAACTAAAACTTCAGAATTTCTTATTCTTTGAATTTCTAAATCATTTCTTTCTTGTTTAATTCCTGTGACAACTTTAGTTGCCATATATTGCATAATATTCTCTAACGTAAATGGTAGATTTTTATTAATTAAAATTTGTTTTGCAATTGGGTCAACAATATTATCAATTGATTGTTGAATTAAATAAGTTGAATTCATTCTTCCAGTATATTCAGTTATTAATTGAGCGAAGTATTCTTTAGTACCAAATTGTGCTTTAATAGTTGGATAATATTTAGATATACCTAATTCTAAAAATGATGAGCATAATTCTTCTTTAACTTCACTATTTACATTTTCAAATATAATCGAATATTCTTTATCAATTTTTGTTGAGAATTTTACATCTTTTTTAACCTTTTCTTTTACTAATTTAAATGTTATTCCATATCTTCTACATGTTTCTTCAAATCCAAATGCAAAAGCTAATATACCAAATAAAGGAATTTGGTATGATCCCATAAAACACATTAAATAATTTTTTCTTTTAGTTCTTTTACTATTAATTCTGAATGGAGCATAGAATGATTCAAATCTACTTTCATATATTTTAGGAAATGTTATAGGTATTAAAATAATTTGATTTACAAGACATTTTTTTCTTCCATCAACTGTAAACGTTCCATCAGAATGTATTCTTGGAATATCTATTTTTACACTATGAACTTTACCTTTTTTATCTTTTAAAGTTATTGATATAGTGCTCTCATCTGATTTTGATAATTTAGCTGGATTTTGCTCTTTTTCTTCTATTTTTAATTCATGCACTAACAACTGAAAATCTTTATGTTCAAGTGTTGAGAATGAATTAGTAGTATCCTTCTTTAAGTTAGTTTCAAAATCAAGTTTTCTTTTCTGAAATATATGCAATGGATTTTTATTTTCAGTATTTTTTACTGGTTCAAACATTTTAGTATTTGTCTGATTGGTGGTTGTCTCCACTTTTTTTACAGGAAGAATTTCATCTATTAAATTTTTCTCTGTTGCTTGTAACATTTTCTTTGTATTATCTTTATGAATCTTATTTACTGATGAAACCGTATTTTTTACATCACCATTAATATTAGACATTATGGCTGATGTAGCAATTTTTTGTGCATCAGATTGTTTAAAATTAATTTTATCTATTGCTGTTTGCATCATAGATGGATCAGATTTAAAAAATGTTTTTATTAAACCATGCAATTTTTCAGAATTCTCAGGTTGAATATCATCTTTTACTTTAGTAGTTACTTCTGCTGCTGCTTGTGAAATATCATCATCATTTATTTCATCATTTTCAAAATTTTCTTGATGTACATTTCTTATGTAAGATTTAATTCTTGATATATCAAAATTTTTATCTTTAATTAATAATCTATATGTTGTTCCATTGTGTCCTGTTATACATAGAAGTAAATGGTCAAATTGAATTATTCCATTTCTTAAATCTAAAAGAACTGGAAATATTTTTGAATTTATTAAATCATTAAATGGTTTTGTTACATCAATATGATACATTAAAATCTTTTCATAATTTTCTGGAGCTCCTGAAAAGGATCTATTTAACATATTCTTTAATAAATTTCCTACCCTAAATCGCCAAGTCAATGGATGAAATTTATTTTCAACGGCAGTAAAAAATTTAGATAAATCATATACTAAACTTCTTCCCTTTGGTATAGTATCATTTGATGTTCTTGGAATCCATTTAATTTTTCTATATTCTTTTCTTTCCTCTGGTAATAATCTTGTAACCGTAGGTACTCTAGTTAAAGGAATAATCACATTAAAAATATCAGTATATCTAAAATTAAATTTTTTAAATGATTCAATAAATGTAGAATTTTCCCCCATGTAAACTATATAAAATGGTTTATCTTTATTCAGTGGAAATTTAATTTGATTAGTTTTTCCAGAGTATTGTCTTAGAGCTCTAAATACTATCATTTCTTTTTCTTCTCCTTACCTTCTGCTAATTTACCTAAAAGAAGATTTTCTAATACTGAATGTTCTGGTCTATCTTCTCCAATTAATCCCTGTGATATAGCATTATTTATATTTTCAAACTCTAAACCTTGAATGAATCCTTCTGAGAAAATAACATTTTTCATATTTATTGATATTGGATCCCATGTTTTACCAAGTCTTGCTGGGTATCTAATATCTTTTTTATATCTAAGAACTTGACCTACTAGTACTTCAAAGTGAACTGAATCCATTGAGCTATGTTCACTATATACTTTTAAAAGTTTTCTATATAAATGTGAAGGATCATTAACTAATTCTCTTCCTCCAATTAATCTTTCAACATATAATACTTGCCCCTTCATTTCAGATGCTTCCATAGTTGATTCTAATATTTTATCATTCTCATTAAATGAAATTTTAATATATTCTTTCTTTACTCTCTCCATATTACTTGCTTCAATATTACAAGGATAATCTAAAATAATATTAAAAAATGTATCATCATATTCTATCTTTGCTATTAAACTCTTAACCCAAATCTTATTATCATCATTATTTATTATATAATTATCATTTTCAATATAATTATTTTCTAAATCTAATATGATAGAACATTTTTTAAGAGTTATTAAATCACTTTCATTTTGGTCTAAATGTTTTGAAGTAATAGATTTATTTAATAATGGATCATTACTAATAATATCATCAATCATATTCTTTTTAATTATATTTACTGCCCCTCCTGTATGGAAGGTTCTCATTATTAACTGGGTACCTCTTTCTCCTATTTTTTGAGCTGCATATATTCCTACATAAGGAGACCTTAATTTTTCTATTAATTTTCCATAACAAGTATGACAAATTTTTGGAGATTCACAAAATACAGGACTTCTTAATTTAACTGTATCTTCATTCTTGAAATCATCTTTATCGAATTGTTTAAGCTTATTATCTTTAATAACAAATCTTCCTGTTAATCTACTTCTCAAATCATTATCCATTTTTAGATCTAAAGTTCTTTTAGTTTTACAATCCAGTAAATTTTTATCTACTTCAACTGTATTTAATAAATATGCAAGTTTTCTTGACATATATCCAGTATCAGCAGTATTAATAACTCTATCAATAATACCTTTTCTAGCACCATGAGCAGCATTAAAGAAATCTGTATTAGTTAAACCATCTGAAAATGATCCTTTAATTTCAGAAAGATTTCCTGCTGGATCAGATATAATACCTTTTGCAAATAAAATTTGTGTAGGTTGATTCCATCCTTTAGTTGAGCCTGATTCTACTAAATCTCCAAGACCAGAATCTTTTAAATAATCTTTTAACATTTTTTTAGCTTCATCCATAATTTTAACAGACTCATCTAAATTTTTAGAATTTTTTAACTTCTCTTTTAAATCTAAAATATTTTTTGGAATATCTAAATTACTTAAAGTAAAGCTTGGAGCTAATATTGTAGCCCATTTAAATGCTGCAGATTCTAGTTTAAATATTATTTGCTTAGTAATATCTTCTCCATATGTTTTGATACATTTAAATATTATTCCGTTTATAAGTTTCTTTGTTGCTTGCTCAGTTATAAATGGATGGTCGATTGGGAAACAACTATTTAAAATAGCTTTACCTGCAGTAGTTACAACGCCTCTATATTTAACTAAATTATATGGAAATTTAACTTTATTCATATCATCTGTAGTAATCTCTATTGGTGTATTTTTAGATCCTTTATCTTTAGTTAACATATAAAGTCCTGCCCACATTTCTTTAGATATGGCAAATGTAACAGAAGTTGCAGATTCTCCAGATGTTAATCTCATCATTTTTGTTTTAATTTCTTCTTGTGATTCATTTGACATAGGATGGAATATAGCCATTTGGTCTCCATCAAAATCTGCATTGAAGCTTCCGACTTGCATACTACATATTTTAACTGAATCTCCTTCAATTAGAACAGGGATACAGCCTCGATAACTTTCATCATGTAAAACTGGGTCTCTCTTTGCTAGAACAACTCTATTTAACATTGCTCTTTCAGTTGCATCAAAAAATATTTTATATAAAGATGATGAAACAATATCATCATGTTTTATTGCTTTATATGTATTAGCTATATTTTCTATAGATAAATCACTTCCTGTAAATTCTTTTATTGCTTTGTTTAATTCTTCTTTATTTGTTTTACCTGAATGTAATAATTGGTATGTAATAAATGGTTCAAATAAAGATACTGCTAATCTAAATGGTATTCCTATTTCATTTATTTTTAACTTTGGGTCAGGAACAATAACAGCTCTTCCTGAATAATCTAATCTCTTACCTAACATTTGCATTCTTATTAGACCTTGTTTCTTTTGAATCTTTTGTCTAATAAAATCATCATGTTCTAATACCGAGTTTTGTAATCCATATAATAGAAGGTCATATAAAGGACCAGCTCCAACTGCTGCTTTAACTTGAAGTGATCTTCTTATTACAGTTAAATATTTATCATTTAACGCATCAAATACATCCTCACCACTTTGATCTTTATAATGAGGTCTATAATCAACAGGAATTATTGGTAGATATGAAATGAATAATGTATTATCCTTATAAGCCTTTTGTAATAATTTAATAAACTTATCTCTAGTAGGAGTTTCTCCTCTAAATTTTATATCAGGGAATATTTTAATAAATTCTTTTATACCAGAAACTCCATCTGGGTCTTCTTTTAATTGACCTTTATTATCTAGAACAAAAAAAGATTCAGCGCTTATAAATTTTTTAATCTTTTGATCTAATCTTAACATTATCTTTAATGCAGTAGGATGAATAAGATTTGAATTTAAATTTATATATGAAATTCTTGTTTTTCTTTCTTTCGTACCTTCCGCACCAAAAATTGTTTCTGAGAATAATCCTGCTTCATTAAAGGATCCATCCCTAGTAAAATAATCTGTTGTAGTAACTGGAACCAAGTTCTTGACAAATTTATTAAGATCAAGAAATTTAATCATCTATTATATCGGTCCATTTCCACTGCCAAGTTTTCTTAATAACATTACCATTCTTAAATGCATCTTAGATAAATGTTCTTGGTCTACTTCAGTATTACCAACTAATTTATCAGCAATAGTTTTTGAAATTTGAATGATCTTTGAATCCATTGCTCCATCTCTATTACAAATAGGAAAGAATGGTCTATATCCTTTTAGTAATAAATTAAGAGGGAGGAAACATTCAGGTTTATCTTTGAGATAAGATTGTCTAAACTTTGAGTTAATTAATTCTTCCAAATCTTTTGCACTTATATTTTTGTTATCGTTTAAATCTATCTGTTTAGCTAAGCTTGTTAATGATTGCTCAACTAACAATTCTCTTGATTTATTCATGAATGTTCCCTCCAATAGTATATGTAATTAAAGATTTATTATTTGTTCTATATTTTATCTATGTTTTCCAACTTAATTTTTTTGTTCCAAGGAATTCTACCTTTAGTTCTTTTACTAATTTTTTCTCTAGTTTCTTTACTACGAATGGAACCTTTAGAAAATTTTTCAGCAAGTTTATTTCTAGGTATTAATTCTAAATTTTCGATTCTATTATCATCTTTAATTTTATTTTTATGTAAAACAAATTGACAAGGAAGTATTAAATGTCCTAAATGTTGTTCCATTAATAATCTATGTTCAAGTATATATCCTTCAACTGAAAAAGGATGATGCGGTAAATATATTAATGTTCCATCTCTTCCAGTTCTTTTTCCTTTCCAATGAATACTATCTTCTCCTTTATTTTTTCCAGTCATTTTTTTACTTTGTTTATCTCTTTGTAAATCAGTAACAATATGTCCAGAAGATCCTTCACCTCCATCTGTTAAATTAGATAAAGGTCCTTGATTTAAATCTTTTCTTCCGATTAAACTAATTAAAAACTTTTCAAAACAAAATGCACATTTTTCCTCTATTCTATCAATTAATTTAATAACTATTGGATATAAATTTTCTTTTTTAATTTTTTGTATTGTGTTATATTTATGTTTATTTGTCTTTTTTGAAATTTTTTCGTTTAAATGTTTTAAATTTTGTGTCTCTTTTCCTTTTCCGATATAGAAAGGCTCATATAAAAATGTAACATAATTTCCGTATGAATATTTTCCAGATTTTAAAGGATTAAGATATATGTAAGTATAAAAATTCATATGAGCCTTTCTACTAAATTTTAAAAATCATTTAATACTATAGATTTCATTTCTTCAATTCTATCATCAAGTCTTCCAGAAAAGTATAAAGAGAAAAACATTATCATTTCATTTTCTACTTTTGTTAAAGGTACACCCGCTAGTTCCCTGCCACTATAAATATTAAAAAAGTTAACTCTTGATATTCTACCTATAAAATGACTTAAAATAGAATGAGCTAATAATTTTGTTTTAAATCCAAAGAAATTCTTAATCTCATCTTGTTGATTAATAAATGCTCCAATTGCTTTTATCTTATATGTAGTTGCGATTGCAGGTTTATCATTTGGATAGTAATCTAATAAAGCAAACATATTTTCATATTCTGCTTTGAATACCTTATTAAATACATCCTTTAGATATGCTGAAAGTATTGCTGAATGTTCCGGATTTAAAGTCTTGAAATGATGAAATGGAATATCTGTAATTTTTGAAATAATTGGATAAACTAAACACTCAGTTATAGGAGATATAAATTCAATTCTATTAGTACGATTATGAAACATTTGAATGCTTGTATCTTCTGTCTTGGCTGCATCAGAAAAAGTTTGTGGTTCTTCTTCAAGATGATGATGAAGTTTACTAATTGCAATACCTTTTAATCTACCTAAAGTATCATTATAACTATATGTTTTTAAATTATTTACATTTGCTCCATGAATATCTTCAGTTGAAATTGAATCATCATAAACTATAGATCCCTTATAAACTGATCTTAAAAACCATTTAACTGATTCATCAACAACACTAACAAAATAAGTTATTGGATTTCTATCTTCTTCACAAAGAATAATAATAGAGTTCATAATAAAATTAAAGATTTCAATAACATGAACATCAATAGACTTACATTGAATTAACTTAATATATTCCCACATATAACTATCTGTTAAGTTATATTTAAATGTTTTAGTTTTAATAATATTAAAAATTTTAAATATAATATCGCTATTAGCCATCACATCTTTTGCTAATTCATTATATATCTTCTTATGTGCTCTATGTTCTAATTTAAATTCATTATTATTAGATATAACTGAGTATAATTTTAAATATCCTGATAGTTTAATAATCATCTTAATTTCATCAACTTTAAAGAAAATGCTATTCTTTTTAGTTTTTGTTTCATCTACAAACTTAGAAAAATCTGTTTTAGATTCATCAATATATTTATCAACAAAATATTTAATTTTATCAACCTGACTTAACATATACTCAAATCTATCTTCAGTTGTAATTTTATAAGTATTTAAAAAATCTATAAACCACACATCAAATTCTTCTTTGAAGTGTTCTGATATCTTTTCTATAAACATAGTAACTATAGAAAACTTATTTGTAACTGTAGAACCAATTAAATTTAAATCTAAAACTTGTACATCATTTGATAATACATGCCACGTTTTTACATCTTTCTTTACTATTTTAATCATTCACCCCTCCTATAAAAATATAGAATAAAAAATAATATTTCTCTTATATAAGTTAATATATATAGAATTAGAGTGAATACATGAACGGAACTATCTTGTGTTAAATCTTCGAATTTGATTGATTAAACGATCTAAATCAAAATATTCACCAGAACACTTTTCATCTTTATTAGTTGAAATTTCACTATGTAGAAATAGTCTGGCAGGAGTAATACCATATAATTTCATCATCGGAGAGATGACCTTGTAGGCTAATATAGAATATAATCTTGTTTCTGGAATTGTTATATTATAATTCCCAAGCATAGCAACATGAATTGAATATCTATTAATATATGATGGAATATCATCAAAATTACAAATATAAGGCAAAGGCATTCCAACTGTTGCAACATAATCTTCTTTAATCTTTTCTATAACATAATGATAATTGACTTCAAATTCTTTTTTGATTAAAACATTTTTCCATAGAATAGGTAACTGAAATGATGTATTATCTACATCTGTGGATGGCACTAAATCATATTTACAAACAGTGTGATGTAAAACTATAAATTTTGGTCTAGCACCTCTAGTTTTAAGGAAATTATTTTTAAATGGTAATCTCATTATGCTCCTTTAAAATAAACTTGTTATAGCATTTTTTGCATCTATAATACTATTAACTGAATCGGCTAATTTACTAGCTGCACTATTTTTTTGATATGCAAGTTCATTAATACAAGTATTAATATTAATTTGTATATTAGCTGATACTGGAGTTTGCATTCCAGCATATATTTTTTGCATATCTATCAAACCATCATCCTCAGATATATATAAATTTCCAATTATAATATCAAGTTGATTGAATTGTGATTGTAATCTTCCAGAACATAAAGCATCTGCACATATTCTAAGTTTAGAAATTTTATCTAATGTATCTTTAATATGAGATGCTTTTAACATACCATTTATAGTATCAGCATAAACAGCAACAGGATATTCTACAAAAGAGGTCATTATAATTTTAAAATCATCAAACGTTTTATTAATCAAAATATTTATTGGTCCACCTAAATCAAAGGTTAATCCTTTAACTCCTTTAATTTGAACACTCTTTTTTATTATATCACATTTATTGGCTATATCCAGTAACTCATTAATACATTCCTGTCCTGGAATTTGTGCATCAACTTGACCCCTCAATTTAGATAATTTTGCGTTTAATGCATCCTTATCACTTTCTACAGAACTCAATAATTCTTCCAACATAGAGAATAATTTTTTAATTGGGATTCTCATCATAGTTTCAATCCCAGTCAATGTTTTTAATATAACATCTAGTTGAGCTGCAAATTGAGTACAGTATACTGAGGTATACTGATCTGTACAATTCCCCATTATGTATCCCTTTCTCCTTTAGGTTCTTCAGTTTTTGATGAAGTTGCAGATTCGGCTGGTTCAGCTGATAATGCGGCAGATGCTACACCTCCCATTATACTTACTGAAGCTCCATCTATACCAACAATTGCAGATGATAAAATATTAGAAACACCACCAGATTTTAAATTCATATCCATGGAAGATTCAATATTTACTGCATCTCCACTTTTTATATTTAAAGCACCACTAGATTCAGTATGTAAGGTCCCACCACTATTAATATTCATATCATTACCTGATTCAACATTTAATATACTCCCACTTTTAATATTCATATCTTTAGCTGACTCCATACTTAATGCATCAGTAGCTTTCATATAAATACCTTTTGCTTGTAAATAATAATCTCCATCAGTTTTTAAATTTATACCACCTTTAAAATATCCCTGTAATTTTTGGTCATCTACATCTATATGAAAAAAGTCTCCTTTATGAGTTCTAATTAATACTTTTTCTTTTCCAGATCTTTCATCTATTAATATAGTAGTTTGATTACCATCAATAGTATAAACTGAATTAGTATCTCCAGATGGCGGTTCTTTAATTGTTCTTTTCTTTCCTGTTATTTCTACTCTTTCATCATCTGTATCATCTGAGGTTACAATACATCTACCTTTATTAGTTTTAATTATAGTCCATTTTTTTTGATAATCTTTACCTAATTGATTTTCAGGAAGAACTTTTGCATTCTCTAAATCTAATGCTCCCCAATAAAAAGGTTTTTGTAAATCTCCTGCTTCAAAAAATACCCAACACCATGTACCTTTTCCTGGTATATAACTTGTTCCTGAAAATAAAGCTTCCTCTTCTCCAGAATCTTCATTTCTGCCACCCATTGGGTTATTAGCTGGTTTTGCCCATATACCTTTATCAGGATCTATATTTGGCATAATATCAGCGATCCAAACTTTTACTTTTCCAAATTTATCTGGATCTTTATTTTCAACTACTTGAGCTCTATAATTTCCAAATAGTTTCATTTAATCTCCTTACTCATCATATAAACGCTTAGTAGCTGAGACTAAACTTTTAAATGCCTCTTTATTAAAATCCGGAACTTTAGATTTAATAATATTAGATCCTCTAATAGTCAATATTTGCATTAAAGATAAAAATCTTGAAAGATCTTCTAAACCTAATAAAAATTCATTTCCACATGTTAACATAATTCCATTAGTGAATTGAGTCTTATTAAACCCAGGCATTGCTTTAAAATCAGACAAAGACTTTATTAATACATCTAATTTTGAAAAATCATAATCAGATAAACTAATATCAAGATCTCTATAATCAAACGTGGCAGCTTTAGATGCCATCATATATAAGTGATTATCTTGAGGAAATCCAAAAAATGATTTTAAAACATAACATGCTATTAAGAATTTCAATTTGGGAATTTCGCCACTAAATGATCCTTGTAGTGCATACTTTTTACCGAATACTCTAAATACTAATGAGTATATAAAATCTATAACTGGTTTTGAAATATTATCCTTTATTTGTAATTGATTAGTAATTAGACTGTAAAATGTATACCCATAAACTTCACAAGCATATAGATTTCTAGCATCAGGATTTGTGGTACCAATATTATCAGTTCCAAAATAACTAATATTAATTACAATTTGTTCAGTAGGTTTATTATAGCTTACTGGAGATATATAATCAGGTTTTAATACAAATGCAAATAAAGGTTTACCTTCTTGCCCTTCCCAAACCTTTCTGAATATAAAGTCAGCTCCAGGATGAGTTATATTTCTTTCCATTTTTCCTGAATGGAATGCTCTATAATTTCCCTTTTTAATAGATATACTATTTATTTCATGTTGTGAAAGATCTAAAGTATTTGATACATCTTTAAGGAGGTTAAACTTATCCTTTACTATCATCTATTATTCCTCCTAGAAATTAACAATTTTTAAGTCATCTACAGATCTTTTTCTGAATGAATCTTTGCACATTTCTACTATACTAAACTTAGTTGGTATAATAACTTCAGGAATATCAAATTCTTCAATACAAGTAACATTATTAATAAGCATAATAGCATTTGCTAATATAACTGTTCCATATTCATCATTAGATAGGTAGTCAGGTTTATATTTATATCTAGATTCTAAAGGTATTCTTCTACTATTCTTCAATAAATAAAATAGATTTTTTTTAAATGTCCAGAATGTAGCTGAAGGAAATACAAAGTATCCATTCTCTGTTATTAATCTTTCAGTGAATGCATCAAAGTCATAAGGAACTTTAATTCTTTGTTTAACTTCAGCATCTATAGTTATAACTGACATTATATCTCCTATACTTTTTTATCTTTAATTATTGCTTTTGAATGTTTTAGTGCTGGTTTGGTCATATATGCAGCTACAACTTTTTCATGTTTTTTACTTTCTATAGGTTTTCTTATAGTTTTTATTGATGTTGCTAATCTGTTTCTCCATACTTTAAGTTTTTCATCTTTTTTAACTTCTTTTCTTTTTTCAGGATTTACTCCTTTAAACATTACTTTTGTATAATTTATTGATTCTATTAAAATTAAATCAGCTGACTCCTTTAATATTTCATTATATTTTTTCATAATTATTTATTCCTTACATCGACATAGCTGATTTTTGTTTATCTTCAGTTTTTTTTAAAACTGTATTAAATTTTTTTGTTCCTGTAATAGGTTTAGCAGATCTTTCCATATCTCTTAGTTTCTTTCTTGCTTTCATTGCTGACCTTAATGCTGCTTGTGAATTTGCAAATGCTTCAATTAACTTATTTGATGACTCTTTTAACAGCTCATTATATTTTTTCATATTAGTCTCCTTATTTATATCTATTTTTAATTATTGTTGAGTACCACTCTTTATGCCAATCTCTGTCAGTATTAGCTTTTGAGTTACAACTTCTACAAACTGTTATTAAGTTAGATTCATTACATTCTTGTTTATCATAGTTAATGTGATGAATATGTAATTCTTTATGTTTATTGTTACAATAGGGATTTAAACATTTGTTCCCATCCCTATCTTTTATCATTTGTTTAAATTCTTTATCTGAAAATATTGGACAATAATCGCCATTAGAAATACCACCAAGCCAGAGAGGATGTTTACTTCCTTTTTTAGCTTCACTATTTTTTCTTTTATGTTCATCAGAATGTTTTTTATTAAAGTTCCAATTATTAGATCCAGCATATTTTCCTATTACTGTTTTTTTCTGTTTATTAATTGATTCTTCAGTTCTTTTATATCCTTTATTTTTTCCTTTCATTATTTTACTTCTTTTTTCTA
>Ga0210377_10002884_pt1 | contig 14870 bp, 16 predicted proteins | sample PLM4_65_b1redo_FD_155480 | JGI IMG/M metagenome (GOLD analysis project Ga0210377, IMG submission 155480) | Groundwater sediment microbial communities from an aquifer in East River, Colorado, USA - PLM4_65_b1 redo | ecosystem: Environmental > Terrestrial > Soil > Riparian zone | place: USA: East...
CCGGCAAGCATTCCAACGACTGGCACATTGCCCATTTCTACGAGCCCCGGGACGTGGCCCCGTACTCGGTCATGCCTTCGTACCGCTGGTTCTTCGATGACAAGGGGCGCCCCAACCGCGACGCGCTGGCCATCACCACCTACGTGCAGTGGCTGGGCAGTTGGGTGGAGCAGGTCCCCCAGACCATCTACAACGTGGACGCCCTGGCGGGAGCAAAACAATGAAAGCGACCAAGTGGTGGCTGACCGTGCTGTGGGTGGCGATCGTGGTGGTGGCTGCCTTGGCCTTCATCTTCAAGATGACCGAGTTCGCCTTCACCTGGATCGACCCGGCCACCGATCGCTTCGGCGGCTTCGGGTTCATCGCCGTGGGCTCGTACCTCCTGGGGATGATCCCCATCCTGTTCCTCATGCTCTGGGCCATCCTGCGGGGCCATTTCCGGGACATCGAGCAGCCCAAGTACCGGATGCTGGAACTCCAGGAAGAGATTGAGCGATACGGGAATAGGGTGCCACCGAACTAATTTCGAATGTCGAATTTCGAAGTTTGAAGTTTGAACTCCATGAGTTCGAAGTTCGACATTCGCCATTCGCCATTGAGGCTCGTGATGGAACAGAAGCCTGCTCAGGAAGAGACGCATCACACCTACGAATCGAACCCCGTCCCCTGGTGGATCGCGGCCCTCTGGCTTGCCTGGTTCATCTTCGCCATCGTCTATCTGTTCAAGAATCTGCTCGCAGGATAGGAGCCGTTCGGCTGTTTCCGCCTAGGGCGGATTCGAAAGTTCGGCTGTTCATGGGAGTTCGGCGAACGCGTGCACCCCCGTACTGCCGAACGGCCGCATCCGCCTCAGCCCGAATAGTGCAGTTCAACCTCTAAGCACGCAAAGGACGCAGAGGAACTCCTCATGTTCAAGGCGCCTGCACAGGAGAACTCGGAGATGCGGTTCGGAAGATTTCGGTCCAGCAGTTCCTCTGACTTGATGAGAGTTGGCGACTCTTTGCGATCTTTGCGGTCTTGGCGGTGAGGTTTTTGGGCTCAGGCGGAAACCGCCGAACGCCTTCCAGAAGACGTAATGGCCAGCGAAGCCGTGGCTCCGAGTAGCGATGTTTTTTCCTCCTGCGCCCAGTGCGGGCTGCCCCTGGCGGGCCGCGGGATCCGGGCGATCGTCGATGGACGAGAGTGCAGCTTCTGCTGCTACGGCTGCTCCCTCGTCCTGCAGATCACGCGCCAGCAAGGCGAGGCGGGGACGGCCCATGCCCTGCTGATCCGCCTGGGCCTCAGCGCGTTCTTCGCCATGAACGCGATGATGTTCAGCTTGCCCGCCTACTTCCCCTTCTTCTATCCGGCCTCCCCCACCGATCCCGGCGAAGGGGCATTCCTCCTGATCCTCCGGGTCCTGTCCCTCCTCCTGAGCCTGCCCGTCCTGGGGCTCCTGGGCCTCCCGATCCTGGTGCAATCCCTGCGACAGATCCGGCGGTCCCCTTTCACCGTGGATGCCCTGATCGCTCTGGGGGCGTTTGCCGCCTTCGGTCTGTCCGCCTATAACACGGCCCGAAACTCCCCCCACGTTTACCACGACACCGCCGCCATGCTGCTCGTGCTGGTGGCTTTGGGAAGGTACCTGGAGGCGTCGGCGAAGCTGAAGATGTCGGAGGGACTCCGCACCCTGCTGGACCAGGTCCCACAGACAGCGATCCTGGTCCGTGATGGAGACTCTCGGGAGGTTCCCACCAAGGACCTTCAACCCGGCGATCGGGTTCGGGTGCTCCCTGGCGCCGCCCTCCCGCTCGATGGCGTCATTCTCGAGGGTCGGGGGCATGTGGACGAATCCAGTCTGACCGGAGAAAGCCGACCGGTCTACAAGGAGGCGGGCCATCGGGTCGCCGCGGGGACCCTCAACCTGGATGGGAGCCTGCTGATCGAAGCCGAGCGTGTGGGGGCCGAGAGCACGGCCGCGCGGATCGCCCGCCTCCTCGAAGAGGCCCGCCTGACCCGGGGGGATGCCGAACGACTGGCGGACCGCCTGGCCGCCGCCTTCCTGCCGGGAGTCCTGATGCTCGCCCTCGCCGTCTTCGCCTTCTGGCTGGCCCGGTCCGGCATCGAGTCCGCCCTGTTGGCCTCCCTCTCCGTCCTGGTCGTCTCGTGCCCCTGTGCCTTTGGCATCGCCACCCCGGCCGCGACCTGGACGGCGCTGGGCCGGGCGGCCCGCCGGGGGGTCCTGGTCAAGAATGGGGCGAGCCTGGAGGTCCTCGGATCGCTCCGGCGCATCTTCTTTGACAAGACCGGGACGCTGACCTCGGGCACGCTGCAGTACGCCGGAAGCATGATTTCTTCAGACTGCCCGCTGCCGGAGCCAGAGCTCCTCCAGCGCGTGGCCGCTTTGCAGTCTCAGGCCCCGCATCCACTGGCGCACGCATTCCTGGCGGCCGTGGGGGATCCCAAGGCCGGCCAGTCGGTGACCAACTTCCGCTATCATCCCGGCCTCGGCCTGGAGGGCACGGTGGGGGCGGAGGGAAGCCCCCACCTGTTCATTGGCAGCGCCCGGTTGATGGAGCGGATGGGCCTTCGCCTGCACCCGGCAGTCCGGGGTGCGGCCGACCTGGAAGATGCACACGGCAAGACCGCAGTCTTCGTCGGATGGGACGGGAGCGTCGAGGCGGCCCTCTTCTTCCAAGAGCGCATTCGCGAAGAGGCGGCGCACGTCTTGGAAAGGCTGCGGGCCATGGGAATTCGGGTAGCCGTCCTGACGGGAGATCGCGTGGCGCCGTCCTCTCCGCTGACGCAGGTGTTCCCTGCCTTGGACGTGAAGGCGGGGCTCTTGCCACAGGACAAGGTCCAAGAGGTTCAGGCGGGACGCAGGTCCGGGGGGCCCGTCGCGATGGTGGGAGATGGGATCAACGATGCGCCGGCCCTGGCGGCAGCCGATGTGGGGATCGCGCTGGGGACCGGCACCGACCTCACGCGGGAGGCCGCCGACGTCAACGTCCTGGGCCCGGATCTCGGGAAGGTCCTCTGGATCGTCGAATACGCCCGACGGGCGCGCCGGACGATCCGGGGCAATCTCTTCTGGGCGTTCGCCTACAATGGGATCGCCATGGCCTTCGCCGCGGCGGGACGCCTGAATCCCGTCGTGGCCGCGCTGGCCATGATTGTCAGCAGCCTCTTCATCCTCTGGAACTCCCGGCAGTTGGCTCGCGCCTGAAAGAGCGATCAAGATTGCCAAGGCGCCAAGACACCCTGGCTCACAGCAATCCGGATCCAGGCGAGAACCGAATTGTCTTGGGCTGCCTCTCGATGCTTCCCTGGGTCAGGGATTGAATGGGGGAGTGTGTCGGCGTTCGTGGCATCTTGACGGCCAGATAACGTCGTTCAGAATAGCCCGAGGCTCTGGAGGCCGTGAACGACCAGGACCAGGCCCCAGAGCGTGACCAAGCCGCCGAACACGCGCTGCCACGCCAGGCGGCGCGCCGGGCTCAGATGCTGGCCCGCCACCCCGATTCCCCACATCATCGGCACCGTCCCCAAGCTGAAGCAGAACAGCAGTACCCCACCGCGGATCGGATCGCCCACTGCCACGGCCGACGTGAACATCACGTACAGGAGAGGGCATGGGAGCAGGCCGTGCAGGGCCCCCAGCAACACGATGCCCGGAGACTGCGCCAAGCTGACGTAGCGTTGCCAGAACCCCACCAATGCCCCACTCGGGCGCGCCAGCAGGCGCTCCAATGAACTCCCGACGCCACCCACGCCAAGGAAGTGGCCCCCCATGGCCAGGACGAAGAGTCCAGCCGCGAGTCCCACGAGGCCGACGGTCCATGGGCGCACGCTCAGGATGAATCCGGCGCCACCGAACAGGACTCCCAGGTTGGTGTAAGCAAGCGAGCGGCCAAGATTGAAGAGAAGGTGCTGGCACAGCGGCGAGGGTCCTCCGCCGCCGACGAGCTGGCTGGCATAGAGGCTGACCAGGGGCCCGCACATCCCGAAGCAGTGGGTGCTGCCCAGAAGGCCGAAGAGGAAGGCGGCGGCGAGGCCCGTTCCCGCCAGGGGGATGTGGTTGTGCGTCGAGTGCTCGGCGGCAAGCGACGGACCTGCGGCCGCCAGCACGCTTCCCAGGGCAAAGAGACAGGTCCTGAGATGTCCTGGGTGGCATGCCCCCCGGCCCATGGAGTTGCTTCGTCCTTACACGGAGCGGACGCCCAGTCCCAGGAGAACGGCCACGGCGCCGAGGACAAGCTGGGCCGTGAGGGCCCCGCGGGCCCTCCGGGCGGCAAGGCTTCCCGCATCACCTTCACGCTTCCAGGCGATCCCCATCCACACCTGCAACGCGGCCATCACGATGACCAGGGCCATCTTGACGGAGAGCATCGCCACGAATCCTCGGCTGAACGCCATGCCGCTCTCCATCCCCCGAAGCAACACATTCAGGACCCCGGTGATGACCACCACCTCCATGGCCCGGGAGGTGAGGAAGTGGGCGCGCCTGGCCGCGGCCGCCGGTGCCCCCTCCGCCATGGAGGGCAGGATCGCCAGACGCGAGACCGCCCCGCCGCCCAGCCAGGCGGCGGCGGCCAACAGGTGCAACCACACGACCCACATCGCTACGCTGATCACGTCGCCCCCATGTGTGCCAACGAGTAATGAAGCCGATCGGCCTAAACCGCGCTCCGCCGCGCGGCATCCGCGGCGGCGAGAAAGGCCAGGATACCGAACCCCACAGTGATACCGAGCGCTTCGGCCAGGCCGGGAACGACGCCCGCTGACGCCGGATTCCCCAGGTACAGGCACCGGCGCAACGCCGCCATACCGTAGGTCAGCGGGTTCACCCGCATGAGCCACCCGAGCCACACCGGGACACCCGTGATCGGGAAAAAAGCGCCGGAGAGCACCCACATGGGCAGCAGGATCAGGTTCATGATGGCGTGGAATCCCTGGGTGGAATCCAGGCGCCACGCGATGACCAGGCCGAGGCTGGTCAGTCCGAAGGAGATCAGAAACATCACGACCACCATCCAGAGGACCGAAGCCAGGGTCAGGGGCACACCCGCTATCGGGGCCAGGATGAGAAAGAGGACACCCTGAACCAGCGCCAGGATCGTGCCACCCAACGCCTGACCCAGGACGATGCTAAATCGGGACACGGGAGCCACCAGAACGCCCTGGAGGAATCCCTCGCGGCGGTCCTCGATCACGGAGATGGTGGCGAAGATGGCGGTGAAGAGGAGCACCATTGCGATGATGCCCGGGTAGACGTATTCGACGTAGCTCGTGCCCGCAGGGGTCCCGGGTGGCTGGAAGGATGCCCGTAAGCCCCCGCCCAAGAGCAGCCAGAAGACGAGCGGCTGGACAAAGGCGCCTACCAGGCGGCTCCGCTGGCGGCAGAACCGCACCACTTCCCGCCAGCAGAGCGTCGTCACGGGAAGGATCAGGCCCCTCATGCGACCCCTCCCCCGTTCCGCTCTTCCCGCCACAGATGGCGGCCCGTCAGGTGGATGAAGACGTCCTCCAGCGTGGGCCTGCCAAAGGTCGCGGACGTCACCTCACCCGGAAAGGCATCCACCACCTCCCGGACGAACTCGTGCCCGCGGGGGCGCTCCACGCGCAGGCTGCCGTCTACCAACACGGGTTCGCAGCCAAACCGCTCGCGAATCTTCTCCCGCAAGCCGTCGGGGTTCGCAGCGTGGACCACGACCACGTCGCCCCCCAGGCGGGCCTTCAGATCGTCCGGGGTCCCGAGCGCCACCAGCTTCCCCTGGTGAAGAATCCCGACCCGATCGCACCGCTCGGCCTCGTCCAGGATGTGGGTCGTCAGCACGACGGTGACCCCGTCCTGATCCCGGAGTTGGCAGAGGTAGTTGGTGAAATCCCGACGGGCTCCGGGGTCGAGGCCGGTGCTCGGCTCGTCCAGCAGCAAGAGATCGGGCCGGTGCACCAGCGCCTTGGCCAGCTCCGTCCTGCGCCGCAGGCCGCCGGACAGCGTCTCGACCCGATCCCGGGCCCGGTCTCCCAGGCCCAGCCGGTCCAGCAGCGCCCCTGCGCAACGCTGGAGCGGTGCACCCCACAACCCGTACAGGTGCCCGTGGTGCAGGAGGTTCTCCATGACCGTGAGCTTGGGATCCAGGCTGGGATGTTGAAACACCACCCCCAGGTGCCTGCGGATGGCGCCCGGCTCGCGCAGGAGGTCATGACCAAACACCCGTACCGTCCCGCCGGTGGCCGGCATGAGGGTGGAGAGGATCCTGAAGAGGGTCGTCTTGCCTCCCCCGTTCGGTCCCAGGAGCCCAAAGATCTCTCCGCAGGAAACCGTCAGGCTGACGCCCCCCAGCGCCTCCCGGGGCCCGTAGCGGTGACGAAGGTTTTCGACCTCGACGGCTGAAGTCGAGGTGGTGACAGGCGTTCCGCTCACGATCGGCTGGCCCTCCGAGTAGCCACTCCCGCGCTCAGCATCCACGCCGCCCCCTCGGCTCACCCGCAGGTCTCCGCTTGCCTCAGGACGGCCCATCCAGCGTTCTTACGCGAACCTCGAGCGCGCTGACTCTAGCACATCAAGGTTGCGTCCGGTAGTGCGACTCCGCATCCGGGCGAAGACAGGCGCGGGGCTCGAGGTCGCCCGTGCCCACGCGTCCTGGGAGAGCGATGGATCAGCCGCCGATGTTACTGGGAACTGGGTGCCGCAGCCGTGGCGGGGCTGGCCCCGGTCAGATGGGGCGTGGCGGAATGATCGGGAAGGAGCGCGAACACCAAGAGCACGCAAAGCAAGAGCGGGGTCACGGCGATGAGGCCCAGGGTCGTCCGTTCGAACTTCAAGTGCATGAAATACATGGCAACGAGAAAGGCCTTCGACAAGGCCAGCCCCACGAGCAGGATCGCGATGAGGAACCGTGCCATGGGCATGAAGATCACAGCCACCTCAACGACGGTCAAGATCAGGAGCCACCAGAACACACCGATGTAGTTCGGCTGCTTGTGAGTTTCCGCCATCGCTCTCCCCCACCACAGGCTACAGCAGATAGACGAAGGTGAACACCAGGATCCAGACCAGGTCCACGAAGTGCCAGTACAACGCAGCGATCTCGATCTGATTGGCGTGGTCCGGTTTCAGTCGGCCCAGCAGGCTCCGGATCAGGTAGCACGAGAGGTAGACGACGCCCCCCGTCACGTGGGCCCCGTGAAACCCGGTGATGATGAAGAAGGTGGTCCCGAACAGCGCGGCCCCAAAGGGATTGCCGGATAGGGTCAGGCCACGCTCGATCAGGTGCGTCCACTCGTAGGCCTGCATCCCCAGGAACATCAGTCCCCCCAGGACGGTCAGGGCCAGGAACTTCCTGAGTCCCGTCATGTCCCCCCGCTGGATCGCTGCCAGGGCGAGGACCATGGTCACGCTGCTGCTGATCAGGAGGAAGGTCATGAAGGCCGTCAGGCCCACCCCGAGGACGTGGGAGGGAACCGGCCAGTCGCCACTCCCGAATCGCAGTGCGCCATAGCCGGAGAGCAGGGCCCCGAAGGACATGGCGTCGGCGGCGAGAAAGATCCACATCCCCAGCTTCCCCCAGCTCTCGGGGGTGAGGGGAGATTCCGCGGGCTCCACGCCCGGGTGCAGCGCAATCACCTCACTCACTGTCCGCTCTCCTTGTGCGTCCAGGCCAGACGGCCGGCCCAGAGTCTCCGCCAGCCACGGCCGTGCACCCGCCAATGCCGGTAACACAGCCATCCCGCGACAGCGCCGAAGACGGTGAACGGCAAGGCCATCAGGAACAGGATGCCCCAATAGAACCCCCGCGCCGTTGGATCCCCGGGAACCCCGGGACCGGTGCCGCACACGGCGCACGCCTGGGCCACCGCCGGGACGAGCCACGCCAGAGCCGCCAGGCCCACGGCCGAGAAGCGTCGACCAGTTCTCGCGAGCTTCATCACCCTACCAAACCTTCTGCGCATCCGCACCGGGCCGCGAGCCTCAGGACAGGTAGACCAGCCCGAAGAGAACGGGCCATAGACTGACCACGAAGTACCAGTACATGCCGCAGAGCTGGACGCCCACGTGGTCCCGCCCCGTGAACCGGCTCCGCACCGCCTGCAGCAGAACGACCAGCAGCCAGATGACCGCGCCGAGGACGTGGACGCCGTGGCAGCCGATCAGCGTGTAGAAGATGGACCCGTAGGTCCCGCTCGACAGGGTCAGGCCAAAGCGCACGAGGCGGACCCACTCCGTCCCCTGCACGGCCAGGAAGATCGTCCCGAGCAGCGCCGTGATCCCGAGGCCATGCAGGAGTCCTGAATGGTCCCCCGCGCGGATGGCCCGCAGGGCTCGACCCATCGTGTAGCTGCTGGCGAGCAGGATCGCGGTGTTGATCCAGGTGATGGCCCCCGGCAGATAGGGCTGGCCAGGAGGGGGCCAGCGAACGCTCGACAGCCGAAAGACGAGGAACGCCCCGAGCAGACCGCCAAAGAACATGGTCTCGAACGCCAGAAACGCCAACATGCCCAGGCGGGCATTGCTGATGACCGGTTCCTTCCCCGACGGGGGCCACCACGAGAACGGCCCCTCGCCGGCATTCGGAGGGACGACAGGGGGCACCTCGACGAGGCGCGGCACCGGCTCATCCAGGACGGCGCTTGCGACGGTTCCGCGTGCCATCTCGCGACTCTCTGGAATCCCTGGTTCCCTCGCCGTTCGCGGTTAGAACGCCACCTTGTTGAGGGCCATCAGCACCAGCAGCGCCGGCAGGTAGACGAGCGATGCATAGACGAGGCGTCGCGCATCCCCGACCGATCGGGAAACCGCGAGGAGGACGCCGCAGCCGAGGAAGCCCATCCCCAGCGCCAACGCCCCCAGGAAATAGGCTGATCCCGTGATGCCGATGATTGTCGGCATGAGCCCCACGGCGAGCAGCGCCAGGCAGTTGCTCACCACCTGGCGCGCGGTGCTATACCCCTCTGGCTCCACCACGGGAAGCAGGCAGATGCCTCCCCGGGCATAGTCCTCTCGATAGAGCCAGGCGATCCCCAGGGAATGGGGAATCTGCCACAGGAACAGGATGCCAAAGAGCACCCAGGCCCCGGGACCGAACTCGCCTCGGGCCGCCACCCAACCGGTCACCGGCGGCAGCGCACCGGAGATCGCGCCGGGGATCGTGCAGAGGCAAGTCTTCCGCTTCAGCGGGGTGTACAGGAACAGGTAGCTGGCCGCCGTGAGTGCGGTCACCAGGCAGGTCAACAGGTCCACGGTCAGGGCCTGATACGCGAGGCCGCCGAGCGTGATGGCCACCCCGAAGAGCAGCGCCCGGGCGGGCTCGATCCGCCCGTCGGGTAACGGCCGGAGCCGCGTGCGCTCCATCAAGGAGTCGCCGTCGCGCTCCAGGTACTGATTCAGGGCAATGGTACCGGCCGCCGCCAGCGCCGTGCCGAAAAGCGTCTGGAGCAGCCGCAAACCATCCAGCACACCCGTGGAGCCAAGGTAGTACCCGACGGTCGTGGTGACGAGGACCATCAGGACCACCCGCGGCTTCGTCAACATCAGGAAGTCCGCCAACTGCCCCTGGGCCCTCAGCCGCGTGCCATCCACCGCCACAGCCCGGAGGCTCATGCGGGCGCCCCTCCTGGAAGTTGTCCGTGGTATTCGACCGGCTTGGGGGAGCCCCGCAGCCGATGCACCCGCAGGGTCAGGACGAGGCTCGTGACAAGAAGCAGCCCCCCTGTGAGGCGGTGAGTCACGGGAAGAGCCAGCCCGAGGGAAGACACGACCGGCAGTTCAACGCTGGTGAACCGGTGCACGTATGAGCCCAGGCCCAACAGGATCTGCAAGACCAGCAGGACGCAGAGGACGACAGCAGGGCGAACGAGCCGGGGCTGATCGGCATGCCGCGCGAAGATCCGGGTTCCCAGCCGCGGCACCAGAACGGCGATCAGGCCCGCCAGCAGGAGATGGGCGTCGAGTCTCGCGCCCACGTGCGTCAGCAATGCCCCGACCACGAGTTGGAGGTAGATCACTCCCGTCGTGAAGGCCGAGAGCCGGAGGAGCCGGCCGGTCCCCTCCCCCTGGAGCGGGGCGGTTTCTTCGTTCCACTCCCGGGAGGTGAAGAGGGCCACGCTTGCCATAAGTCCGAAGAACGCCTGGGCCAGGGCACCATGGACGATGGCCAGACTCTCCTGGAGCAGGACGACGCGAAGGCCGCCCAGGACCCCCTGGACCATCACGGCGAGAAGCGCCGCGCATCCCAACCAGCGAACCCAGCGCCGCGGCTCCACCGCCCACAGCACCAGGGTCAGGGTCAGGGTCAGCAGCCCAACCACGGATCCGATCAGCCGGTGGCTGTGCTCGTAGAAAATCCCCCCGACCATCTTCGACCAGGGGTACAGGAACATGGTGTAGCCGAAGGTCGTCGGCCAGTCCGGCACCGCCAGGCTGGCCCCCGTATTCGTGACCAGGCCGCCCGCTAGGATCAGCAGGAAGGTCGCTCCGGCAGTCAGGATGGCCAGCCGGTGCGGCCATGGGCTCTTGGCGCCCAGGTCGCCCCGCTGGAATGACACCGATTCCGCCACAGGCCAGCTCCTTAGTGCGCGGCCGCGAGATGCGGCACCCTCGGTTGGGTTTGGGGGAGGTAATCCGCGGGGACGCCCGGCGGGCTGTACTCGTAGGGGCCGCCGTGGACGACCGGGATGGTCTCGAAGTTCCCATGTGGCGGCGGCGAGGGGACCGTCCACTCCAGGGTGTTGGCCTGCCAGGGATTCCGCTCTGCCCTCTTCCCGGCGAACAGGCTCCAGAAAAAATTGACCACCAGGATGAGCTGGGCGGACCCCAGCACGAGAGCGCTGATAGTGATGAAGACGTTGATGGGCTGCAGCGGCTTCAGGAACTCATACTGCAACGGATTGTAGATCCGCCGCATATGCCCGCCCACGCCCAGGATGTGCATCGGAAAGAAAGTGCCGTTGAAGGCGACAAAGGTGAGCCAGAAATGGATCTTGCCCAGCGTCTCGTTCATCAAGCGGCCGAACATCTTCGGAAACCAGTAGCTGATAGCGGCGAAGATTCCAAACACGCTGCCGCCGAAGACCACGTAATGGATGTGCGCCACGATGTAGTAGGTGTCGTGGATGAAGATGTCCACCGGCGTGGAGGCCATGAAGATGCCGCTCAGGCCCCCGATGACGAACATGGAGACAAAGGCCAGGGCGTTCAGCATGGGGGTGGTGAACCGGATGGAGCCGCGCCAGAGGGTGCCGAGCCAGTTGAAAGTCTTGATGGCCGACGGCACCGCGATGACCATGGTGGAGATCATGAAGCCGGTGCCCAGCGCCGGGTTCATCCCGCTCTGGAACATGTGGTGGCCCCACACGACCCAGGAGAGGAACGCGATGGCGATCATGGAGAAGGCCATGGCCCGGTAGCCGAAGATCGGCTTGCGCGCGAAGACGGCCAGAATGTCCGACGCCACCCCCATGGCCGGGAGGATCAGGATGTACACTTCCGGATGGCCGAAGAACCAGAAGAGGTGCTGCCAGAGGAGCGGCTCGCCCCCCCCGGCCGGCAGGAAGAAGCTGGTGCCCAGCGTCCGGTCGAACAGGAGCATCGCCAAGGCCGAAGTCAACACCGGCAGCGCCAGCAACAGGAGGATGGCTACAATGAAGAGGGACCAGATGACCAGCGGCAGCCGGAAGAACGTCATTCCCGGGGCCCGCATGTTGATGATCGTGGTGATGTAGTTGATGGAGCCCATCAACGACGAAATCCCCAAAATCATCAGACTGATGATCCAGAGGTTCTGCCCCCAGTTCACCCCGGTATACTGGGGCACCGCGGTCAGCGGTGCGTAGGAGGTCCAGCCGCCGGCCGCGTGCCCGCCGGGGACGAAGAACCCGGCCAGCATCACCACCCCTGCCACAACCCCCACCCAGAAGGAGAGCATGTTCAGGACCGGGAAGGCCATGTCCCGGGCGCCGATCATGAGGGGGATCAGGAAGTTCCCGAAGCAGCCCACCAGGATCGGCATGACCACGAAGAAGATCATGATCGTGGCGTGCATGGTGAAGACTGCATTATAGAACTCCGGCCCCATGGCGCCGTCGTACATGAAGGGCTCCGGGACCCAGCCGAGTCCCGGGATCTGCGTCTCGGGCCAAGCCAGTTGCCACCGGAGCATGAGAGCCAGCAGCCCCCCCAGGACCATCATGAACAGCCCGAGAAAGAGGAACTGTCTCCCGATCATCTTGTGATCGGTGGAGAAGACGTACGTGCGCCAGAACCCCAGCTCCTCGTGATGGATGTGGACGGCCTGTCCTGTGGCGACTGCAGTGGAGGATTCAGCCATTCGTTCTCACCTTTCCGATTTCGGATATCGAATTGCGGATCCCGCCTTGGCGGGATTCGACTCCCCCGATTGCCTCAGGACGATGGCCAACGCTCCTTCACCCACTTCTCGTACTCGTCGGCCGGATGCACGGTCAGCCAGCCCTTCATCCCCGAGTGGCCGAACCCGCACAGCTCCGCGCAGGGGATCTCGTACTTGCCGGGCTTGGTCGCCTCGAACCAGGCCAGGATCTCTCGTCCCGGCACGCTGTCCTGCTTCAGTCGCAGGTTCGGCAGGAAGAAGCTATGAATCACGTCCTTGGACCTCAGATAGACCCGCACGATCTTCCCCACCGGCACATGGAGCTCGTTCTCCAGCATCAGGTCATCCGCCGTCCCGAATTTCCGATCCGGCCCGGGATAGAGCATCTCCCAGTTGAACTGCTTTGATGTCACCTGGACCTCGACATCCCCGGGCGGCGCGTGGCTCTTGATCCTCGCCCAAGACGCCTGGCTCATGAAGGACAGCACGACCAGGATGATTGCCGGGACGACGGTCCAGATGATCTCCAGCGTGGTGTTCCCGTGGCTGTATGTCGCCCGGCGACCCTCCCGCCGGCGGTACAACACCAGAAAGGCCAGCAGGGTCACCGTCACCAGGATGAAGGTCGCGCCGGTGATGTAGTAGATCAGGTAAAAGAGGGAGTCCACTTCCCCGCCATAGGTGGACACGTTTTCCGGAAGCCAGCTCATCATGATGGGTCGCTCCCGTCGCCCGGACCGATTCAGTTTCTCGCATGCAGCACAAGCGAAACGCTTGTATCAATGCGGACTTGTATTATCCTCGGTGTCTTTTATTCCCTTAACACAGGACGTGTCAAGGGGGAATTCCAGTTCAGGAGGGGAAATTTCTCACGTCCGATCACTGCCAGTGCCTTGTGACGACATGCCGGAGGTGTCCAGTCTTCTTTCCCGCCAGAAAAAGTAAACCCTCCCCCCGGTGCTCTCGAGGGGAGGGCTTTTCGGTTTGGGCGGGCTCGGAGAGGCCCGACCGTTACTTCTTCAGTTCTGCCGTGAGCTTCGCCTCTTCTTTCGCCTTGATGCTGACTTCCTTCACCTGCTTGCCCAGGGTCTCGTGCCAGATCTCGACCTTGTAGTTGCCGGGCGGGACATCCTTAATGGCGAAGTTCCCCTTCTCGTCCGTCACCCCCACGAATGGATGGTCCGTGGCAACGATCCAGCCGGTCATCCAGGCATGCGCATCGCAGGAGGCCTTGACGATCTCGGGCTTGCCGAATTTCTCGGTCAGGACCTTCTTGAACTTGGGCTGGGCCTTGTTGATGGCCGGGTTCGCGGTGCTGTAGGTGTGGATGTTGTGCAGGATCCCGTCGCTGTTCAGGATATCCAATTCCCCCGTCGTGGGCACCACCACCACGTGGGGCGTGTACGCACAGCCCTTCTGATCCAGCGTGGCCTTCTGGGACGCGAACTTGCCGCCCTTGGCCCCCACCACCGTCACGACCACGTTCTTGACGCCCTTGTCGGCCCCGACCACCAGAGACTCATCATAGATCTCGGTCTTGCCGCAGACCTCCTTGTCCTTGGTGATATCCAGCTTCTTCTTGGCCGGCGGATCCCCGGCGAAGGTGATCCGCCCGCTGAGGCTTCCCGCGTCCTGGGCCGAGGCCGCCACGACCCCGCCCAGAACCAGACCCATGATGGCGACGACCGTCCATACCACTCTCATCCTTCCCGTTCCTCCTTCCTTGGTCCACCTGACCGCCGAACGTCAGATTCTGGGGAGCCCGTTCACCGCTCTCCCAGGGACATGATGTAGTCCCGAAGGGCAATGATCTGTTGCTCCTCGTTTCCCCCCAGGATGTCATCGGGGCCGCCAGGGTAGAAGCTCGGCATCTTCGCCCCTGGCTGGATTTTCTGGGGGTCCTTCAACCACTTCACGATCCACTCCGGCCGCAGGCGCCGCCGCGCCAGGGACAGATCCGGCGCCCATCCCTCCGGCGGCCCCTCGGGAAGCTTGCTGCCCTGCACGTGGCAGGAGAAGCAATCGAAATAGTCCTTGGACGCCAGCTTCCGCCCGGCCCCCACGAGCTCCGGCGAGTACTCCTCCACCCGGACGAACTCGTAGGGGAAACCCTTCCCGGCCAGGGCCGCGAAGTACTTGCTCAAGGTGGTGGCTTCGTCGATGGTCACGGGGAACGTGGGCATCCGCACCTTGAGCCAGGGGCGCAGGCTGGTCGGGCGGGCCAGCCACTCGTAGAGCCACGTGGCCTGAACCTTCTCCCCTTCCTGCAAATGCCCGGCGACCAGCGGGGGCGGGGCCACCTGGGGCGTCTCGTAGAAGGCGGCGATATCTCCCCCCTTCGCCTCGACGACGTGACACCCCGTGCAGTTGTATTTCTGCAGGATTCGCCGGCCGTCCTGCACCGCGACCTCCAGGTCGGTGAGCCGCCGTTCGAAAGCCCGGGGCACCGGCACGTCCACCTGGCTCTTCAGGAACACCCGGATCGACCTGATCTGCTCGTCGTTCAATCCGAAGTTGGGCATGATCTGGGGGGCCAGGGCC
>Ga0210377_10002885_pt1:0-5000 | contig 14867 bp, 7 predicted proteins | sample PLM4_65_b1redo_FD_155480 | JGI IMG/M metagenome (GOLD analysis project Ga0210377, IMG submission 155480) | Groundwater sediment microbial communities from an aquifer in East River, Colorado, USA - PLM4_65_b1 redo | ecosystem: Environmental > Terrestrial > Soil > Riparian zone | place...
ACGGTCGGCGACCCCGACAAGGGCGAGGTGGGGGACCAGCGGGTGACGATCCGGGAGCGCGACTCGATGCAGCAGATCCGCGTGCCGATCGCCGAGCTGGAGAGTGTCTTTGCGAGCCTGCTCGAGGGCGGCGGCTGGGCAGAAGCGGCGGCGGCTTACCCGCGCGCCGAGAGTTAGCTGCTCAGGGCCCCTGTCGGCCGGGCGGCGCCAGCACCGGCGCCGCGAACGCCGGACGTCCAAGCTCGTGGGGAGCCGGGAGCGGCTCCCCCGGCTCGTATGCCTGCGGCCTTCCCGGCAACGCTGGCGCCGGCATCGGCGTTTCCGGCGGCCCCCCCGGCACCCCTTGCCGGCGTGCCCCACACGCCACCGCCGGCTCCGTGCCCTTCACGAAGGCCATCATGACGACCCGCACGCACTCGTTCGACGGGTCGAGATCGACGGGCACCAGCACGACCCGATCGGGCATCGAGAAGTCTTCCTTGGGGCTGTCGCCGAGCACCTTGGTCATGAAGCCGGTCCAGATCGGGACCGCGACGCGGGAGCCCGTCTCGTCCTTGCCAAGGCTGCGCGGCCGGTCGTAACCGACCCAGACGCCGGTCGCCAGGCGCGGCGTGTAGCCGATGAACCACGCGTTGGAGTAGTCGTTGGTCGTGCCCGTCTTGGCGGCGACCGGTCGTCCCAGCGCCTTGGCCGCCTGCCCGGTGCCGCGTTCGACCACGCCGCGCAGCATGTGGGTGATGACGAAGGCCGTCTCCGGCGACACCGCCTCGCGCGGCTCAGGCAGGTTCTCCTCCAGGAGCTTGCCCTGGGGGTCGGTGACGTAGCGGATCGTGGTGGGCGGCAGCCACTGGCCCTGGTTGGCGAGCGCCCCGTAGGCCGAGGTCAGCTCGATCAGCGTCATGTCCGACGTGCCGAGGGCCAGACTGAGGTTGACGTCGAGCGGGCTCGAGATGCCGAAGCGGCGCGCGACCTGGATCGTGCGGTTCAGGCCCACGCGCTCCTGGACCTTCACCGTGACCACGTTGACCGACTCCTCGAGCGCCTGCTGCAGCGTCGTCGAGCCCCGGAACTTGCGGTCGTAGTTCTCGGGCTTCCACACCTGACCATTGGCCCCGACGGCGTAGGACACCGGCGCGTCCTCGACCCGGGTGGCCGGGGTGAGACCAGACTCGAGAGCCGCGATGTAGATGAAGGGCTTGAAGGCGGAGCCCGGCTGGCGGCGGGCCTGCACCGCGCGGTTGAACTCGCTGCGGAAGAAGTCATAGCCGCCGACCATCGCGCGCACGTAGCCGGTGTGCGGCTCGACGGTGACGATCGCGCCTTCCGGGTGCTCGCCGGGCCGGCCCTTGACGGTGCGGCCCTCCAGCGCCTTGAGACCGTCGCGTAGCGACTGCTCGGCCGCCAGCTGCATCGTTGGACTCAGCGTGGTGTATACGTTGAGCCCGCCCTTGAATACCAGGTCGGCGCCGTACTTCGCCTCCAGCGTCTGCTGGACGTAGTCGAGGAAGTACTGGCCGGTCGTGCGCCGCCGCTCGGGCGGGATGAGGCCGAGGTCGGTCCGGGCCAGCCGCTTGGCCTCGGCGTCCTTCAATGCGCCGTATTCGACCAGCCGGCGCAGGACGACCTCGCGCCGCCGCTTGGCCACCTCGCTGTGCTCGAAGGGCGAATAGGTGGTGGGCGCCCGGGGCAGGCCGGCCAGCAGCGCCGCCTCTCGCACGTTCAGCTCGGCGACGGACTTGCCGTAGTAGGTGCGGGCGGCGGCCTCCACGCCATAGGCGCCGTGCCCGAAGTAGACCTGGTTGAGGTACATCTCGAGGATGCGGTCCTTCGTGTAACGCCGCTCCAGCTCGAGGGCGAGGACCGCCTCCTTGAGCTTGCGCTCCATGCTCTTGTCCGGGGTCAGGAACAGCACCTTGGTCAGCTGCTGGGTGATCGTGCTGCCGCCCTCGACGACGCGGCCGCGCCGGTAGTTCTGGACCGTCGCGCGGGCGATACCGATCGGATCGACACCCCAGTGGTAGTAGAAGCGCTTGTCCTCGGTGGCGATGACGGCATCCCGGAGCGCCTGGGGGATGTGGGCCAGCGGCACGAAGATGCGGCGCTCGACGTGCAACTCGGTGATCAGCTCGTCGTTGTCGTCGTAGATCTTCGTTCCGACGAGCGGCTGGAAGGTTTCCAGCGCGGTGACCGAGGGCAGGGTGCGGGGCAGAATCGTGAACGCCCACAGCGCCGCCACCGCCGCCCCGGCGCCGAGCAGGAGCGACAGGATGCCCGCCACGATGAGGAGCCTCCGGAGCCACCGCCGGGCCGGCCGCCGCGCGGGCCGCTCGGCCGCCGAGCCGCTCTTCTGTGGTGCCATGCGAAGCTATTATACCGGCCGGCTCGCCCGAGCCGGCAGCGTGACGTGCGATAATCCTTCCCCTCGGGGGCGACGGCATGCCGACATCAGTGCTCAAGGACTTCGAGCAGCGCGGGCTCGTCGCGGACGTCAGCACGTCCGCCGAGTTCGACGCTCATCTGGCCGAGGCGTCCCGGACGATCTACGTGGGCTTCGATCCGACGGCCGACAGCCTCCACGTGGGTAGTCTCGTCCCGCTGTTGGCCTTGCGGCGCTGCCAGCTGGCCGGCCATCGACCGATCGTGCTGGTCGGCGGCGGCACCGGCCTCATCGGCGATCCCTCCGGCAAGGCCGGCGAGCGCGCGCTCAACCCCCAGGAGCACGTGGCGGCCTGTGCGGCGCGGTTGAAGGCCCAGGTCCGGCCGTTCGTCGACTTCGACCACGGGTCGCACGCCGCGATCCTCGTCGACAACTACGAGTGGCTCTCCCGACTGGACGTCATTCCGTTCCTGCGCGACATCGGTAAGCACTTCAGCGTGGGCGCCATGATCGCGCGCGAGTCGGTGCGCGCGCGCCTCGGCGCCGGGATCTCCTACACGGAGTTCAGCTACCAGGTGCTGCAGGCCTACGACTTCCTCGCCCTGTACGAGCGCCACGGGTGCACCGTCCAGATGGGCGGCAGCGATCAGTGGGGCAACATCACGGCCGGGATCGACCTCATCCGCCGGGCGCGCGGCACCGCCGCCCATGGCCTCACGGTGCCGCTCATCACCAAGGGCGACGGGACGAAGTTCGGCAAGACGGAGACCGGGACGATCTGGCTCGACCCGGCCCGGACGTCGGCGTACGAGATGTACCAGTTCTGGCTCAACACGGCCGACGCCGACGTCGGGCGATTCCTGAAGTACTTCACGTTCTTCGCGCCGGCGGAGATCGACGAGCTCGTCCAGCAGAGTGCGGCGGCGCCCGAAAAACGCGAGGCGCAACGTGTCCTCGCTCGAGACGTCACCCGCCTGGTCCACGGCGCCAGCGGATTGGCCGAGGCTGAGGCCATCACCGATGCGCTGTTCCACGGCGACGTGGCCCGGCTGAGCGAGCGCCAGCTCCGCGACGCGCTCGGCGGCGCCCCCTCCTCGGTGCTGCCGGGCGCGGCCGCCGCGACGCTCCCGGTCGTCGATCTGCTCCTGGCCAGCGGGCTGGCAAGCTCGAAGCGGGCGGCCCGCGAGCTGATCTCCCAGGGCGCGATTCAAGTGAACGGCCAGCCAGTGGGCGACCCAGCGGGGACGGTCTCACCGGCGACCGACGCTCTGCACGGTCGGTACCTGGTCCTGCGCAAGGGCAAGAAGAGCTATCACCTGGTCACGTTGGGGCAGACCGAGCCCCAGGATCGTCTTGACAGTGCCTAGGTCGATGAGTATAGTGAGGCTTCGCTCGGCAGGACGCTGAGCAATGGTCTTTCGAAAGCAACAAGATCCGGTCACCTTCCAAGCTGACCGCAGGGCTCTTTGAAAGTCGCATATGCTACTGGCTCACCAAAAAGGTGTGAGCACCATCCGTTCTAACGAGTACCTTGCGCTCGGCCGAGTGACTGCACGCAGTTTCGCAGTAACACGTTCGAGCTAGAGGACCAGGTTCATCGCTTTATCATGGCGAGTTTGATCCTGGCTCAGAGCGAACGCTGGCGGCGTACTTAACACATGCAAGTCGAACGGGGATCGTCAGTGTAGCAATACATCGGCGGTTCTAGTGGCGCACGGGTGAGTAACACGTGGGTAACCTGCCCTTGAGTTCGGGATACCCTTTCGAAAGGAAGGCTAATACCGGATACGTTCCTCGGATTGCGAAATCTGGGGAGGAAAGGTGGCGCAAGCTGCCGCTCTTGGAGGGGCTCGCGGCCTATCAGCTAGTTGGTGAGGTAACGGCTCACCAAGGCTATGACGGGTAGCTGGTCTGAGAGGACGACCAGCCACACGGGAACTGAGACACGGTCCCGACTCCTACGGGAGGCAGCAGTGGGGAATTTTCCGCAATGGGCGAAAGCCTGACGGAGTGACGCCGCGTGGGGGACGAAGGCCTTCGGGTTGTAAACCCCTGTCAGAGGGAAAGAAGGGTGTCGGCGCGATAACCGCCGGCACTTGACGGTACCTTCAGAGGAAGCCCCGGCCAACTCTGTGCCAGCAGCCGCGGTAAGACAGAGGGGGCAAGCGTTGCTCGGAATCACTGGGCGTAAAGGGCGCGTAGGCGGGATGGCAAGTCGGTCGTGAAATCCCTCGGCTCAACCGAGGAACGTCGGCCGATACTGCCGTTCTTGAGGGATGCAGAGGAGACTGGAATTCCCGGTGTAGCGGTGAAATGTGTAGAGATCGGGAGGAACACCGGTGGCGAAGGCGGGTCTCTGGGCATTTCCTGACGCTGAGGCGCGAAAGCGTGGGGAGCAAACGGGATTAGATACCCCGGTAGTCCACGCTGTAAACGATGACGACTAGGTGTGGGGTGGTTCAGTCCATTCCGTGCCGCAGCTAACGCATTAAGTCGTCCGCCTGGGGAGTACGGCCGCAAGGTTGAAACTCAAAGGAATTGACGGGGGCCCGCACAAGCGGTGGAGCATGTGGTTCAATTCGATGCAGAGCGAAGAACCTTACCTGGGCTTGACATGTAGGAA
>Ga0210377_10002885_pt1:10000-14867 | contig 14867 bp, 7 predicted proteins | sample PLM4_65_b1redo_FD_155480 | JGI IMG/M metagenome (GOLD analysis project Ga0210377, IMG submission 155480) | Groundwater sediment microbial communities from an aquifer in East River, Colorado, USA - PLM4_65_b1 redo | ecosystem: Environmental > Terrestrial > Soil > Riparian zone...
AGCCCCCCGTGCAGGTAGATCGCGGTGAACAGCGTCCACCACTGCCCCGCCTGCCAGGGCACCGCCCCCGTCGCCCCGAGGGCGCGAAGCGCCGCCAGGCTCGGCGAGAACACGTTGAGGAATCCGCGCGGCTGCAGCGCGGCCTGGGGGTCGAAGACGAGACTCACGACGTAGAGGACCACGCAGGCGACCGACACCACGTCCACGAAGCCGCGCCGGCGAAACAGCGCCCGCAGAGGCCCTGCGAAGCCCCACATCCCGGGGTTGCGCCGCCCGCACACCAGACACGCCGGCGCGTCCGCGTTGGTGAGCCGCCCGCACGAGGGACAGAGGATCGCCCCCGACGTCTTACGAAACATCGTCGTCCGCCGCGGTGACAGGAAGCTCGTCCGGCAGGGGCTCCGCCGCGATCCGGTAGCGCTCGTCCAGCCACAGGCCCAGATCGATCAGCCGACACGCCAGCGAGCAGAACGGGCGGTACACGTTGCCGTGCCATGCGGTCGCAGCGCGACAGGTCGGGCAGGTCACCATCGTGTCCGATCGTACTGGCCGGTCACAAACGCTGTCAACTCGGCCACTTCCCGGGCGCTGGCGCCGCATTTGTCATTGACCGAGCCCGACCCCTCGCGTAGAGTGTCCGTCGGCATTCTCGCGTTCACCGACGACCCCGCCAGGAGAGCAGACAGCATGGACTGGATTTTCACTCGCCCCTCACGCGCCGCCTGGCTCGTCCTGCCGGCGCTCCTCCTCGTCGCCTTCGTCGTGGCGTGCCCCGAAGCGGCGCAGGCCGCGGCGGGGGGGGAGGCCGACCTCAAGATCCCCGATCTCGGCCAGATCCAGGTCGCCGGCGTGAGCGGGCGCGGGTTGCTGATGGCGGGACTCGGCGTCTGCGTCCTGGGGCTGGTCTTCGGCCTCGTGATTTTCAACCAGCTCAAGAACCTGCCCGTTCACGAGTCGATGCGGGAGATCTCGGAGCTCATCTACGAGACCTGCAAGACGTATCTGATCACGCAGGGCAAGTTCATCCTCCTCCTCGAGGTCTTCATCGGCGCCATCATGGTCCTGTACTTCGGCTTTCTGCGGCACTATGAAGCCTCCCGGGTCCTCATCATCCTGCTCTTCAGCCTGGTCGGCATCGCCGGCAGCTACGGCGTGGCGTGGTTCGGGATCCGCATCAACACGTTCGCCAACTCCCGCACCGCCTTCGCCAGCCTCAAGGGCGAGGCCTTCCCGGTCTACGCCATCCCGCTCAAGGCCGGGATGTCCATCGGGATGCTGCTGATCAGCGTCGAGTTGTTCCTGATGCTGTGCATCCTCCTCTTCATCCCCGGCGACTACGCCGGGCCTTGCTTCATCGGCTTCGCCATCGGCGAATCGCTGGGCGCCGCCGCCCTCCGCATCGCCGGCGGCATCTTCACGAAGATCGCCGACATCGGCTCCGACCTCATGAAGATCGTCTTCAACATCAAGGAGGACGACGCCCGCAACCCCGGCGTCATCGCCGACTGCACCGGCGACAACGCGGGGGACTCGGTCGGCCCGAGTGCCGACGGCTTCGAGACCTACGGCGTCACCGGCGTCGCCCTGATCTCGTTCATCTTGCTGGCGGTGCGCGAGCCGGCGGTCCAGGTCCAGCTGCTGGTGTGGATCTTCATGATGCGCGTGCTGATGATCGTGGCCTCGGGCGCCTCGTACCTGATCAACGAGACCATCGCCCGCGGCCGCTACACCGGCGTGGCCAAGATGAACTTCGAGGCCCCGCTGACGTCGCTGGTCTGGCTGACCTCGCTGGTCTCGGTGGTCATGACCTATGCCGCCTCCTACGTCCTCGTCGGCGACCTCGGCGACGGCTCGCTGTGGTGGAAGCTGTCGACGGTCATCACGTGCGGCACGCTGGCCGGCGCCATCATCCCGGAGGTGGTCAAGGTGTTCACCTCCACGGGGTCCAGCCACGTCCGCGAGGTCGTCACCGCGTCGCGCGAGGGCGGCGCCTCGCTGAACGTGCTGTCCGGCTTCGTGGCCGGCAACTTCAGCGCCTACTGGCTCGGCATCGTCATGGTGCTGCTCATGGGCGCCGCCTACCTCATGAGCACGCTGGGCCTGGCGACGCTGATGGTCGCCCCGGCGGTGTTCGCGTTCGGCCTGGTCGCCTTCGGCTTCCTCGGCATGGGCCCGGTGACGATCGCGGTCGACTCATACGGCCCGGTCACCGACAACGCCCAGTCGGTCTACGAGCTGTCCCTGATCGAAGAGGTCCCGAACGTGGCCCAGCAGATCCGTCGCGAGTACGGCTTCGACGTGAAGTTCGAAACGGCCAAGGAGCTGCTCGAGGAGAACGACGGGGCTGGCAACACCTTCAAGGCCACCGCCAAGCCGGTGCTGATCGGGACCGCCGTCGTCGGCGCCACCACCATGATCTTCTCGATCATCATGGTGCTGACCTCCGGACTCACCCAGAACCTCGACAGGCTGTCGCTGCTCCACCCGCCCTTCCTGCTCGGCCTGATCACCGGCGGCGCCGTCATCTACTGGTTCACCGGCGCCGCCACCCAGGCGGTGTCCACGGGCGCCTATCGCGCGGTGGAGTTCATCAAGGCGAACATCCGGCTGGAGGGCGTGACCAAGGCGTCGGTGACCGACAGCAAGAAGGTTGTGGAGATCTGCACGCAGTACGCGCAGAAGGGCATGTTCAACATCTTCCTGACGGTGTTCTTCTCGACGCTCGCCTTCGCCTTCCTCGAGCCGTACTTCTTCATCGGCTACCTGATCTCGATCGCGATCTTCGGCCTCTATCAGGCCGTGTTCATGGCCAACGCGGGCGGGGCCTGGGACAATGCCAAGAAGATCGTGGAGACCGAGCTGAAGGAGAAGGGCACCGCGCTGCACGCCGCCACCGTCGTCGGCGACACCGTCGGCGACCCCTTCAAGGACACCTCGTCGGTGGCCATGAACCCGGTGATCAAGTTCACGACCCTGTTCGGTCTGCTGGCCGTGGAGCTGGCCGTCAGCCTGACCGCGACCAGCGGCCCCGGATTGAGCCGGGTGCTGAGCTTCCTTTTCTTCGTGGCGTCGATGGTCTTCGTCTGGCGGTCGTTCTACGGCATGCGCATCCGCAGCGGTGACCCGGCTCCGACCGGTGGGCGGGCGCGGGCGGGGGTCGTCGCGGGCGGGAGGTAAGTGGACGCCCTCGTCGACCTGGTGACCGGGCTCGCGACCGGCCGCTACTCCCTCGACGACCTCGTTCACTGGGGTGGCTACGTCGTCCTGGCGGTGATCGTCTTCACCGAGACGGGGTTGCTCGTCGGCTTCTTCCTGCCGGGCGACTCCCTGCTCATCACGGCCGGGCTGGTGGCGGCGACCGGCTACCTGAACATCTGGTGGCTCAACGGGTTGCTGATCGTGGCCGCCGTGGCGGGCGACAGCGTCGGCTACGCGATCGGCCGGCGGCTGGGCCCGCGGCTGTTCACGCGGCCAAAGTCGTTGCTGTTCAACCCGCGCCACGTCGAGCGGACGCGCGCGTTCTATGCGCGCCATGGCGCCAAGACCATCGTCATCGCGCGCTTCGTGCCGATCGTGCGCACGTTCGCGCCGGTGGTGGCCGGCGTGGGCCAGATGGAGTACCGGACGTTCGTTTTCTACAATGTCGCCGGCGGTGTGGGATGGGTGACGAGCATGACGTGGGCCGGCTATCTCCTGGGCCAGGTGGTGCCCAACATCGGCGAGCGCATCCACATCGTGGTGGCGGTCGTCATCGTGCTCTCGGTCATTCCGATCGTCGTCGAGCTGGTCCGGGAGCGGCGACGGCGCTCGGCGTAGGGCTCGTTCGCAGTCTGGCGGCGGGCCTGGCCCGGCTGCCGGCGCCGCTGGCCTTCGGCACCGGCCGGCGGCTCGGCGACCTGGCGCGGCTGGCGCTGCCACGGCGTCGGAGAGTCGCCCTCGCCAACCTGGCCGTCGCGTTCCCCGATATGCCGACCGCGGCTCGCCGCCGGCTGGCTCGCGACGCCTGGCGGCATCTCGGGATGACCCTGGTCGAGCTCGCGCGGCTCCTGGGCCGGCCGCTCGAGGCGACGGAACGAGAGCTCACCCTGGACGGACTCGACCATCTGCGGGCGGTCATGAGCCAGCACGGACGGGCCCTGGTGCTCACCGCGCACCTCGGCAACTGGGAGTACCTGGCCGCCGTGCACCGGCTGATCGGGTACCCGGTGGCCATCGTCGTCCGGCCACTCGATTCCCCCGCGCTCGACGAATTGGCGGTGGTCATGCGCCGCAAGACGGGCGTCCAGCTGATCGACAAGCGGGGCGCGTTGCGACCGGTGCTGGAGACCCTGCGGCGCGGCGGCCTCGTCGCGATCCTGCTCGACCAGAACGCGGCGCGGCGGGAGGGGGTCTTCGTGCCGTTCTTCGGCCGCATGGCCTCGACCTCGAGGAGTCTGGCGCTGCTGGCGCTACGCACGCGGACGCCGATCGTGCCGATCTTCATTCGCCGCGAGAGTGTCGGGCGGCACCGCGTCGTGATCGAGCCCCCCCTGTCACTCCCCCTGTCGAATGACCTCGAGGGGGCGGTCGTCGAACTGACAGCCCGATGCACCCAGGCCATCGAGAGCGCGATCCGGCAGGCCCCCGAGCAGTGGCTGTGGTCTCACGACCGCTGGCGGACCCGACCGCCCGCCGCGGCCCCGGCGTGATGCGCGCGACGGTCCTCGCTCTCCTGCTGCTCGCGTCGTCGGCCGAGGCGCTGGACGTCAGCGTCGAGCCCTACCGCCAGGCCCGCCAGACGCGCGCGCTCGGCGTGGTCACCGGTCGCGTCTACGCGGAGCAGCGCACCCTCAGGGCGCCGGCCCGGCCGATGACGGGCACGACCGTC
>Ga0210377_10002886_pt1 | contig 14854 bp, 15 predicted proteins | sample PLM4_65_b1redo_FD_155480 | JGI IMG/M metagenome (GOLD analysis project Ga0210377, IMG submission 155480) | Groundwater sediment microbial communities from an aquifer in East River, Colorado, USA - PLM4_65_b1 redo | ecosystem: Environmental > Terrestrial > Soil > Riparian zone | place: USA: East...
TCCGTGCGCCGTGAATGACACGATCGGATGCACCACCAACATCGACCTGATCGCCGTGGGCAACGTGCTGTCGCCGGCGAAGATCGCGACGATTCCGTCACTCTTCACCACCGTTTTCGCGTTCAATGACATCACGTTCGCGCGCGGCTTCCTCATCGCGACGGGTCAAGGTGGAACGGTCGCTTACAACATCTCCAATCCGTTCTCGGTGACGCTGCTCTCGCTGTTGAACACACCGGGCACGTTCATCACGACGAATGGCGTCGATCTGATCGGCGTCGGTCTGCCTGGCGAGATCAACGTCCTGACGTTCTCCAACCTCGGTCTCCTGGCGAATTTCACCCGCTACACGCTTCCGCCGTATCTCACGATCGATCGCGCGAATCCGATCGCCTTCCATCCGCAGGCGTGGTTCGATGACCCGAACGGCCGCCTGGTCACGATGATCGACGAAGTCGATCCGCTCACGCTCGAGTCGGCGCGCACGGTCGCATTCGACGTCTTCGACTTCACCGTGCCGCAATACGAGGGGGCCGCGCCGCGTGATTACGAGGCTCTTTCGTTCATCGTTCCGGACGAGGTGAAGTACAACCCCGTCACCGTCGGTCCGTACGTCTACACCGTCGGTGTGATCAGCGGACTGCAGACGTGGGGCGCGTGCGATCAGATCACCGGCCACATCGACTGGAACACGCTGAACGCCATGCTGTGCGGAGGCGCCGAGGTTCACGGGTGGGTGACCGGGACGCAGAAGATCTCGAACGTCGAGTTGTTCCTCGATGGAACATCCCTCGGCTTCGCGACCGTCGGTGGACCGTTGCGCACGGACGTGGACACGCGCACCCCGGCAGTGCCGTGGCGCATCACGGTGAACCTCGATCAGACGGTGAAGGGCGATCACATTCTTCGCGCCGTCGGTACCGACTCGCTCGGCAATCGCCGGCAGTTCTTCAGCCAGCGCATCTACTTCCCGGGACCGGGATCGAACTGCGTGCCGCGCCGCGGCCGCGCGATCCGGTCTCACTGATCCCACAGAACGCTCGATCGAAGGGCCGCCCTCCGGCGGCCCTTTTCGTTTCTACGCGAGCGCGTCGACGATTTTCTGCGCCGCATCACGCCGGTTCTTCGACGCCGTGACCGGCCGGCCGACCACGATGTAGTCGGCGCCTCTGGCGATCGCGTCCCGTGGCGAGAGTGTCCTTCGCTGGTCTCCGGCGTCGGTGCCAGGGGGCCTGATTCCCGGGGTGACGATCACGAGATCGCGACCGCATGCGGCGCGAATCGCTTCGGTCTCCTGCGGCGAGGCGACGACGCCGCGCAGACCCGACTCGCGCGCCAGCTTTGCCAGCCGCACGCCGTTCTCGGCGGCGGTGCCTTGAAAGCCGATGCGCGCCAGCTCGTCGTCATCGAGGCTCGTCAACACGGTGACGCCGAGGAGGAGAGGAGTCGGGCCGCGGACAGACGCCGAGCAGGCGCGCAACATCGCCGAGCCTCCCGACGCATGAACGGTCAGCATCGCCACGCCGAGCTTCGCCGCCTCTTCGACAGCGTGCTGCGCGGAGTTGGGGATGTCGTGGATCTTGAGGTCGAGGAACACCCGCTCGCCACGCTGCACGATCTCGCGAACGATCGACGGTCCGTTCGCGATGAAGGCCTGCAATCCGATCTTGATCGCACCGGCAACACCGTGCAGCTCGTCCGCGAGCGCCACGATCTCGTCGCGCGTCGAGAGATCGGCGGCGATAATCAAGCGGTCGCGAGCTTGCATGCTTGGATAATAAGCTCTTAGCTCTTGGCTCTTAGCTCTTAGCTCTTGGGTCCGCGAGCCACGCCATCCCAAGAGCTAAGAGCTGAGAGCCAAGAGCTTCTTCGAATGGATAGATCGACCATCGCACGCGCCCTCGACGACATCGCTGCCTACATCGAGCTCAGCGAGCCGAATCCATTCAGGGCTCGGGCGTTCGAGCGGGCCGCGCGAACGATCGAGACGCTGCAGGAAGACATCGAAGAGCTTGTCGCCACCGGCCGTCTCTACGAAACGCCGGGCATCGGGAAGGCGATCGGCCCGATCGTCGAGGATCTCGTCAGAACCGGCAGCTCGCGTTACCTCGAGGACCTGCGCAAACAGTATCCGCCCGGCATCTTCGAGCTGCGGCGCGTTCCGCGACTGGGCCTGAAAAAGATCGGACAGCTCTACTCGGAGCTCGGAATCGCGTCGGTCGACGAGCTCGAAGCCGCGTCGCGGGCAGGAAAGGTCGCAAAGGTGCGCGGCTTCGGCGCGAAGACGCAGCAGAAGATTCTGGAGGGCATCGACTTCGCTCGCGTGGCGACCTCGCAGATTCTACTGCCGGTCGCGCTGGAGATCGCCCAGCGCCTTCGAGAGCAGCTCGCGCAGATCGACATCATCGCCGACGCGGAGGTCTCCGGCAGCGTGCGCCGCCGCCTGGAGGTCGTGCACAACGTCAACATCACGATCGCCACGAAGACGCCCGACAGAACGATGGGAGAGATCCGCAACCGCAGCATCGTCGACGGTTTCGAGATCGTCGACGACACGACGATCCGCGGCGCGGTTCGGGGTCACACCGCGATCCTGATCCACGTCGCGAAGCCGGAGGATTTCGGGGCCGCGATGCTCCGGACCACGGCCAGCGAGGCATTTCTGCTGGCGTTCGAGAAGAAGATCGCCGCGGGCGGGTTCGAGTTACGCGATCTGGCGCTGTTCCGACGGGGCCGGCATGTCGCGACGCGCGACGAACAGGAGCTGTTTCACCGCGTCGACGTGCCTTCCGTCGCTCCCGAGCGGCGCGAGAGTGGCGACGATCTGAAGCGCCGTCGTCGTGTGCCGCTCGTCGAGCAAACGGACCTTCGCGGCACGTTTCACGTCCACACCACGTGGTCCGACGGCCGCAACAGCGTCAAAGAGATGCTCGTCGCATCGCGCGACCGCGGGTTCCAGTACGTCGGGATCTCCGATCACTCGAAGAACGCCTACTACGCCGGCGGGCTGACCGAGGAGCAGTTGAAGCAGCAGCAGGCCGAGATCGATGCCCATCGCGGTGACGCCGCGCCGATGCGCGTCTTCAAAGGCACCGAAGCCGACATCCTCATCGACGGCTCGATCGACTACGGACACGGGACGCTCCCCATCTTCGACTTCGTGATCGCTTCGGTCCACTCCCGCTTCAACATGCCGAAGGACGAGATGACCGCGCGCATCCTCCGCGCCCTCGACGACCCTTTCGTCACCATCCTCGGCCACCTCACCGGCCGCCTCCTGCTCTCACGCGAGGGCTACTCCGTCGACTTCGATCGCATCTTCGAGCGCGCCGGCGAGCGCGGCGTGATGATCGAGATCAACGGCAATCCAAACAGGCTCGACGTCGACTGGCGTCAGATCGGCAGGGCGGTCGAGCGCGGCGTGTTGTTCAGCATCAATCCCGACGCTCATTCCATCAAGGAGCTGAGCCACGTTGTCAGCGGGACGTGGGTGGCTCGCAAGGCGGGGCTCTCGCCGAAGAACATTTTCAACTGCGCGGAGGTGGATGCTGTCGCCGAGTTCCTGTCGCGCCGGCGTTCTGCAGCGTTGAAGAAATTGAAAATTGAAAACTGAAAATTGAAAAAAAAGGCGGGGTGCGCGCTGGCTGTGCGGCCGCACGTTTTTCAATTTTCAATTTTCAATTTTCAATTCCCAAAAAGGAAGCAGGCGCGGGGGTGAGTCCGCGCCTGCTCGTGCCAGGAGAACTTCGCGCGTCAGCGCTTTGCAACAACGACGATCATCAGCGCGCGCTGGCCCTGGGGCTTCGTCGCGCCGACGATCACGGTTCGTCCGAGTTTGAGATTGAGCGTGGCCTTGTACAGCGGCACGAGCTGATCGTTCTGCAGCCTGGAGAGGCGGAAGTCGTTCAGTCTGATCGTGTCGCTGGCGGGATCGTATTCGCCGAACTTGAACTCGGCGCGATAGCCGCTCGCCAGATCGAGCAGCCCCGGCTCCCCTTCCTTCCCCTGCAGCTCGGTTTCGCCGAGGCGTTCGAAGGAATTGAATCGGAGGAGTGAGAGCTCGGTGGCGATGTCTTTCAGCTCCGCCCCCGGCTCGACAGCGATCGATGGATCGACGCGCGACGCACCGACGAGGCGGACGCTCAGCCGCACGTTGCGCGCCGGCGCGTCGTACTGCTGCAACGCCGCCGCGATCGCCTTGAGGTTGTCCGGGTGATCGGTCACGACGAGGGAATTGCTCGACGGCTGAATGGCCATCGATCCCTCGCCGCTGACGAGAGGCTTGATCACCACCGCAGCCTTGTCGGCTTCCTTGAACTTGAATTGAAACGTTCGCACCGAAAGCGCCTTGCCGGCATCCGCCGCATCGGCGAACGCGGTGCCGGAAATCAGTGCCAGCGCCATCAGCGCGAAGAGCAGTCGTCGTGTCATAGGTCAGACGGCAAGGACTCGTCGAAAATCATCACGACCTGCGCACCACCTGGTTCGCTGGCCGGGACCTCGACGATCGTCGCGTTCTCCGATTCATACGTTTCGACGACCGGTTTCGTCGTCAGGTTCGCCACAACAGCGGGACGATCCGTCACGGGCGGCGGGATGACGCGCGTCCCCCGCTCATAGTGGTACACGAGCGCCGCGCCGGTGACGCCCGCGGCCATCGCCGCGGCCGCGGAAAGCTTCCGCCACGAAAAGCGGCTCGGAACGTTGACGACATTCGCGGCGGAGCGGACGCGCACCTGCCGCATCACATCGTCGACGAATGCGTCGACACCCCCCGGCGGGACGAGCTCACCGCCGCCGATCGCGCGGAACACGATGTCCGGATCGATCGCGGCTGCGTGATCGAGGCACAGGTCGCATCCGCGGACGTGCTCGAGCATCTTCGGATCGGCGGTGGCCGCGGTGAAGCCGGCGCGGAAGTCGCGACAGGAGATCATCGCTGCCTCCACAGCCGCGAGTACTCGGGGAAGCGCTTCTCGAGCTGCTGCTGCATCGCCTTGCGGGCGTTGAACAGATGATTGCGGACCGTCGACTCTCGGCAGCCGAGGACTTTGGCGATTTCGGAGGACGGCATGTCGTCCATCTGATTCATGACGAAGATCGTCTTCTGCTTCGGCGAGAGGACGGACGAGACCTCGTGAAACACGGTCTCGATCTCCTTCCGCTGCACGATGACACCCTGCTCCGGATCGGAAGAGGTCTTGACGAGGCGGAGGTTCGAATTGACGGCGTTCTCGCGCGACTGCCGGTTGCGCATGAAGTCGATCGCCACGTTCGTGACCATGCGGTAAAGCCAGGTGTCGAACGCGTACTGCGCGTCGTACTTCCCGAGGTTTTCCCACAGCTTCAGAAAGACGAGCTGCGAGATGTCCTTCGCGTCTTCCGCGTTTCCGATGATCCGGTAGCAGAGCGCATACACCTTCGAGGTCTTGCGCCGGACGAGCAGCTCGAACGCGTCGGCGTCGCCGCCGCGGATCGTCTCGACGAGCTGGCGATCATCCGGGTCGACCGATTCTTTCGTCGGGATCATCAGGCGCAGTACCGCTGCCATCGTAAAGGCTAATACGAGACCTCGGTCGGAAACGTCTAACCGTGGTGCGCTAGTCCCGAGGAGCGCCGCCGGCCGGAGGCCGGCGCTCCTCGCTTTCGCATTGCCACATCGTCCTTATCCCCCTACAATCACAGCCACATGCGCGTACTCGTGGTCGGAGAGGGTGGACGGGAGCACGCTATCTGCTGGAAGCTCAGGCAGTCCCCCCTCGTCAAAGAGATCTACGCCGCACCAGGAAACGCCGGGATCGCCGAGATCGCCGACTGTGTCCCCATCGGGGTCGCCGACATCATCGAACTGGCCGATTTCGCTGAAAAGCTGAAGATCGACCTCACGATCGTCGGCCCGGAGCTGCCGCTCACGCTCGGCATCGTCGACGAGTTCCAGAAGCGCGGCCTGGCCATCTTCGGTCCGACGCGCCTCGCCGCGGAGCTCGAGGGATCAAAAGTCTTCTCGAAAGACTTCATGCGCAAGTACAACATCCCGACGGCCGAGGCGATCTTCTGCTCGTCCATCGATGAGGCGAAAGCCGCGCTGAAGAAGATGAAGTTTCCGGCGGTGCTCAAGGCCGACGGGCTCGCTGCCGGAAAGGGTGTGGTGACCGCGCAGTCGCAGAAAGAGGCCGACCAGTTTCTGCACATGGTGTTCGAGGAGAAGAAGTTCGGGAACGCTGCGAATCGCATCCTCGTGGAGGAGTTCCTGACCGGTGAGGAAGTCTCCTTCATGGTGATCACCGACGGGAAGAAGTTCATCCCGCTCGCGCCGGCGAAGGATTACAAGAAGGCATTCGACGGCGACAAAGGCCCGAACACCGGCGGCATGGGCGCGCACTCGCCGGCTGTCGTGCTCACGTCGGAGACAGCGGCCGAAATCATGCGCTCGATCATCGTCCCGACGATCCAGGGGATGGCCGCCGAAGGCCGCTCCTACACCGGCGTTCTGTACGCGGGGCTGATGCTCACGCCGAAGGGACCGAAGGTCCTCGAGTACAACTGCCGGTTCGGCGACCCGGAGACGCAGGTGCAGATGTTGCGGCTCGACGACGATCTCGCCGACGTCTGCCTCAAAGTCGCGCGTGGCAACGCCTTCGAGACAAAGCTCAACTGGCGCAAGGAAGCCGCGGCCTGCGCCGTCATCGCGGTGGAGGGCTATCCGCAGGAGTTCCCGAAAGGGCAGGAAGTGATCATCGATCCGATCGGCGACGACGCGGTGGTGGTGTTCCACTCGGGCACGGTGAAGAAGTCCGGGAAAATCGTGAATCGCGGAGGACGCGTCGTCAGCGTCTGCGCGCGCGCGGCAACGCTCTCCGAAGCGCTCGCCAAGATGTACGAGGCGGTGCCGAAGGTGCGCTTCGAAGGAGCGCGCTACCGCCGCGACATCGGCTATCGCGCGCTCGAACTGCGCAAGCACGCCGTGGGAGAGTAGAGTTCGCAGATCGCAGAGTCTGCTGCGATCTCACCTCTGCGGACTGCGAACCGAGAACCGCGAACGAATGCCGGCCTGGGTCCTCATCATCATGGGCAGCGACTCCGACGAGGAGGTCATGTCGCAGGCCGCGTCCGTCCTCGACGAGCTCGGCGTTCCGTATGAGTTCACGGTGGCGTCGGCACATCGCAGTCCCGAGCGCACGCATCGCGTGATCACGGAGGCGGAGAAGAACGGCGCGGCGGTGTTCATCGCGGGCGCGGGAATGGCGGCCCATCTGCCCGGTGTCGTGGCGTCGTTCACCACGAAACCGGTCATCGGCGTCCCGCTCACGGGAAGCGCGTTGCAGGGGCTCGACGCACTGCTGGCGATCGTGCAGATGCCGCCCGGCATCCCCGTCGCGACAGTGGCGATCGGCGGAGCGCGAAACGCCGGCGTGCTCGCCGCGCAGATCATCGCCGGCGCGGACCCGGCGCTGGCCAGTCGCTTGAAGGAGCAACGCGCCGCGATGGCCGATGGCGTCGCGAAGAAATCGAAGAAGGTGGAAAAATCGACGCGTTGACCCCGCCATGGCTCACGATCATCACCACTCGTCGCACACCTCCGTCTCGAGAAAACTGCTCGTTGCGTCAATCTTCACGGCTCTGTTCGTCATCATCGAGCTCGTCGCGGGGTGGTACGCCCACTCGCTCGCTCTGGTCGGCGACGCATTGCACAACCTCACCGACGCGCTCGCGCTTCTCATCGCACTGATCGCCATCCGGCTCGAGCTGCGGCCCGCGACAGAAGAGAAATCATTCGGGTATCAACGCGCCGGCATCCTGGCGGCGTTCGTCAACTCCGGGACGCTCGTCGCGTTCACGATCTTCATCTTCATCGAGGCATTCCAGCGCTTTCGCCATCCCTCCGCAGTGCACACGAACCTGATGATCGCCACCTCGACGGTCGCGCTCATCCTCAACGGCGCGATCACGCTGTCGCTGCGGCACGAGCGGAAGGAAGACGTGAACATCCGCAGCGCCGTCCTGCACATGCTCGGCGACGCGGTGTCGTCCGCCGGCATCATCGCCGCCGCGATTCTCATCCGCGTCACCGGTACACCGCGATGGGATCCGGCCATCTCCGTATTCATCGGCATTCTCATCCTGTGGAGCAGTTGGGGAATCCTGAAGGAAGCGGTGAACCTGCTCCTCGAAGGAACGCCGAGCGGCATCGATCCGGCGGAGGTCACGGGCGCGGTTGCCGGCATCGAAGGCATTCACGGCGTCCACCACCTCCACATCTGGGCCATCGGCCCATCGAGTCCGGCGCTGTCGTGTCACATCATGGTTGGCGACGTGCCCGTGCGGAACACATCGCAGATGCTGGAACAGGTGACGACGATGCTGCAGCGCCGCTTTCGCATCGCGCACACGACGATTCAGTTCGAGTTCGCGGAATGCAGCGACGACGATCCGTACTGCATCCCCTACACGGCGACAAGCGATTCCGTGTCATCCCGAGAGTAGCGAGGGATCTGGGGGAAGGGCGGCTCGACTCGCGTGCCTCGCGCCGCCCGCACCCCAGATCCCTCGCTCACGCTCGGGATGACACGTTCACCGCACCTTGAAGCTGTCCGGATACGTGAAACTCACCGTCGCGCGCATCACCCCGAACGGGAGCTGAATCGCGAGATTCGGCGACATCGCGTAGAACGGCCGCAGATCGATGCGATTGCCGAGAAGCGTCGAGCCGACGGTGCCGCAAAGATCGCCGAGGCGCGGGAGGTTCTCGATGGGACGGTTGGGTCGCATCGAGACGTAGAGCCTCGACACTTCCTCACGGATCGCGCCGTACGGTTTCTGCTTATAAGTCTTGTTCCACGACGTGATGGCGAGATCTTCCTTCACGACACGCGCTGAGGGGTCGTAGGCGTACGCAACCGTGCCGGCCCAATCGACGCGCGGCGAGCCTTCGGCCGGAAATCCGTCGTAGCCGCCGGCCAGCTTCACCGATACGAGCGCATCGTTCTGATACGCGTAGTCAGCGCTCATGTTGATGAGGTGATTGCACGCTGCCGCATTCTGGTACTGCACGTCTTCGTGCACGATGCGATTCGCCGCGTCGAACGTGCGGCGCACGGTGTACTTCTGGCCGTCGATGATCACGTCTTCGCGATCGAGCAGCCAGATTCCCGGACCGCCCGAGTGCGCGGCGTAGAGCAGGATTTCTCCGCTGTTCGGTGCGGCGATCTTCTCGAGGTAGTCGGAACCCTGAACGTACCGCACTTGCTGCCCTTCCTTATCGCTCCACCCTTCGATGAGGTCGCCGTTGTACGTCCATCCTTCGGCTTTGCGCGCGTCCTGGATCGCCCGCTGCCGCGCCGGTGTGTAGCGGAGAGAGTCGGCGACGGTACCGTTCGGAAGGAGACACGAAAGCGAGTCGTTCCGGTTGAATCGGTTGTCGGCGAAGTACGTCGCGCGTGTCGCCGATGCACCATCGACACACGGTCGTGTGTTCCACACCGCCGACGACGTCAGATACGGACCGTGCCAGCAGTGCGGGCACCAGCCGGCGCCGGCCGGCAGCTTGAAGCCGCAGAACGGACAGACGATCTTCGTCTTCATGTCCTCGATCTCGTTTTCCAGTGCGAAGAGGCGCTGCTCGGTCGAGGCTTTGAGGTCCGCGTCGGTTTCGAGCTCCAGATATCGATGAAAACGCTCGTTCGCCTTCATCAGCTCACCGAGGCGTTCCAGCACGACGGCTTCGTTGAAGACGGCGGCCGCATCGCCGGAGCGCTGCTGCTCGGCTTCCTGAAACGCTTTCAGCGCGCCATGCAGATCGTTGCGCGTGTAGAGAAACTTGCCTCGATTGAACAGCTCGACGTACGACTGATCGGTCTGACGCTTTTTCTGCAGCTCGCGCTGGAAGTCGAGCTCGAGTTGCAGCTTCGCGATCAACGCCTTTTCCGCTCCCGCAGGGAAGAGCTGCAGGTAGCGATCGACCTTGCCCTGCGCTTCGGAGTAGCGGCCGGCCTTCGCCAGCAGAGCAGCCATGTTGTAGAGAACGCCCGGCTGATCGGGAACGAGCGCGTCTGCCTTCGCAAACTGATCGTATGCCGCCGCGTAGTCTTTCATGTCGGCGAATTTCTTTCCGAAGAAGACCGCCTTCGTGAATTCTTCCTGTGCACCGGCGTGCGGTGGAGGAGTTTCCTGCGCCAGGAGGGCTGCGGTGACGAACAGGAGAGCGGCCGAGAGATGCATTCTCATTGCAGGAATGAATCGACGAGAGTCGTGAGCCAGAGCTGCTGGCCTTCCGTCGGTTGTGACCGGGCCAGCATGACGTAGAGAGCGCGCTTCTTCTGCGCGATGGAGAAACGCCCGGTCGTGTCGCGCAGCACGCGATCGGCATCCGCGTCGACGTCGGGGCGCGGATCGAGGATCACATCCGCGGCATCCTTCGGCGCCCAATGCGGCCGGATATCGTTGCCGAAGAGACGCGCCACGAATGCCTGCCGCTCGCCCTCCGTTCTCACCGTTCGCGCCTCGGCGGCGAGCCGGCTGCGCACGCCGGAGCCCTGAATCAGCCGCCGCAGATTCGACAGCAGCTGAATGCGCTGCATGCACGCTTCGAAGATCTTCGCCTTCACCTTCTCGTCGGCGATCGCGCTGCTCGCCTTGAGCACGTTCTGAATCCGCTGCGTCTCGTACGTGATGAAGTTCTCGGCAGCGTCGTCGGCCGCCGTCGGATCGACAGCCGGCGACGCAGGCTCCGCCGTCGAAGATGACGACTGCGGCGACGGCGCGACGGTCACCTCCGCCGTCGCCGGAGCGGGAGTCGGAATCGCCGCCCGCGAGGCGGGAACAGGATCGGCTGCGGCCGTTACCGCGGACGGGGTCGGCACGTCGACCAAAGGCAGATCGACAGACGCGAGCGCCGGCTTACCGGCATCACCAGCCTTCGTCGACTCCAGATCGGACGGCGGATTCTCGGCTTCGGTGACCGGCGCTCTCGCCGGGAGCGGCACGAGCTTCGGGCCGCCGAGGAGTTGGGAAGTCGCGAGAGGCGCGGCGAGCGAGCGGATCAGCTCCGAATCCGTGACCACGTCCGCGTCCATCAGCCGTTCGCGAACGTGCAGCCGCACGTCCTCAGCGAGGCGGAGCTGCGACACCCGCGCGGCATCGGTCAGGTAATTGGGGCTGGCTTTGTCCACCGTCATGTCGCAATGACAGGAGCCGAAGCGGTCGGGCTCGTACTGCTGCTCGTTGCGAACGCGCTTGAAGAAATCGACGATGGCGAGATTCGCCTTCACCGCGGCAGCGCGCGTGCGCTCGCACGCATTCATCGATGCGAACGCGTTCGTTCCGTAGAGCTCGGCGAATCCACGCGTATCCGGCCGGTACATGAGGACGTGATAGTGAAAGACCTCACAGGGCCGGCCGGCAGCGCTGGTCGGCGCGGGGCAATCGAGCCTCTGCGCGAGCGCGGCCCTCGCGAGCAACAGCATCGCCAGAAGGATCAGCGGTTTGTGAGGATGCATGGCGGCCGTGGCCTGATTATAAAGGTGCGCGCCTTCAACGCCCCGCCCGCCCCGTCGTACCCCATGCAGCAACTCGAAAGGAGAAACACTCGATGAAAAAGCGCTTCACACTCGTGGCAGGCCTGGCGATCGCGGTCGCGCTGGCCGCCGTTCCGTTCATCTACGCACAGCCGATGCGGCATCACGGCGGCGGTGAGCTGGGGTTCCTCTTCGGCCGTCTCGACAAGGCGAAGCAGGCCCTCGGCCTGACCGACGAGCAGGCCTCGCAGCTCAAGGCGATCGCGCAGAATCTGCACGCGCAGAACGCGCCGTATCGCGATCAGTTGCGAGGTGGCTTCCAGTCCGTGGCTACGACGCTTCTGAACGACCCGAACGATGTGGCCGCGGCTCAGGCCCTGCTCGATCAGCAGAGCCAGGTCGAGAAGACGTTGAAGTCGAACATGCTGAATGCCGCTTCGAAGGCTCTCAACATTCTGACGGCGGAGCAGCGCGCGAAGGTCGCGCAGTTCATTGCCGACCGTCGGGCGCGACACCAGCAGCGGTGAATGCAACGACGTTTCCGGAGGGGCTCGCGGTCGAGCCCCTCACGGTCGATCGTCTAACCTTCGCCGTGGACCGTGAGGCCGTGACGGAGATCAGACGAGCGAACGACGATCCGCTGGAGCGGCGAGCCATCGACGCGGTCAAAGGCGGCGACGCCGGAGCGTACGATTACCTCGTCACGAAGTACATGAAGCGCGTGGTCTCGATCGCATGGGGCATCGTCCGCAACGCGCACGATGCGGAGGATCTGGCGCAGGAAGCACTGGTGAAGGCATTTCAGAGCATGGAGCGTTTCAAGAGCGGCGAACCGTTCGGGCCGTGGATTTACCGCATCGTCACGAACCTCTCGCTGGATGTGATGAAGCATCGCACGCGATTCCGACACGAAGAGATCTCGGAATCGGAGCCGGCCGGCCGGCGCGATCGCGCCGATCTCGCCGCCACCGCGAACGAGCTGTCGGGACGTATCGACCAGGCGATCGAATCACTGCCGGAGATGCAGCGGGTTGTTGCGCGGCTGTACCTTGTCGAAGAGTTCGACCATGCGGAGATCGCCGGCATGACCGGCTTGACCGAGGGGACGGTGCGGTCGCACCTTTCGCTGGCGCGCCGCAAACTGAAGGAACAGTTGTCAGACTTGTACGAGGGGAACCATGAGTGACGATCGATTTCTCGAGCGGCTGCGCGGTGATGCTCGATCGCTGCGCTTCCAGCCGAAGGACGGTGCGATCTGGACGCGCCTGCCGGCGAAGATCCGTGCGCGGCTCAATGCTCGGCCGATGACCGCGGCGCAACTTCTCGCGACATGGTTCCGGCCGATCGCCGCGTCTCTCATGGCCATCGCTCTCGCAGCGACCATCGGGCTGGCATGGTTCGAACGGCCGCGCGAGCTGGCGTCGGATTCCATCTCGTCGACCGGTGTCGACATCGTGATGGACGGAGATCTCTATCGTGTCGGTGAGTGATCCCGTTCCCGCGCCTCGCACGTCGAACGCGACGGCCATCGCGGCGATCGTGGTCGTCGTCGCGTTCATTGCGGGCCTTCTGGTCGGCGCGGTCGCCGACCGCATCTATCTCTTCCGCCACGGTCCGCCCCGGGAGCGGCATGCGGGCGAGTTCATCGCCTCGCGCATCGTGGAGCGACTCGATCGCGAGCTCGACTTCACGCCGCAGCAGAAACAGCAGATCACGATCATCGTGACGAACCACGGCCGGCGGATGGACGCGATCTGGTCGAACATCCGGCCGCAGATGCGTCAGGAGATCGACGCCGCGAACAGCGAGATCTCGGCGGTCCTCACTCCCGACCAGCGCGTCAAGTTCGACAAGCTGCGCATGCGCCTCGGACCGCGGCGGGGTCGTCCCGGGGGACTGCCGCGGGACTGACAACGCCGAGTCGGTGTTCGCCGCCGACCTCGGCGGCGCTCTGGTGTTCCTGCCGCAGAAAAGAAGGGGGTATGGCGAAGACAAACCCATTCCGAAGCATGTGCCCGCCGCGATTGGAGTTAACCCGGTTTCGTGGACACCTGACGATGTCGGGAGAAGTTCACGATGGGGAAACGAGAGATACTCAGAAGAGTTGCAGCAGCAATTGGCGCGCGGCTTGTTCGGTCAGGCCGTTCGCCGGAAGATCTGGGACGAGAGTTCGAGCCGTCGGCGCAGGCGATCCGGAACCGCGTTAAGCAGTGGTTCCGTGTTCAATTCGTCCGAGTTCCTTCATCGAGTCTCAATGCTCTGGGCCGAAGTATCGACGCTTACGGGCGCGGTGCGACAGACGCGCGTTTCTCGCCGCAGTCGCACCAGCTCTTCACGTGCGAAAAGAGCGGAGGCACTCCCAAGAGTGCCTCCGCCGTGATGCTTTAGTATTCGGTGTTCACAGAGACCGCAAGCCCGATCGGCGGCACTACGTCAACCGGCGGCAGTTCATCGGTGAGATTCGAGACGTACGAGAAGCTCGGCTGGTCGACAGTGATGACGGTATATCGCATCCACAGGGCCGCATCGGTGGCGGTGCAGTCCGGACCGTTCGTACGGAAGCCGCCGACCTGCAAGATGGTCTTCGCGGGAATCGCAACGTCGCGGGCGTCAACGATTGCGCCGTCGCAGGCATTGCGGACTTCGATGTGTGCGGTGGCGGCACTGTCGGCCGCGTTGTGGACGGCGACGTTTAAGCGACCAGGTCGCCCACCGAGATCTGTGCCGAGTTTGACTTGCGGTTCGCCGGCCGGAACCAGCGCGCGGAAGACGGGAAGCGATACCTTTCCTGCCGGAGTGCGGTCGATCTCCGGGATACTGCCACAGCTGGTCTGGTAGTAAACCTCGTCACGGCTGTCAATCGTGATCCCCTCGGGGATGTCCAGGTGCACGACCCAGATGGGGGGTGCGCCGACGGGCATCCACAGGACGCCAAATTGCTGCGCCCCGGCCACGGAAAAGACGCGATGGGCGGGCAGGGTGACCTGTCGCAGCGTGTCAGCCCTGATCGTCCCGTTGCTAACATCAAGCAGTCGGACCGTCGCCGGTCCCGTTCCTCGATTGTACAAGAGGATATCATCAGCCCACAGTGCGTTTGCGCAGGCATTCGCCATTCCTTTCGCGGCGAATCGGACGATGTATGCGTCGCTGGCGTAAGTTGCCGGTCCGATCGTTAGAAACAAGAAACCAATGAGAGCTTGGCGATAGCGAATTGTCATGACGGTCCTTTATGCCAGAAACTGTGACACATAAACATCGGACTGGCCCGAGCCGCGCCCTTGACTTCGACGCCGCGAACAGCGAGATCTCGGCGGTCCTCACGCCCGACCAACGCGTCAAAT
>Ga0210377_10002887_pt1 | contig 14853 bp, 15 predicted proteins | sample PLM4_65_b1redo_FD_155480 | JGI IMG/M metagenome (GOLD analysis project Ga0210377, IMG submission 155480) | Groundwater sediment microbial communities from an aquifer in East River, Colorado, USA - PLM4_65_b1 redo | ecosystem: Environmental > Terrestrial > Soil > Riparian zone | place: USA: East...
CGATCAAGGTCGCCTTCCTGGTGGAAAAGAAATAGAGCCCCGGCGGGAGGATTCCCTGCACCCTCCACTACTGGAGGAGGATGATCATGCCGACGTTCGTGGTACTCACGCGACTGACGTCGAGGCCGACAAAGTGAAGGCGACCTTCAAGAACGGCGTGCTGGAGGTCCACCTGCCGAAGGCCAAGGAAGCCAAGGGCAAGAAGATCGAGGTCAAGGCTGCATGACCTTCGACCCCTGAAAGGGGGCCTGAGACCCTGGGGCGCCCGTGTCCCAGTGAGGCGCGGGCGCCGCCTCACCGTCCGGACATCGCGGGTGCCTTCTCCCGGCGGCTGTCCGGCGTGAACCCAACCATCTGCAGTTCGATCGCGCATCGCCACCGTGGTCTTCGCACACATCGGCCCTCCGACGCTGCGCGTGCTCGCTGCCGGTCTGAGCCCGCCGTTCGGAGAGTTTGCGACCGACGGCCAGGTCTTCGTGCAGGGAGGGCGGCCTTAGCGAGGCTAGCGAGCGCATGTCGGTGCTCGTCGGCCTGCGGCACGGCGCTCGATGCGGTCGGACCGCAAGCCGTGGCGGGGCGTTTGCAGCTCCTCGTCTCGAGCGCGAGCGCCTCCGGGATCCGCGCGCCTTCGAGGGAAATCCGAGGCAGGGGAGGTGTGTGACGACGAAAGCAGCCGGGCACGCAATCACGGGCGCGCTCCAGGAGGAATTCCGGAGGCGTCTCGCCGCCGCTCGAAGCGAGATCCATGCGAGGGTCGCCACGACCGACGATGAGCTCGCGACGCTGGAAGCGCACCAGGCGGGAAACCCGCCTGAGGACGTGACGACCGAGATCGCCTCCGCGCTCCTGTCCCGGCTCGAGGGGCGCGAAAAGCACGAGCTCGACGAAATCGACGCCGCTCAAGCGCGGCTGGCGGCGAGCACGTACGGCGCCTGTGAGGGGTGCTACGGCGCGATCCCGCTCGAGCGTCTTCGCGCCGTGCCGACGACGCGCCACTGCGTGACGTGCCAGCGTCACGAGGAGCGCAAGGGAGAAAGTCTCGCGGGCGGATAGCGCTATTGCAAGCGTCGAGCCGCGTAGTACTTCTTCGGATGCCGCCCGCTCTCCTGCCCGCGCTCGAGCTGCCGCGCGATCTGCCGCGAAATCGCCGCCTCGCTCAGATCGAAGGCGTTGACGTCGCTCACGGCGGTCTCCTCGGCGTGGAGCGGCGCCGTTCGCGGAATCTTCACGTCGATGGCGCACCGCACGTCGAGACCGCCTTTCGGGCCGTTGACGTCCGCGAAGGTGATGCGGACGTGCACCGGGCTGGTCTGGACGCCGACGAGCGCGTGCCGGATCTGCTGAACGATACGGGCCCTGAGCGTCGGCGCGATTGCGAGACCTGCGATCTCGATCGTGGGGACCGGAGAGGAACGCGGGCGAGAGCTTGCTTTCGTCATGCCCAACGAGACAGCAACGACGGTGCCGAATACCACGCCGCATGGCATCCGCTCACGTCCTCCCGGAACCGGAGTGGCGGCCATCCGCCGGCATGAGCGCGGCTGAGCGTGATCGAAGGGGAGGGCCCCTGTCAACCCCGGGAGTAGGGGCGATGCCTGGTCGTGCTCGAACGGGCCGCCGAGGTTGCGCTTCGCCGATGTCGTGCAGCCGACAGACGCACACCCGATTCGGGAGTAGCCTACCAGTCGAGAGTGTGCTGCCCGGAAATCGACGATGGTGCCAGAGGCTCGATCGACAGCCATCAGGAGTGCGCGTGAACCGCGTGTGGTCCGTCACCGGTGCGCCGGGCCATGAGCGCGCCGCGGGTTCTGGTGGTCGACGATGACGTGGACACGGTCGACACCTGCAGGCGCATCCTGCTGGAGGCCGGCTACCGGTGCCTCGCCACGTCCGATCCCCAGCGCGCGCTCGCGTCCATCGAGTCGACGCGCTCGGATCTCGTCCTCATCGGCCTCAAGATGCCCGAGGTGGAAGGCCTGGCCATGCTGCGCCGGGCACACGAGGTGGATCCAGCACTCCCGGTGGTCTTCATCACGGCTTCCGCCACGATCGAGTCGGCGGTCGCTGCGATCAAGCGAGGCGCGTTCGACTACCTGCCAAAGCCCTTCCTGACGGACGGGCTCACCGCCATCGTCGAGCGGGCGCTGCGCCAGCGTCGCCTGGCCCAGGAGAACCAGACCCTCCTCGAGCAACTGCAAACGACGTTGGGACTCGAGAGCGTCGTCGGCCGGAGCCCGGCTATGGCGCAAGTGTTCGAGTTGGTGAAGAAAGCGGCGCGCTCGGAGGCCAACATCCTCGTGTCGGGAGAATCGGGCACCGGCAAGGAGCTCATCGCGCGCGCCGTCCACACGAACAGCCCACGCGTGTCGCACCCGTTCGTGCCGGTTGACTGCGCTTCCCTGCCCGAACACCTCGTGGAGTCCGAGCTGTTCGGCCACGAGAAGGGCGCCTTCAGCGACGCCCTGAAAACCAAGCCGGGACTCATGGAGGTTGCTGCCGGCGGAACGCTGTTCCTGGACGAGATCGCCGAGCTGTCGGTGAGATTGCAGGTCAAGCTACTCCGCGCGTTGCAGGAGCGACAGATCCGGCGGGTCGGCGGCAGCAGCCTCATCGACGTGGACGTGCGCATCGTGTCGGCGACCAATCGGATCCTGCGCGACGCGGTGGCAAAAGGCAGGTTCCGCGAGGAGCTCTACTACCGCATCAACGTCATCGAGGTCGCACTACCGCCACTGCGTGAGCGCGCCGGCGACGTTCGTCTGCTGGCTCACGCGTTCCTCAAGCGCTACGGCCGGGATCGCATCCGCAGCTGGGACGATGCTGCGATGGCGGCGGTGGAAGCCTACCCATGGCCGGGGAACGTCCGTGAGCTGCAGAACGCAATCGAGCACGCATGCGCCCTTGCCGAGCGCGAGACGATCACGCTGCGTGACTTGCCCGATCACGTGCGGAACGGCGCGCGCCACGCGCTCACGCCGGCGGCTGCCAGTGCGCCGATCGTTGCACCACAGCTCGCCGGCACCACGACGCTAGGCCTGAGGGACGCCAGGTCCCGCTGGATGGCGGTGCTGGAAGCCTCGTATCTCCGCCAGCTCCTCGACCGTCACCACGGTAACATCTCCGCCGCAGCCACGGCCGCCCGCATCGATCGCAAGACCTTCCACCGGCTCATCAACAAGCACCAGATCGCCAGTTGACGCTCGGCGTGCAGCGCATGACGGGCGCCGTCGAGGGCATCGGTCCGATCCGCGCCTACCAGCGAAGGACAAGGCCGCCGTCGGCGCTCATCTCCACCCGGGATCCGAACGCGCTTGAAATCCCGGTGAGCCTGCCGTGCAGCCACTGCGCTTCGGCCGGCGTCGCCCGGTTCAGCCGCATCTTCCGGATCCGCAGCGGAGTCATCCGCAACGCGATCAGGTGTCCCGTGGACGATTCCACGACCGGAAAGTACATCAGCACAAGATCGCCCCTGAAATCCTCGTGCCCGGGGATCCCCTCGTAGTCGTCGATGAAGTCGCCGCAGCCGTAGAGCACGAGCTTGTCCCGGTACACCTCGACGGGGCGTGGGTGGTGCGAGGAGTGGCCGTGCACGATGTCGACACCGCCGTCGATGAGCCGGTGCGCGAACCGCACGTGGTCCCGTGGCACCCCGTAGCCCCAATTGCTTCCCCAGTGGATCGAGGCGATCACGACGTCGCCTCGTTGCCTCACCCGGCCGACGCGCTCGACGATCGCGGCCGCCGTCGCGTCCGACAGGTCCTCCAGCAGGTCCACGCCTGGCCGCTTTTCGGTCGGCGACCAGGCCGGCGGGATCCCGCTCGTCTCGGTGCCGAAGGAGAAGACGATCACCCGCTGACCACCGGGCCGGTCGACGCTCGCCGGGCGTTGCGCGTCGGCGAGGTTGCGGCCCGCACCGGCGGTCTTCAGGCCGGCCGCCGCCAGCGTCGCCAGCGTTTCCTCCAGGCCCGAGTAGCCGTAGTCCAGAACGTGGTTGTTGGCGAGCGCGCAGACGTCGATACCCGCGGCGGTGAGGCACGCCACGTTGGCGGGATGCATGCGGTAGTTGATGCCCTTGTCGGGCCAGTACTCGGCGCTGCGCGTGACGCTGACCTCCAGATTGACGATGCGGGCGTCGGGTGACACGGCCTCGAGTTCGATGAGCGCCTCACCCCAGACGTAGGCGGGATCGACTGATCGAGGAATCGGTCCGCTCGCGTGCTCCGCCAGCGTGACGTATTCACGGGCATCGTGGACATGTGACTCGTGGATCTGGGGGGTGCTCGGGCACGTCATGATCTGATCGATGCCCCTGCCGGTCATGACGTCGCCGGACAGGAACAAGGTCACCCTGGCCACGGGCCTGCTCTCGTGTCAGCGATGGCGTTCCCGCTCCCGCGCCTCACTGTCCCGGCGGTCTTCCTCCTGGCGCTCCCGCACCTCGGCGTCGTGCTCCAGGTGCCGGCGGAACCGGTCACGCCGGCCCAGCCATCTCCGCGGAGGTGGTCCACGTCACCGGCGCTCAGGCGCGGTCCGGTTTCGGGCTGGCGGGCCAACGGGTCGGCCGGTGGCTTGCGTGGGCAACTTTTCCCTTGGGCCTTCGACGTGTTCATACGGCCTCCCAATCTTGACGGACCCAGTGAACCCACTCGCGATCGCGGAGCGAGTGCCGGCGGGTGATCTTGCCGCTCGACTCTATGGTGGAGGCGGCATGCTGGAGCGCGTCGATCGTGGCCCCCATTTTGGAAGACCTCGCCCTCGCGCTGCTGGAGCTCGCGTAGCGCATCGAGATAGCAGCTGCCCACATCAGGTGAGTGTCCTGCTTGCACGATGGTCTCCGGAGCTCTTGCCACGGGCCCGCCATCGTCACACGGCTACGACGCCGTCTGCATGGCCTCACCTCCCTGTCGTTTGCAGGCTCGTGCAAGGATGAGTCCGCATCGAGTACGTCGTTCTGTGCCCGATCCCCGGTAACATCGTCCGGGTCTAGCGCGGAGCGGGGCGGCATCTCCGCCTCACTGCGCCTCCGGCGCCCCACCCTGCTGTCCTGCGATGTCCCCGAGTTCGGCACGAGGCGTAGTGGAACGTCTGGCGCTCCCGTTGCAGTCAGGTGCTGGGAATGAGATCGCGATTCTTCGGCGTGTGACGGTTGCCCTCGCGTTGCTCGCGGCTCCCGCCCTCATCACCGCGGCGCCGTCACAGGACGGGAGGAGGGATCGGCCGTGCCAGCCGCACGCTGGACTGAATCGGCGACCGGGCACGATGCGTGCACCTGCTCCGGAGGCGCCTCGAACCAACATCCAGGAGGACCATGGTGACGACTCAAACGTTCTATCGCGCCGTCGCCAGGACTGGCCACCAGGCCGATCGGCAGGTCGTCAAGCGGGCCACGGCGGCCGTGCTCCACGCGCTGCGGGACCGTTTGACCACCGACGAGGCCGATCAGGTCGCCGCGCAGCTTCCGATCGAGCTGAAGGAGATCTGGGGGGAAGGCGAACGACCCGATCGAGAGCCCGTCAAGATGAAGCTCGACGAGTTCTACGAGCGCGTTCTCCGGGACGCTGGGCTGCCTTCGAAGCGGGAGGCACGCTGGATGATCCTCGCAGTCTTCGCCGCGCTCAAGGAGCAGATCTCGGCGGGCGAGGCCAGGCACGTGATGGCGCAGCTCCCGAGGGACCTCAAGGAGTTCTGGGACGAGGCTCAGGCCGAGGTGTGAAGTGCCCGCCGTCCGCGTCGGGGTCAAGGCGGTGGAACTCCTCATCCGCGAGGCGTCCTGACGTGCCTGCCGTGAGGCGAGGCGTCTCCAGGAAGCGCCGGCCCCGGCGGCGATGGGTCGGCACCGTGACGACGGTCTCGACGGCGCCGCCTTCCGGGCTCTTCACGAAGGACGCCCGGACCATCGCGCGAGTGCTGGCGTCCAGGCGCGTGAGTCCGAAGGGGACCACATCCGGGCTGAGGATGCTGCTGTTCTTCATCAACCGGGCGGGACGCGGCCTCACGCCGAGGCGACGCGCCGAGCTGCTCCGGGCCAAGCGCCTCATGCAACAGATGATCGATCGCTCACCATGAGCCAACCCAACAGGCGGCTGCGGCACGCCCGTGCTCGTCAGGCGCCAGCCGAGGAGATCAACGTGTACAAGATGGCCCTCGTCGCTTTCGACGGTTCTCCTGAAGCCGAGGCGATCATCCCTTTCTTCGTCGCCATTGCCGGACCCCTGGATGTCGAGGTGACGCTGCTGCGGGTGTTGCCGGCCGGCGAACTCCACGACGCCCACCAGCGCCGTGTCGACGCAGAAGAGTATCTCGCGCCCCTCGCCGCCGAGCTGCGCAGCCGGGGGGTGCGAGCACGCACCGCGGTCCGGCACGGCGAGCCGGCGACCGAGATCCTCGCCGGGGCGACAGAAGCCGGCGCCGACCTCATTGCCATGACGACACACGGCCGAAGCGGTCTCGGCCGGGTGCTCATGGGCTCTGTCGCGGAAGCCGTCCTCCGTCGAGCGTCGATGCCTGTGCTCCTGATGCAGCACACGGCGGCCCAGGTCGCGGAGCGGGCTGGCCGGAGGACGCCTCGCGAACCGGCGCCGGCGCGATGAGAGGCCGCTGGATCGGGCTGGGGGCGGTGGCCCTCGCACTGGTTGCCGCGCCGCCCGGCCGGGCGACAGCCGGCCTCCCCACCGAGACGCTGCGTCCGGCGATGGACCAGGTGCTCCGCATCCTCAACGATGCGACGTTGAAAGGCGCGGCGCGGGCACCGGAGCGGCGGGCGGCCCTCCGCGCCGTCATGGACACAGTCATCGACTTCCCTGACGCTGCCCGGCGAGCTCTGAGCGTTCACTGGCAGGCGAGGACTGAGGCCGAGCGCGGCGAGTTCGTGACGCTCTTCAAGGAGCTCGTGACGTATTCGTACATCGTGACGATGGAAGCGTACGCGGGACAAACGATCGTCTTCGTCGGGGAGGCGGAGCACGACGGGATCACGACGGTGTTCACGAAGGTCCAGGGGCGGCAGGGATCGCCTGTCCCCGTGGAGTATCGGATGCACCAGCGCGGCCCCCGATGGCTGCTCTACGACGTCATCGTGGAAGGGGTCAGCCTCGTGGCCAACTACCGCGCGCAATTCAACACGGTCGTCCGAACCTCCTCGTACGAAGAGCTGGTTCGGCGGATCAGGGCCCGAGTGGCCGAGCTGACCGGGCCGCCCAGCGCGGCCGGCCTCGACAACCGCCTGGCGCGTCGAGGAACGGCCTGGCGTTCATCGGCGACCGCAGTGACCGAGTGACCTGGGGCCGGCGAGGACATGGGCGACAACGTGCGGAGGCGGCCGGCTTGCTGCCATGAGTCGCGGCACGGGTGGACAGCTTCCCGCTGACTTCCACTGAGGGCCCCATGACGTTCCGCGTGGCGGACACCGAGGGTGTTCACTTTCTCCAATGGTGCCTGCCAAAGCTCCGACTCCGGTGGCGAGGCTTCCGGAGGGTGCGCCGACAAGTGTATCGCCGCCTGGAGAAGCGCATGGCGGCGCTCGGGCTGGCCGAGCTCGCCGACTACCAGCTCCGCCTTGAGCGTGAGCCCACCGAGTGGGCGGTCCTGGACACGATCTGCCGGATTCCACTCACGCGATTCTACCGGGACAGGGCAGTGTTCGAGCATCTCGAGCGCGTTGTCCTGCCCGAGCTGGGGCGGATGGCGATGGCCCGGGGCGACACCGAGATGCGCGGTTGGAGCCTCGGCTGTGCGTCCGGGGAAGAGCCACACACGGTCGCGATCGTCTGGAGAATCGGCGTCGCCCCGCGATTTCCTCGGCTGACTCTCCGGATTGTCGCGACCGACTGTGACCGCGAGGCGATCGAGCGTGCCCGGCGCGGATGCTATCCTGCCCACAGCCTGCGGGATCTGCCGCAGACGATGCGGGCGGAGGCGTTTGGCGAGTCATCGGCGGGCCTCGTGATCGAGGACGGCTATCGGGTCGGCGTCGATTTCCAAGTCCAGGACGTGCGCACCCGAATGCCCGACGGGCCGTTTCATCTCATTCTGTGCCGCAACGTGGTCTTCACCTATTTCGACGAGGAGTTGCAGCGACAGATCCTCCCGCGCATCGCGCGGCGCCTGGTAGCGGGCGGCGCGCTCGTGATCGGCGCGAGCGAGTCGCTACCGGAACGGCCGGCAGGACTCGAGCCCTGGCCGGGAGGACACAACGTCTATCGACGACTCCCCGGGGGAGACTGACTGACCGGCATTGGCGGCGACGAGGAGAGAGACCTGCTGGCCAAACCCGGGATGTGACGGCGCGAGCACGCGGCCGTGGAGCCAGAGGATCGGACGGCCATGCCCTCATCGTTCTCCTCACCGGACTGCCCGCAGAGTATCGCCCATCACGGATACCAGGTGCGTATCATGACGAGGCCATGAAGATGAGCGACTGGAGCGAGGTGACTCGGCCGATTCCCGTGCCGAACGAGTGGACGAAGCCCTTCTGGGAAGCGGCCCGGCGGGGCGTGCTGGCGCTGCAGCGCTGCCAGGCGTGCGGGCACTTCCAGCATCCGCCGTACGCGACCTGCGTGAACTGCATGGCCATCGACCTCGCCTTCGAACCCGTCAGCGGCAAGGGCGCCATCTACGCCTACACCATCATGTACCACACCGGTGACCGGCGATTCGCCGCGGCCGTTCCCTACGCGAGCATCGTCGTGGAGCTCGACGACGCACCAGGAGCACTGCTGGTAGCCAATCTGCTGGAGGTCCCGTACACGGAGGCGCAGGTAGGGCGTCGCGTGGAGGTGGTCTTCGAGCCGCTGAACGACGACATCACGCTGCCGCAGTTCCGGCTGGCCCGCGACGCGGCGTAGTCGCCAGGAGATCTGCCGCATGTGGGAGCAGCGGTGCAAGGTCGCGGTGAGCGGCGTGGGATTCTCTCGCGTGACGCGCTCGGCGGAGATCCCCCTGGCCGCGCATGCGCTCGAGGCGGTCAAGGGCGCCGTGGAAGACTCCGGGCTCACCATGTCCGACATCGATGGGCTGGCGACGTATCCGGAGCTGCCGGCGACGGGGCACGCGGTGGTGGACGGCGTCACCATCGTGTCCGTCAACTGCATGATGGCGATGCTGAAGCTCCCGAACCTGAGCTGGCACGTCCAGGTGGAGACGGTGAACATCGGCGGCGCCGTCCAGCAGGCCGTCAACGCGCTGCTCGCCGGGGTGTGCCGGTACGCGGTGGTCTGGCGGGCGATGCACAACCCCCGCGGCACCTATCAGAACCTGCCCGGCACCTACGCCCAGGGCGCGACGCAGTTCACCGCGCCATACGGGTTCGGCGGCCCGGGACAGGGCATGGCCGTCGCGTACACGCGCTGGCTGGAGCGGCACGGCCAGAGCCGGGCGAAGATGGCGACGCTGGCCGTGACCCAGCGCCGGCACTCGCACATGAACCCACACGCCTACTTCTACAAGGTGCCGCTCACGCGAGAGGACTACCTGAATTCCCGGATGGTCGCGTACCCGTTCTGTCTCTACGACTGCGACATCCCGGTGCAGGGGGCGGTCGCCATCGTCCTCACCACCGCCGACCGCGCGCGCGATCTGCGGCCGCGCCCCGCGTACATCGCGGGCTACGGTCAACGGCTGGCCTTCGAGGTGACGGGACGCATCGCGAGCCTGAGCAGCTACATGGAGGGCGGCCGCAGCTCGTCGCGCCTCACCTGGGAGCGCTCGGGCTTCTCCCCCAAGGACGTCGACGTGGCGCAGATCTACGACGGCTTCTCCGCCTCGGTGATCTACGGCCTCGAGTCCTACGGGTTCTGCAAGGAAGGCGAAGCGCTGGACTTCATCCAGGACGGACGCATGGAGCTGGACGGAGAGCTCCCGCTGAACACCTTCGGTGGGAGCCTGGGCACGGGCCGCATCCACGGTCTCTGGCACATCATCGAAGGGGCGCTGCAAGCGTCGGGACGGGCCGGGGAGCGCCAGGTCAAGGACGTCAACGTCTCGTTCGTCGGCGCGAGCGCTCCCATCGTGCAGGGGACCACCTTCATCTTCGTCAAGGAGCCCTACTGACCCGCGCCGAGGCTCTGCGGTGGGCGGCGTGAAGGGCGTGCGCGTCCGGTTGCACCGCACTCGTGCAGGCCGTACTATCGCCGGCCAGACGTCGCGCGCCGGATCCCTCTTCTCCCCTGGGCCCAAGAGCAGTGCCCGACCGGATACGAGGAGCAGACCGCCATGGCCGACAAACTCCTGATCGTCCACGGTTACTCCGACGGCTCGACGAGCTTCACCGCCCTCGGCAACTTCCTGACGAAGCGGGGACTCTACCAGGCCAAGAACGTCTTCTACCTCGACTACAGCAGCATGGACGATGACGCCACGTTCGAAGACTTCGCCGACAAGCTCGACGCCGACCACCGGGCGCGCCTGGGCCAGGAGCGCGTGGACGTGGCCTGCCACAGCACCGGCTCGCTGGTGGTCAGGTCGTGGCTCGCCCTGCACGCCGAGCGGGCGTACCGCCGCCAGCAGCCCGAGCCGTGCCCGGTCGACCGGCTCCTCTGCTTCGCGCCGGCGAACTTCGGATCGGACCTCGCGAAGCTCGGGCAGTCGTTCCTCAGCAAGTTCCGCTCCACCTTCTTCAACTCGCATTCCCACGGCGTGGACTTCATGGAGTCCGGCAAGCGGGTGCTCCAGGGGCTGGAGCCGGCCAGCCCATTCCAGTGGCGGCTCTCGGAGATCGACCTGCACAGCGAGCGCAGCTACTTCAAGTCGGACAAGGATCCGCAGCAGCGCTGTTACCCGATCGTTCTCGCGGCCGGCACCGGCTATGGCGGCGTCCAGGCCAAGATCATCAAGGAGCGGGCGATGCCGGGCACCGACGGCACCGTGCGGATCGCCGGCACCTCGCTCAACACGCGCTCCTGCACCCTCGACTTCCGCGACGCCGGTCCCCAGCGCATCTGGTGGCCCTCGCCCAAGTTCCCCGACATCCCCTTCGCCATCTTCTCCGGCTTCAACCACGGCAGCATCATCAATCCGGACGCGCCGGGATTTCTCGGCGACTGGGGGCCGGGCACGTGGGCGGTGAAAGCGCTGGAACAGGTGAAGAGCCTGGAGAGCTACGAGGGCCTCGCTCACCGGTTCCGGACGGTGAATCAGGAAAACCACGCCCGCGCGGAGCCGAAGGACCAGGGACGCTACCAGCAGTTCTTCTTCAGGGTCCGTGACGACATCGGCCTCGACGTCCACGACTTCTACGTGGACTTCCACGTGGTCGGCCCCGACGGCCGCACGCACGACGAGCTGACGCTTCGCTTCGACGAAGATTTCGAGACGAACTTCTACCGTCACTCCGCGAGCGGGGCGCACCGGGTGATGATGTTCGACTGTCGCAAGCTCGGCGAGTTCGCCGCGCGCCTCCGGCAGGCGAGGGGCAAGCTCGTGGTCGAGATCACCGGCGTCAGCAACCTGCCCGACGTGCGCTACGTGGTGAGCACGTACGACGCCTACGACCCGGCGCAACCGCTGGCCACGGGCGAGCCGACGCTGCTCTGCGAGAACACCACGACGCTCGTGGACGTGGTCCTCAACCGCATTCAGACCGACAAGCTGCTCGAGGTCAAAGACGGCGGGCTGCAGTCCATCGCGATCGCCGCCGCGGCGACGGCCCCGAACGCGCCAGCACCGACCGGCCGCGCGGCGGTGGTCGCTCGCGAGGCGCCCTAGGGCGAGCGTCCCGTGATCGCCCAGATGGTGATGGAGGTGGAGGCGATCGGTCCGTACCTCGATCGGTTGGCCGAGGACGCCCGACGAGCAGCCTCGCTGGGGCTAGAGCCATCGGAGGGGGCCTCGGGCGGCCCCTCCGAGATCGTCAGTCGAACAGCGACAGATCGATCGCGTCTCCCATCGCGCGGTAGCCCAGGTCGCTCGGGTGAAGGTGGTCGCCGCAATCGTAGATCGGCAGCATCCGGGTCGGATGGTCGGGATCGCGCAACGCCCGGTCGAAATCGACAATCGCGTCGAAGGCGTCGGTCTGGCGCAGCCACTCGTTGACCGCCTGGCGCACCGCTTCGCGCTTCGGGTTCCAGGCGCCGGGCAGGAAGGTCTCGTTCTCGAATGGCGTCAGCGTGCCGCCGATGACCTTGATCCCGCACGCCTGGCCACGCACGGCGAATTGCTTCAGCCCGGCGATCATCTGCGAGGCGGTAACTTCTTCTTCGGGCTTGCCCGGACGGTTCCGCAGATCGTTGGTGCCCAGCATGATGATGGTATGCGTGACGCCGGGCTGCGCCAGCACGTCGCGATCGAAGCGGCGCAGGCCGCTATCGCCCCGGATATCGTGCAGGATGCGGTTGCCGCCGAGCCCCTGGTTCATCACCGCCATCGGCCGCCCGCTCGGCCGCCCCATGAGCCGGCGCGCGAGCTGCGAGGGCCAGCTGTGATGGCCGTCGTGGGTCGAGATATTGGCGTCGGTCAGCGAGTCGCCGACCGCGACGATGGCGCCCATCTCTTGCGGCGCGACGACGTCGATGCCGCAGACGAAGTACCAGTCGTCGGTGAGGCGGCCGACCGGCATGAGCTCTTCGGCAGCAAAATCGCCCGGCGGCGATATGTAATTGGTCTGCCGCGCGTAGCGCCCGGTGATCCCGAAGCTCGCCGGCAGATCGGCCGGCAGGTGCACGCTGACGGCAAGGTCCGACAACGCCGCGAACCCCAGCTCGACTGGATCGCTGACGACGAGCGCGCCGGCGGCGATCGTTGCGCTGGTGTCGCCGCCGAAGGTGAGCCGTCGGTTGGAGCCCGGCACGAGCGCCGAACCGGTGCTGCGCAGGCCGACGCAAGCCGCACCGATCGCCAGCGGGCGGATGCCATGGGCGTTCGACATGCGCACGCGCAGCCTGCCGCCACCGATACTGACCCGCGGAGTCATCCGCAGCGTATGGTTGCTGAAGGCGGCGCCTTCAGCGGGCGCCGGAGCCGCAGTCCAGGTGCCGACCCAGTGCGTGCTGTCCCTCATGGCCTTCGACGCTTCCTTATAACAGTTGAGCCGGTCCCGCCGCCTCTGTCTCCACCCGTTCCACCCAGTACGTCATGCCCATATCCGCGGTACGTCGTCATCGCGGCGACGCCGGGCGCGCAGCCGCCGAATCGACTGCCGAGATCGGCGGCGAGGTCACCGGCCACCGACTCGGCGGCGCCGTACATCGGCGAGGAGTCGAGCACGCGCCCGCCCAGCTCGACGAAGCGCTGCAGGACGTCCTTGAGCGGCGCCGGCTGTGGGGGCCGCGTGAGCGGCGCGCCGCCGGGTTCATGCTCCATCTCTCCTGTCTCCGATCGGCCCCGACGAGGACCGACAACCTATGAGCTGGCGGGGTGCTCCTGCCCCAGCGGGGCGAGGCCACCCCAAAGCACCCAACGGGGGTCAAGGTCTCCGCTCTCGCAATTGTTCGCACAATCGGGCCTTTCCGTCTCATGGCGGTGACCTGCACCAGGGTACATGGCTTGCAACCATCCGCAGCGGCAACACGCGGTTCGCGCCAAGAGGCGCGGCCGAAGGAGGCAATTCTATGGGAATGCGCGCGATGGTGTTGGCCTGCACGGTCGCCCTGCTCGCTCTCCTCGTGGCCGCGGCGCCGGCTGTCGCCCAGAAGTCGCTGGTCAGCATCAAGACGGACCAGGCGCCGGCGATCGACGGGACGATGGACGCGCCGTGGGAAAAGGCGCCCGCCTACAAGTTCGCCCTCGACCAGACCCCGTACAAGCCGGAGAACTACAAGGGGATGGCCAAGACGAACGTGACCATGAGATCGATGTACGACGCGGAGTACATCTACTTCCTGGTCCAGTGGGAGGACCCGACCCAGAGTCTCGAGCGCGGGCCCTGGGTGAAGCAGCCCGACGGCAAGTGGAAGCAGCTCGCGGGCAAGGACAGCACGGGGCACGAGAACGTCTACTACGAAGACAAGCTGGCCATGTTCTGGAACATCGGCGCCAAGGGCTTCGACAAGAAGGGGTGCGAGGCGGCCTGCCACAAGGCGCGCGGCGGCAAGATCGCCGGCATCGAGGACAAGTCCCCGGGCCGCAAGTACACGGAGGCGGCCGGCGAGACCATCGACATGTGGCACTGGAAGGCCGTCCGGACGAACCCGGTCGGCCAGGTCGATGACCAGTACGTGGACGACACCAGGGATCCGGCGAAGAACGCCGAGTGGGGCCGGAAGGGCGATGCGAAGACGGGCGGAGGCTACGCCGACAACGTCAACAAGGACAAGAGCGGCCCGGCCTGGATGAGCAAGACGCCGTCGGAGAACAAGTACTGGATCCTGGACGAACAGAAGACGGAGTTCATCGACACCTTCAAGCCCGGTGACGTGGTGGCCGGCATCGTCATCGCTCCCTTCGCAGGCTCGCGGGGTGACATCGCGGGCAAGGCCGTGTGGAAGAACGGCGCCTGGACACTCGAGATGAAGCGCAAGCTGGTCACCGGCGGCGACAAGGCCAAGGAGCAGGACGTCCAGTTCGCCGACCTCAAGAAGGCGTACTACTTCGGACTGTCGGTGTTCGACAACTCGGCGATCAACCACCTCTACCACGAAGGCGTGCACCGGCTGACCTTCAAGTGATGAGCGCTCACGCCTGGCGGCGGGTGGGGTTGCCGATGTGTCTGGCGGTGGCCATCTGGGGATCGGGGTCGTCGGCCCCGATCCCCCCCGCTTCCTGGGCGGCGGACACGCCGGCCCCGAAGCCGCAGACCCGCCAGGAGGCCGACGAGGCCCTCGCGCGTCTCCTGGCCAAGCGCAAGCCCGTCCGGGCCGCGACCGCTCGGGGACAGACCACCGGTGACGCGCCGGCGTTCAAGGTCGTCCCGCGGCAGGATCG
>Ga0210377_10002888_pt1 | contig 14850 bp, 6 predicted proteins | sample PLM4_65_b1redo_FD_155480 | JGI IMG/M metagenome (GOLD analysis project Ga0210377, IMG submission 155480) | Groundwater sediment microbial communities from an aquifer in East River, Colorado, USA - PLM4_65_b1 redo | ecosystem: Environmental > Terrestrial > Soil > Riparian zone | place: USA: East...
TCGAAGTGCGCGGTCGCCGAGTCGAGGCTCGCGTGGTCCCGACCCCCTTCTACAAGCGGCCGCACTAGGCCGACCAAGGAGAGCATCCCATGGTTCCCGACAACCTCCGCTACACCAAGGACCATGAGTGGATCCGCGTCGAGGAGGACAAGGGCGTCATCGGCATCACCGATTATGCCCAGAACCAGCTCGGAGACGTGGTTTTTCTCGAGCTGCCCGAGACGGGGCGAACGCTCGCGGCGGGCCAGAGCTTCGGCACCGTCGAGTCGGTCAAGGCCGTCTCCGAGCTGTTCGCGCCCGTGAGCGGCGACGTCGTGGAGATCAACGCGGCCCTGGTCTCTGCGCCGGAGGCCGTGAACAGCGATCCCTATGGCCAAGGATGGATGATGGTGGTCAAGCTCGCTGACCCCGGACAGGCCGCCCGTCTGATGGACGCAGCGGCCTACGCGGCCTTCGTCCAGGGTGAGGGGAAGTGAGCGAGGCTCCGGTCGCGGCCCGCGGGATCGAGGTCGGCGACCTGCTCGCGCCTTGCGACCTGTTCCTGGGTCGCCACATCGGCTCCTCGGACGCCGAGATCCACGAGATGCTCGCCGCCCTCGGCGTCGGTTCCCTCGACGCCCTCATGGAGGAGACGGTCCCGCCGAGCATCCGGAGGGATCCGCTGCGGCTTCCCGAGCCCAAGGGCGAGCACGAGCTCCTCGACGAGCTCCGGGCCATGGCCCAGCGGAACGAGGTCTTCCGCTCGTTCATCGGCATGGGCTACCACGGCTGCATCACTCCGGCGGTCATTCAGCGGAACGTCCTCGAGAACCCCGCGTGGTACACGGCCTACACTCCGTATCAGGCGGAAATCGCCCAGGGGCGCCTCGAGGCGCTCCTCAACTTCCAGACGATGATCGCCGACCTGACGGCGCTGCCCCTCGCCAACGCCTCGCTCCTCGACGAGGCCACCGCCGCGGCCGAGGCGATGCACATGTGCCACGCCGTGGCGGGGACGGGGAAGACGGTCTTCTTCGTCGCCGAGGACTGTCATCCCCAGACGATCGCGGTGGTCCGCACCCGGGCGGTCCCTCTCGGCATCGAGGTCCGCGTGGGGGACCCGGCCTCGGCCGACTTCGACGCCCTGGGAGCCTTCGGCGTTCTCGTCCAGTACCCCGCCACTCACGGCCCCATCCGCGACTACGCCGGTCTCGCGGGGCGCGTCCACGACGCCCATGCGCTTCTGGTCGTCGCCGCCGACCTCCTCGCTTTGACGCTCCTGCGCCCAGCGGGGGAGTTCGGCGCCGACATCGCCGTCGGCTCGTCGCAGCGCTTGGGCGTGCCCATGGGTTTCGGCGGCCCCCACGCCGCGTTCCTGGCCACGAAGGACGAGTACAAGCGCCAGATGCCGGGACGCATCATCGGCGTCTCGAAGGACGCCGAGGGGCGGCCCGCCTACCGCATGGCCCTCCAGACCCGGGAGCAGCACATCCGCCGCGAGAAGGCCACGAGCAACATCTGCACGGCCCAGGTCCTGCTGGCCGTCATGGCCGGCATGTACGCCGTCTACCACGGTCCCGACGGCCTGCGCCGCATCGCCCGGCGCATCCATTCCTTGACCGTTCTTCTCGCCCGTGGACTGAAGCGCCTGGGTTACGACGTGGGCCAGGAGCCGTTCTTCGATACGCTCCACGTGGGCCTCACGCCCAGTCACGGGGCCATGGTCCGCTCCGAAGCCCGGGCGCGGCGCATCAACCTCCGTGCCTACGACGACGGCACCGTGGGCATCGCCCTCGACGAAACCACGCTTCCGCGCCACCTCGGGCGCCTCTTCGCGGTCTTCGCGGGCGGCCGGCCGGTACCCTTCGCGCTCGAGGACCTCGCGGCCGAGGCCGACATGGGTTTCCCCGCGCCCTTCGCCCGGACGAGCCCGTTCCTGACCCACGAGGTGTTCCACCGGTACCACTCCGAGCACGAGATGCTCCGCTACATGCAGCGGCTGCAGGAGCGCGACCTCACCCTGGCGACGTCGATGATTCCCCTCGGCTCCTGCACGATGAAGCTCAACGGCAGCTCCGAGATGATTCCGGTGACGTGGCCTGAGTTCGCGCGAATCCATCCTTTCGCTCCGGTCGAGCAGACGCAGGGATACGCCGAGCTGTTCCGCCAGCTCGAGGCGTGGCTCGCGGAGATCACGGGCTTCGCGGCCATCTCGCTGCAACCCAACGCGGGCTCCCAGGGCGAGTACGCGGGGCTCCAGGTGATCCGGGCCTATCACGCGAGCCGCGGCGACGGGCGCCGCACCGCGTGCCTCATCCCCGTCTCGGCACACGGCACGAACCCCGCGAGCGCGGTCATGGCCGGCTTCAAGGTGGTGGCGGTCGCCTGCGACGAGCGCGGGAACATCGACGTCGCCGACCTCGAGAGGAAGGCGGAGGAGCACCGCGGCGACCTCGGTGCGCTGATGGTCACCTACCCCTCGACACACGGCGTGTTCGAGGAAGGGATCCAAGAGGTCTGCCGGATCGTCCACGCGAACGGTGGCCAGGTCTACATGGATGGCGCCAACATGAACGCCCAGGTGGGGCTCACCAGCCCGGGGGCCATCGGCGCCGACGTCTGCCACTTGAACCTGCACAAGACGTTCTGCATCCCCCACGGTGGAGGTGGTCCGGGCATGGGGCCGATCGGCGTGGCCGCGCACCTCGCGCCGTTTCTCCCGGGGCACCCCGTCACCGGGACGGGAGGCGCGCAGGGTTTCGGGACCGTGTCGGCCGCCCCTTACGGCAGCCCCAGCATCCTGACGATCTCGTGGGTCTACATCGCCCTCATGGGCGGGGCGGGGCTCACGAAGGCCACACAGGTGGCGATCCTGAACGCCAACTACATGGCGAAGCGCCTCGAGAAGCACTACCCCGTCCTCTACACGGGGATGCGGGGCCGCGTGGCCCACGAGTTCATCGTGGACGCCCGGCCGTTCAAGGCCGCGGGGATCGAGGTCGACGACATCGCGAAGCGGCTCATGGACTACGGCTTCCACGCGCCGACGATGTCGTTTCCGGTGGCGGGCACCCTCATGATCGAGCCGACCGAGAGCGAGTCGAAGGCCGAGCTGGACCGCTTCTGCGACGCGCTGGTCTCGATCCGCGAGGAGATCCGGGCCGTCGAAGAGGGGCGCATCGATCGGCAGAACAACCCGCTGAAGCGGGCGCCCCACACGATGCGCGCCGTGACGGCCACGGACTGGGAGCGACCCTACACTCGCGAGCAGGCCGCCTTCCCGGCGCCATGGGTGCGGGCCCACAAATTCTGGCCCGCCGTCGCCCGCATCGACAACACCTACGGCGACCGCAACCTCGTCTGCACCTGCCCGCCCGTCGAGAGCTACTGAGCGAAGACGCCCACTCGGGAATGGGGGCCTTGCGGCCCCCAAACCGGAATGGAACGCCGAACCGGATCAGTACATGTCGCCGCCGCCGGCCCCCATCCCTGGCGAGCCCTTCTCCCCCTTGGCTTCGGGGATCTCACAGACGACAGCTTCGGTGGTGAGGAGCAGCGACGCGATGGAGGCCGCGTTCTGCAGCGCGGAGCGGACGACCTTGGTCGGGTCGATGACGCCGGCCTCGACGAGGTTCTCGTACTTCTCGTTGAGAGCGTTGAAGCCCTCGTCCGCCTTCATCTCCCGCACCTTGGCCACGACCACGGCGCCCTCCTGACCGGCATTCCCCGCGATCTGGCGGAGTGGCTCCTCCAGGGCGCGCCGGATGATGCTCACGCCGACAGCCTCGTCGCCGTCGGCTTTCACGGCGTCGACGACCTTGGTGCACCGCAAGAGCGCGACGCCCCCGCCGGCGACGATTCCTTCCTCGACGGCTGCCTTGGTGGCGTGCATCGCGTCTTCGACGCGGGCCTTCTTTTCCTTCATCTCGGTCTCGGTCGCGGCTCCGACCTTGATGATCGCCACACCGCCCACGAGCTTCGCGAGCCGCTCCTGGAGCTTCTCGCGGTCGTAGTCCGAAGTCGTCTCCTCGACCTGGGTGCGGAGCTGCTTCACACGGCCTTCGACGTCCTTGGATTTGCCCGCGCCCTCGACGAGCGTCGTGTTGTCCTTGTCGATGGTGATCTTCTTGGCCTTGCCCATGTCCTCGATCTTGATGTTCTCGAGCTTGATGCCGAGGTCCTCGGTGACGGCCTTTCCGCCGGTGAGGATCGCGATGTCCTCGAGCATGGCCTTCCTGCGGTCGCCGTAGCCCGGCGCTTTCACCGCGGCCACGTTCAGCGTTCCCCGGAGCTTGTTCACGACCAGGGTGGCCAGGGCCTCACCTTCCAGGTCCTCGGCGATGATGAGCAGCGGTTGCCCCAGCTTCGCGACCTGCTCCAGAACGGGGAGAAGGTCCTTCATGTTCGAGATCTTCTTCTCGTGGATGAGCACGAGGGCGTTCTCGAGCACGCATTCCATCCGCTCGGGGTCCGTCACGAAGTAGGGCGAGAGGTAGCCGCGGTCGAACTGCATCCCCTCGACCACCTCGAGAGACGTCTCCATGGACTTGGCCTCTTCGACGGTGATGACGCCGTCCTTGCCGACCTTCTCCATGGCGTCGGCGATGATGTTGCCGATGGTCTCGTCGTTGTTGGCGGAGATGGTGCCCACCTGGGCGATCATCTTGCCCTTCACCGGCTTGCTGAGCTTCTTCAACTCGTCGGTCACCGCGGTCACGGCCTTCTCGATGCCCCGCTTCAACTCCATCGGGTTCGCGCCGGCCGTGACGTTCTTGCTTCCCTCGCGATAGATCGCTTGAGCGAGGATCGTGGCCGTGGTCGTGCCGTCGCCGGCCACGTCGGAGGTCTTGCTCGCGACCTCCTTGACCATCTGGGCCCCCATGTTCTCGAGGGGCTCCTTCAGCTCGATCTCCTTCGCCACCGTCACGCCGTCCTTGGTGATGAGGGGCGAGCCGAACTTCTTGTCCAGGACGACGTTCCGGCCCCTGGGTCCGAGCGTGACTTTGACCGCGTCGGCCAGGCGATTGACCCCGCGCAGGATCGACTGACGGGACTCGTCGCCGTACGTAATTTGCTTCGACATGGATGGGGCCTCTCTCTTTCCTGAGAAACGACTACGCCAACACGGCCAGGACTTCGTCCTCGCGCAGGATCAGGACCTCGTTGCCGTCGATCTTGATGTCGGTCCCGGAGTACTTCCCGAACAGGATCTTGTCGCCCACCTTGACGTCGAGGGCGACTTTCGTCCCGTTGTCGAGGATCTTTCCGTTGCCGACGGCCAGAACCTCGCCCTCCTGGGGCTTCTCCTTGGCCGTGTCCGGGATGATGATGCCGCCCTTCGCGGTTTCCTTCTCCTCGATGCGGCGAACCAGCAAGCGGTCGTGAAGCGGACGCACTTTCACGGTGTTCCCTCTCTTTCCAATCGGAGGCCTGCTCCGGACACCGGGCATGGTGGCCAGCGTTTCGACACGAAGTCCTTCATGGAGGCCTCTTTCTCCACGAATGAGCTGCTTTGGTGAGGAGCTGTCGAGGCTGGAACTAGGGACTCTTAGGCGACAGCACTCAGGAAAGCGGATAACCCAACCATCAGCCTACGCTTGTTTGGTCGCCAACGCAAGGACAAACGGCGCGCGGACGGCCTCTGCCTACCGAAAATTCTCGACGAGCATCAGGTCCTTCCCGACGCTCTCGTACTTCGTGACCAGCGCGTAGCGCCGGTCGGGCGACACGCTCAGTCCGACCCGGGTCTGACCCGGGATCTCGGCGGCCTTCCGAGCCGTGCCTTTGGCGAAGTCGAAGAACTGGAGCAGGCCACCACCCTGGGCACGGGGTCCGATGAAGAAGATCCCGTCTCCCATGACGGCATAACCGAAGTTGAAGAGCGGGCCGAGGAGGAGCTTCTCGTCACCTCCGCCGGCGGGAACGCTCCGCAGGTCGGGCTCTTTGGCCCCTGGTCCCTGGAAGTAGATCGTCTTGTTGTCCCGGGATCCGAAGGGCATGAAGCCGCCCTGCCGTGTCACCTGGGCCGCCTGGCCTCCCTCGGCTGGTACCTGCCAGATCTCGAAGCGACCGGTCCGTGTCGACGCGAAGAGGATCCACTTGCCGTCCGCGGACACGCTGGGAACCACGTCGGCGTTCGGATCGTCGGTCAGGCGGCGCGGGGCCCCGCCGGCGGTGTCGACCACGTAGATGTCGGCCTGGCCGCCCGTCTGCGAGTCGAAGACGATGCGCCGCCCGTCCGGGAACCAGCGCGGCGTTCCCGAGAAGGTTCCGAGAGTGGTCACTTGCACCGGGTTCGAGCCATCGCTGTCGCACATCCAGATCTCGCTGTGGCCGGAGCGCTCCGAGGAGAACGCGATCCTCGAGCCGTCGGGAGAGTACTGGGGAGTGATGTCGGAACGCGTCGAGGTGATGATCTTCTCCTCGAGGAGACTCGCACCTCGGCCGGCGAGGTCGATGCGCCAGATATCGCTGTCTTCCCGCCGGACGGAGTAGACGAGGCGGCTCGCGCGACGCGAGACGGCAGGCTCCGAGCCGCCCTCCCCCGTGGGCAGCGGCCGTGCCTCCCCCGAGCCCGTGGCCGGGACGACCCAGAGTCTCGCGTCTCCGAGGTACGCGCTACCGGCCCGACAGAGGATCTCCCGGCCGTCCGGTGTCCACGCCGGGCTGGCCACCGCGGCAACCGGCAGGTCGAGGCGCCGCGGTTCGCCGGCGGCTCGGCCGTCGGCGTCGATGGGGAGCAGATACAGGTGGCTGGCTCCCAGGTTCGCGGCCCGGACGAACGCCACGGTCCGCCCGTCCGGTGAGACCGCGGGGTGGCCGTCGTCCGTGTTAGCCGGCGGAGTCGTCAGGAAGCGCTTCTCGCCGGAGGCCACGGACAGGACGCACAAACCGGCAGGCTGCCCGGGGGCTGGGCTGTCGAACGTGACGAGGCTCTTGCCGTCCGGGAGCCAGGCGAGATAGGGGGCGAGTGGCGCGAGCGGGACGGTGATCGCGGGGGCGATCTCGCCCAGCCTGCGTTCGGGTCCCCCCAGAGCCGGGACCAGCAGAACTTGAGCGCGGTCCGAACCGGCGCGTACGAATGCAATCGACAGACCGTCTGGCGCCCAGGCGGGGAACACGTCGGGCGCCGGGTCCTTCGTGAGACGCAAGGCAGGCCCGCCGCCGATCAGCTTGACGTAGATATCGGGGGCCTCTTGGCCGCGAGTCCAATGGAACGCGACCTGATTGCCATCCGGCGAGAAGGAGGGCGCGCCTTCCTCTCCCGGGTCGGCCGTGAGCGGAACGCTCGTCAGTGGGGCGGGTGGTGTTTCGCCCCTGGACCGAAGGTACCTGATGGAGGCTACGAGGATCACGAGGACGCCCAGAGCTCCCACCACCCAGATCCACGCCGTGCGAGCGGTTCGCCACGCGTGGGCCGGCGCAGGCAGCGCACCGGAGTCCGATTCCTCCTTCAGCTCCTGCAGGGCGACCTTCAGGTCGGCCATGCCCTGGAAGCGCCGCTCCGGATCCTTCTTGAGGCAGCGGGCGATGACACGGTCCGTCTCGGCCGGCAGACCTTCGACCACCTGAGTCACTGGCGTGGGCTCGCCACGCAGCACCGCCGCGAGCGTCGACGCCTGGGAGTCCCCTTGGAACGCCCGCCGACCCGTCATCATCTCGTAAAGCACCGCCCCGAAGGAGAAGATGTCGGAGCGCCCATCGACCTTCTTGCCCTCCGCCTGCTCCGGCGACATGAATGCCGCCGTTCCTACCACCAGACCCTCCGCCGTCTTCGGCCGGTCCCCGGCCTCCGCCGTGACAGCGTCCTCGCCGACGGCGCCCGCTTCAGCCAGCTTCGCCAGGCCGAAGTCCACGACCTTGACCCGGCCGTCCGAGCCCACCATCACGTTCCCCGGCTTGAAGTCGCGGTGAACGATCCCGGCGGCGTGCGCCGCCGCTAGGGCATCGGCGATCGGGACGGCGTGTTTCAGGGCCTCGCCGAGGCGCATGCCGTGACGCGGGATCAGGTCGGCGAGGGCCTTGCCCGCCACGTACTCCATGACGATGAAGACGGTGCCGTCGGCCTCACTTATGTCGTGGATCGTGATGATGTTGGGGTGGTTCAGGGCGGACGCGGACCTCGCCTCCTGGACGAAGCGCCGCTTGCGCTCGACATCCGCCACCTTGTCCGCCGGCAGCACCTTGAGCGCCACGAACCGGTCCAAGTGGCTGTCCCGGGCTTTGTAGACGATGCCCATGCCGCCTTCGCCCAGCTTCTCCAGGATGGTGTAGTGGGCGATCGTGCGTCCGATCATCCTTGGCGACTCTCCCCATGAGGCCGACTGATCGACCGTGTTTCTCCCCGCAGCCGGCGACTGGTGGCGCGTCTATTGGGGGCAAAGGCTCAACAACCGCGTGAAGGATACGCGGGCTGATCCTCCGTACGCAAGGAGACAGCCGAGCCGCTCTCGATCCCGTGGAGCTCCCGGCCGCTCAGAGGAGCACCCCGTCAATCGCGGATGCGCAGCTCGTCGTAGGCGACGGTCGGGGCTCCGAAGGAGACCGAGAGGCCCTCCACCTCGGGGCGGGCGAAGCGGTAGACCTGTTCGTGGAACAGCGGGAGCAGCAAGGCCTCCCGCACGCGATCACCTCTTCGATCTGGCGATAGAGGGAGTGCCGGACCGCCGGCGAGCCCTCGGCGCGCCCCCTTTCGATGAGCCGATCGACCTCGGCGAGGCCACAGAGCCGCCCGATGACTCCCTCCTGGGAATGAAGGATGTGAACGAAGGTGTCGGTGTCGGGATAGTCGGCGCTCCACCTTCCCACGGAAAGGTCAGCGGAGGCCTGGGTCGTGCCCTGCATGAACTCCGGCATGGTCTTGTTCGAGGTGCGGATCTTCACGCCCTTCTCGGCGAAGGCCCTCGCCAGCTCGCGGGCCACCACCGAGTACCTCCCGAAGAAGACCGGGTTGGCGACCGCGTTCAGCTCGATGGCCGTCGGGGGACCGTCGTCCCCCGCCGACGATCCGGAGTCGGCCCGCGAAGCCGTGGCGGGGTCGTGGCCGAGCAGGCCCGGCGGGATGAGGCCGTGGGCGGGGATCGCGAGCCGTCCGAGGGTCTGGCGGACGAGCCTCGGAACGTCCACGGCCCGAACCAGCCGCAGCCTCAACCCTCGATCCGCAAGAGGGCCGCGGTGCGTGTTGAACCCCGCGTAGTACGTGATGAGGCACGGCGTCTCCCGATAGCCGGACGCATACTCGGGTTCGCGGCGCAACGCCTCGACGTCCGCGGGGAACAGGTCCGAGGCGAGGGAGAACCGGCCCGAGCGGAATCCCGAGAGGATGTCCTCCGGCGCGGCCGCGAAGGTGAAGACGAGGGCCTCGCTCCGCGGATACCCGGGCCGCCAGTACGCCTTGTGCCGCTCGAGCTCCAGCCGCTTGCCCGGTTCGAAGGCGGTCACGCGGAACGGCCCCGTCCCCACGAGCGACTCGCCGGGACGATCGCTTCCCTCCGGGACGATGGCCGCCACGATGTTGGAAAGGAGCGCGGGAAAGAACGCGACCGGCTCCTCGAGCTCGATGCTGAACTCGGCGGCCGAGTGGATGCGGAAGCCGGCGAGGTCCCCCGCTTCGCCGGCGAGCAGGGCCTTCGCGCCGCGCATCGGCGAGAAGAGCCGCCGCCCGGCCCCGCTCGATTGGAGCATCCTCTCGAAGGAGTAACGGACGTCCCGGGCCGACAACCGCCGCCCGTCGTGGAAGCGGACGTCGTCACGGAGGCGGAAGCGATACCTCCGGCCGCCATCCTCCGCGGCGATCTCGGCGGCCAGCCAGGGCACGATGTGGGCCCCGCCGGCGTCCCGGGTCAGGGTTTCGAAGATGCTCGGGGCGACCTCGCTCTGCTCCACCGTGTCCACGAAGGTCGGCTCGAGGGTGAGGACGGTGCCGGCGATCGGCACATGGATGACTCCGCCGCCGGCGCGTCTCGCCTCCGCCGCCGGCTCGGCCTGTTCGAGCTTGCCGAGCTGCGGGTAGTTCACGTAGGGAGCCGTGCCGCGGAGCGTGAGCCCCCGCACCTTGGGGCCCGCAACCCGGTAGTCGATGTCGTGGAAGAGCGGCACGAGAGCCCCCGACTCCCCGAGGAGGCTCTCGAACCTCCTGTAGAGGGTTTCCCGGGCGGCCGGCCGACTCCCGGAGCGGGCCTCGTCCAGTATCAGGTCGGACTCCGCCGAGCAGTACCAGGTCCGCATGATGCCGGCGGCGGAGTGGAAGAGAGTGTGGGTGAAATTGTCGGGGTCGTCGTAGTCGGCGTTCCACCGCCCGATCAGGAGGTCGAGGCCCTCGTTCTCCTGCCACGATCGGGCATAGGCGTCGAGGTTGTACTTCTCGATGGCGACTTCCACGCCCAGCTCAGCCCAGAGCGAGAACAGCTCCGTGAGCAGCGCCCCGTAGCTGTCCTGGAGTAGCGGGTGCACGGAAGCCCTGAGCCGGATCGGAAGGGCCGCGCCGGACGAACGCAGCGCCTCGGCGGCCTCCTCACGGCCCACGGCGCGGAGCCTCCGGCCCGGATCGTGGCCGAGCATGCCGGGGGGGATGAGACAGGTGGCGGGCTCCGCGAAGCGGCCCAGGGTCCGCCACACCAGGTCCCGCGTCCGGACGACGCCGGCGAGGGCACGTCGCACCGCCGCGTTCCGCGCCACGGGGCCGCTCAGTGAATTGAAGAGCGCGAAGTAGGTGTTCTTCTTCGGCGCTTCGACCAGGCCCTGGCGGAAGCCGGGATCGCGCAGGATCTCCCCCAGGTCCTCCGGAAGCAGGTCTCGCGCGAGGTCGATCTCTCCCGAGCGGAGGCCCGTGGCGATGGCGGTGGCGTTCAGCGAGACCCGGAACTCGATGGCATCCAGCGGAGGCCCGTCGCCTCTCCAGTAGCGGGGGTTGCGCTCCAGGACGACGCGGTTGGCATCCTGTGAGACCAGCGTGAACGGGCCGGTGCCCAGGAGCTGCTCTTTTCCCTCCACCCGGACGAGACGGAGGATCCCGACGCTGTCGTCGGTCAAGAGGGCCGGATAGATCGGCAGCGGCTCGAGAAGCTGGATCTCCAGCTCGTAGTCGCCGAGCACCGCGATGCCCACGAGCTCGTCGGCCGTCTTCGCGCGGAACTCGGGGAAGCCCCGAACGGCGGCGTAGGCCGCCGGCATCCCGCGCGACATCCGGCGGATGCACGTCTCCAGGGAGGTCTTCACGTCGCGAGCCGTCAGCGGGGTTCCGTCGGAGAACCGGACGTCGGGCCGGAGCGTCAGCACCACGGCCTTGGCGCCCTCCGCGACCTCCCACTTCTCGCAGAGCGACGGGATCAGGTTCCCTTGGGGATCGGTCGCGAGCAGGGTCTCGAAGACGTTGGCGCAGATCTCCTGTTCCTCGGCCATCTCGATGTTGGCGGGCTCGATGGCCTTGACGGGGTTGGCCAGGGCGACCGCGAGCCTTCCGCCCCGAGGCATCGGCTGATCGGTCTGAAGCCCCTTCCCCGCCGGTGCGAGCCGCGCGGCTTCGGCGAGGTAGCGGTTGGCCGTCGCGTACTCGCCGAGCAGGTTGGCACGGGTCGCGGCCAGCGCGAGAAGCTGCCGGAGGCTCTCCGTCTCACCTGCGGCTCGGGCGGTCTCCATGCCGCGCTCGACCCAGCGGCCGGTCTCCTCGCTCCGCCGTGCCTGCCACGCCGTTTCGGCCGCGAGGAGGAGCGTGCCCGCGGCGCGGGCGGCTTGCTTCTCCTGTTCGAACACCCGGATCGCGGTCGCGGCCTCCCGGAGCGCACCGTCGATGTCGCCGGCCATCCGCAGGGCGCGGGCCAGAAGCATCCGGGCTTCGCCCTCGAGGGCACGCTCCCCCTCCCATTCCTCGTCGAGGAACTCGAGGGCGGTCTTCGCAGAGCGGGCGGCCTCTTCGGCGCTGAAGGCGTCCAGGGACGACTTGGCCAGTCGCAGCCCGTACTCCACGGTCTTGTCGGGGACGTCTCCCTGGAAGAAGTGGTGGAGGAGCTGGGGGAGCACGCGCTCCAGGCGACCCCCGTAGCGCCCTTCGAGCAGCTCCGCGTATTTCCGGTGGAGGGACCGCCGCCTCCGCCGGGAGAGGCTCCCGTAAAGCACGTCGCGGACGACGCCGCTCGAGAACGTGAGGAGATCGCTGCGCGACTCGCGCTCTTCCTCCAGGTAGCCGTCGTGGATGAGCTGATCGAGGGCGTCCTCGACGTCGCCCTTCCCTTCGACCAGCTTCTCGAGCTCGCGGGAATCGAAGGTCTTGCCGATCACCGAGGCGACCGAGAGGGTCTCCCGCAGCTCCTCGGGCAGGCGCTCGATCCTCTTCTCCACCGCCTGCTGAATCGTGGCGGGCAGCGCCTCCGCCGAGAGCCCGACCTCGCCCGACAGGCTCCACGCGCCGGATTCGTCGTGGGTGATTCCCCCCGAGTCGACCAGCGAGCGCACCAGTTCCTTCGTGAAGAAGGGGTTGCCCTCCGTCCCCTCGAACAGCCTCTGTGTCAGGCTCGCCGTCAGCTCCGGCCCGCCGATGAGCGACTCGAGGAACGAGCGATGCTCCGACTGAGAGAAGGGTCCCAGGGTGAGGGACGAGAAACGCCGGTCGCCCCGGAAGCTTTCGATGACCCGGGTCAAGGGGTGCCGGCCGTCGACCTCGGTGGAGCGATACGTCCCCACGATCAGCGTGGGCGTCGGCCCGAGGCGGCGGACGATGTACTGCAGCGCCTCGATCGAGACCTCGGCCGCGTGCAGGTCCTCGAGGACGAGGACGAGCGGCCTTGCGCCACCCATGCGGGTCAGCGTCCGCGCGAGCACCTCGAAGACCTCGGTGCGGTTCTCGATGCCGGCGGACCCGCCGCCGCGGGAGAGCTTCGAATCACCGGTGGCTGCGGCGCGGATTTCGCCGATCTCGTTCAACATCGGAAAGAGCGAGACGAGGTCCGCGGCCAGATCCGAGAAGTCGGGGGGAGGCGAGCTTCCCGCCTCCTTGAGGCGGAAGTACTCCTGGATCAGCTCGCAGAAGCCCTGGTAGGGGAACGCGCCGTCCTGTTCGACGGAGCGGCCGCGCAGCGCGCGGATCTTCCGAGCCCTGGAAAGCGTCTCGAGCTCGTCGAGGAGCCGCGTCTTGCCCACTCCCGGCTCGCCGCCGACCAGGGCGAGCTGGCATTCGCCGGCGACGGCCGCGTTGAGCCGCTGCTGCAGCTCGCCGAACTCCTTGGCCCGCCCCACGAAGGGGGAAAGAGCCGGCCGCGGCGTCTGGAACGTGCGCGTGAACCCCAGGACCGATCGCGCCCGCTCGCTGTCATGGAGGCGCGCGCGATAGCGCCTGAGGGCATCGGCGACTTCTCCGGCTCGCTGCGGGCGGCGCGCCGGGTCCTTCTCGAGGCAGGCGAGGATGAGTCCCTCCAGCTCCGTGTCGATCTGCGCGCCCCGGGTGCGCGGCGGCTGCGGGAGCTCGTGGACGATTCGATAGAGGACGGCCTGGGGCTCCCCGGTGAAGGGGGGCTCGCCGCCGACGCACTCGTAGAGGACGGTTCCCAGCGCGTACACGTCCGCCCGGCCGTCGACCTCCTTCGCCGATACCTGCTCGGGGCTCAGGTAGGAGAGGGTGCCGACCAGGGCGCCGGTCTTCGTCAGCCGGCTCTCGGTGGAGGCGCGGGCCAGGCCGAAGTCCATCACGCGAACCCGGACGCCCACGCCCTCCTCCCGCGAGACCATCAGGTTCTCGGGCTTGATGTCTCGATGTACGACGCCGCGGGCGTGGCTGTATTCGAGGGCCTCCGCGACCTGGATGCTGATGTCGAGGAGGTCGCCGAGGGACGAGTCCTGGCGCAGGAAGGCCCGGAGGTTCGTGCCCTGGACCAGCGGCATCACGAAGAAGAGCGAGCCCTCGTGGCGGCCCAGGTCGTGGATCGAGACGATCGCGGGATGGTCCATCTGGGCCACGAGCTGGGCCTCCCGCTGGAAGCGCTGCTCGCTGTCGGGGCTCAGCAGCGACGGGGGGATCAACTTGACGGCGACGTCGCGGCTCAGGAGCGGGTCCCGGGCCCGGTAGACCACTCCCATTCCGCCGCGACCCAGCTCCGCGGTGATCTCGTAGCGGTCGGCGAGCTTCTGCCCGATCATGCCCTTGAGGTCCCCGGCTTGAGCCGGCCCTGCTCGTCCAGGTAGTCGCTCCAGGAGCGCTTGGGCGCATACCCGAGCATCCTCACCGCCTTGGCGCACGAGATCCCCGAAGCGTCCTTGCGGGCGACGGGGCGCATCTCGATCTTCTCCCCGTAGTACTTGCGCACCATTTCCCGGAAAGGGCGCCCGCCGACGTTGTCGGGGGAGGCGATGTAGAAGACCTCGTGGCCGGACAGGTCGGACTCGGCGGCCAGGACAATGGCCTCGGCCAGATCGTAGACGTCGACGTAGCTCCAGAGGTTCGGGCTCAACGAAGAAGGGTCGCGGACTTGCGCCCCGAGATTGCGCTCGTAGTTGCCTTCGTGCTGCACCCAGCAAGGCCGGATCGTGATGCAACGGACGTCCGACCGCCGCACCGCGGCGTCCATGAGCAATTCGCCGAAGTACTTCGACAGGGCGTAGGGGTCCTGCGGTCGGATGGGGTGGTCCTCGTCGACGGGCACGTAGTCCGGCAGAAAGGGACGCTCGGGAAAGAAGAACCCGGGCACCGTCTCGCTCGAGATGTTCACGAACCGCGACACCCCCGAGCGGACCGCCGCCTCCAGGACGTTGAAGGTGGCCATGAGATTGTTCTGGAACACGGTCGCCGGGGTGTTGTGGGTCGGATCGGGAATGGCCGCGGCATGGACGACCGCGTTCATGCCGCGCACGACGGCGAAGGCATCCCCGGGGCTGGTCAGGTCG
>Ga0210377_10002889_pt1 | contig 14850 bp, 16 predicted proteins | sample PLM4_65_b1redo_FD_155480 | JGI IMG/M metagenome (GOLD analysis project Ga0210377, IMG submission 155480) | Groundwater sediment microbial communities from an aquifer in East River, Colorado, USA - PLM4_65_b1 redo | ecosystem: Environmental > Terrestrial > Soil > Riparian zone | place: USA: East...
ACCACCAATGCAACATTCCCACCGTTGCTGTGACCGATGATGTGCGCTTTCTCGTATCCCATGGCACACACGAACGCGGCAACATCGTCCGCCAGTTCTCTAAAGGAATAGCTCATGTGCGGGTTGTTCGAGTGTCCATGTCCGCGGCAATCGGGTGTAAACACTTTGTAATGCTCTGCGAGGGCGGGGGCAACGGAGTCCCAATCGGTGTGGCTGTCGCTTGTCGAACCGTGGATCAGCATAATGGGAGTCTGATCCGGTTTATCATCCCCATACGATTGATAGTATATTTTGGCGTCGTTAATATCGATGTATGGCATAATCCAATCTTACCGCTTGTTGCATAAATCACCAAGTATTCATCATGTATGACGGCAAAAAATCATTTTTCAACAAACAAGGTCGGCGGCACTTCATAACATAAATCGTGTAGAATCAAAATATGACAGACATCCAATCCACCCTCGCACAACTTGCAAAAAACACCGATAAACGGACCTCCGTGTTCGAGATCGAGATCCAGGAACTGAAGAACAGCCACGTCACCCTGAGTGGGCGCCTGCTGGACAAATTGCAACTGGACAAACTGCACCGCCTCCTCCCAAGCCTGAAGCTGGATACCGCTTCCGTACAGATCCTCAGCCGGGACTCGAACGAACGCGTCCATGTGGCGACGAACCTGACGGGCTTGTATGAACGACCAACGTTCGGGATGCCGCTTTCGAGTGAGTTGCATTATGGCACCGAACTGGAAGTGCTGGACGAAAAGGAGAGTTGGGTCTTCACACGGCAACGCGACGGATATTTGGGCTGGGCATATCGTCCCTATCTCAATGAGGGACTCGCCCAAGCCATGACCCATCTCGTGCTTGCTCCGGTCAGTGAATTGCGCGCCGAACCCGACGAGACCAGCGCGGTCGTCACGCGCGTCATGAGCGGAACAGGTGTGGTGCTCGAAGAGACACGCGACGGATGGTCACATGTGAAGGCAAACAAACCTGGCTGGATTCGTTCTTCGAATCTGCGGGCAATCATGGATATCCCAACGGACATCGAAGAAAAGCGTAAATTGATCCCGGAAGATGCCAGGCGTATGATCGGCATCCCCTATCTCTGGGGCGGCACCAGCGGGAACGGCATCGACTGTTCCGGCTTTGCACGCCTGATCCACCGCTGGGTGGGCATCGACATTCCACGCGATGCCGATATGCAGTATGGCGCGGCAAATCCTGTCGAACCGCCGTACGAAGTGGGTGATCTGTTCTTCTTCAGCGAAGACGATAGTGACCGGCATATCACGCACGTGGGTGTTTGTCTCGGCGGCTGGAAGGTCATCCATTCGTCGCGCGGCAACAATGGTGTGTATATCAATGACCTGCAGGAAAAGAAATCCTTGAAGGATATTTTCGTGAGCGCAGGTTCGTTCCTAAGACAACAATGAAATCCTATCGAAAAGAACTCTGGTTCAACCTCCCGTCCCGAAGAGGCTTTGTCAATATCACTTCACAAGTTGAAGAGGCACTCCGTGAAAGTGGCATTCAGGAGGGACTGGTTCTGGTGAACGCCATGCATATCACCGCCTCGGTCTTTATCAACGACGATGAAAGCGGACTACACAGTGATTACGAGAAATGGCTGGAGAAACTTGCTCCGCACGAACCGGTCAGTCAATACCGCCACAACGACACAGGGGAAGACAACGCCGATGCCCATATGAAGCGCCAGGTAATGGGACGCGAAGTGGTCGTTGCCGTCACAGATGGGCAACTCGATTTTGGGACCTGGGAGCAGATCTTTTACGGGGAGTTCGATGGGCGAAGAAAAAAACGCGTATTAGTGAAGATCATTGGTGAGTAAGGATGCACTCATGAAACTGGAAGGAAAAACAATTGCAACATTGGTAGCGGAAGGCGTGGAAGACCTTGAATATTATGTCCCCTTGATGCGGTTGCAGGAGGAAGGCGCACAGGTCTTAACAGCCGGAATGGATATGAAACCCTTCCACGGCAAGAACGGACTGTCCGTCACGCCCGATGCAACCATCGAATCTCTCAAAGCAAATGAACTATACGCGCTTATTATTCCGGGCGGATGGGCTCCCGACAAACTTCGTAGATACGATGCTGTTAAAAATCTTGTCCATGAAATGGACGTGTCAAATAAAGTCATTGGTGTGATCTGTCATGGCGGGCTGGTTGCCATTTCAGCAGGCATCATCCAAAAAGGACAGCGTGCCACCGGCTCTGTCGGCATCAAGGACGATCTCGTCAACGCGGGCGCAGTCTGGGTGGATGCTGCGTCCTTTCGGGAACGGAATCAGGTCTGGGGGCGGGTCGTGGCGGATATCCCGTATTTCTGCAGGGAACTGGTCAAGGCTTTGACTGAATAGCTGGAGGTAAAATGTCAGATACCAAAGCAAAAGGTGAAATGCATGGATGCATCGTATGCGGAAAACTGTATCAACTATTGGTTGCATACGACTCAAATGGTAAATACATCGGCAGTAAAGTAATGAGCGGAGGCGGGAAGGAAGTCAAAGGCGCGAAACGTCCGCTTGTGGCGTGCGAGAAACATTCAGGGGAGGAGATCGAAAGAGCCGTCGCGAGAGTGTACGGGAAACAGGATAAAGACGATGATTGAACACACCTGTCAAAATCATTAGAATGTAGAAGACAACGCAATTTGCACAAGAAATGGAGGAAGTGTGGCAGATCCAAGGATCAAAAAACTGGCACAGGTGATGGTGCATTATTCCCTTGCCATCAAACACGGGCAAAAGGTGTATTTGCAAACCGCGCCCGCCGCACACGAGTTCAATCTGGCATTTTACGAAGAGGCGATCAAGGCGGGAGCCCATGTCACCATTGCGATCGACGGTGCCTATTATCCCGGTGCGCAGGAGATCTTTCTGAAACATGCCAGGAAGGAACAATTGGAATGGATTTCACCTGTCCGAAAGCTGATGATCGAAACCTATGATGCACGCATGGTCGTTGAAGCGGAGACAAACACGCGCGAATTGGCAGGAACAGACCCGAAGAAGATATCTCTCATGCGTAAGGCAAATGCTCCGCTGTTCCACAAGATGGTCAAACGGATCGAGAAGGGAGAGCTTAAGTGGTGTCTCACGGTGATCCCCACTGATGCAGCGGCACAGGAAGCCAACATGAGCCTGAGCGATTACAGTGAATTCGTATTCGAAGCTGGCATGCTCAATGCCAAAGACCCGGTCGCGCTGTGGAAGGCAGAGAAGCAGAAGCAGATGAAACTGGTGAAGTGGCTCAAGGGCAAAAATCAGGTCACGCTGAAAGGCGATAACATTGACCTGTCGTTTTCCATCAAGGGACGCAAGTTCATCCCCTGCGCGGGCGAAGAAAACTTCCCCGATGGAGAAATCTTCACCAGCCCAGTCGAGAACTCGGTCAATGGCTGGGTGCGATTCAAATATCCCGCCATCTTTGATGGGCAGGAGATCGAAGATATCGAGTTGTGGTTCGAGAACGGAAAGGTCGTGCAGGAAAAAGCCAAGCGCAACCAGGAACTTCTTACCGCCCAACTGAACACAGATAAAGGCGCACGTTTTCTTGGTGAATGGGGCATTGGCACGAATTACAACATCAAAAAATTCACCAAGAACATGCTCTTCGATGAAAAACTCGGCGGCACGATCCATCTTGCACTGGGACTCGGCTTTGGGGAGGCAGGCGGCAAGAACACATCGGGTCTGCACTGGGATATGTTGTGCGATATGACAAAAAGCGAAGTTGTCATTGATGGCAAGATGTTCTACAAGAACGGCAAGCCTGTAATCAAGTAAAGACGGAGAGAATATGCCCGATCCAAGAGTAAGTAAACTGGCAAAAGTGCTGGTCAACTATTCGGTCGAAATCCAAAAGGTAGAGCAGGTCGTCATCCGCACCAGTCCCATTGCGGACGAACTCACCCTGGCAGTATACGAAGAAGTCATCAAAGCCGGCGGACATCCCTTCGTTGCCAATTCAGTTGCGGGCACCGATGAGATCTTCTACAAATTTGCATCGGATGAGCAATTGGATTATGTCTCACCGGTATCGAAGCTGATCCTGGAAACATTCGACGCCAGCATCTCGATCTGGACGGATTACAACACCCGAAAATTAAGCGGCATCAATCCGGAGAGAATTTCCCGCAACCGCAAGGCACAGTCCGCGTTGATGAAATCCAACATGGAGCGTGCCGCAGAAGGTTCCTACATGTGGACGTTGACCGTCTATCCCTGCAACGCCATGGCACAGGAAGCAGATATGAGCTTGAGAGACTATACCGATTTCGTCTATGGCGCAGGTTTACTCGATCACGATGACCCCGTCGCTCTATGGCTGGAAGAGGAAGCCCGGCAGAAAAAGCTCACAGGCTGGCTCGAAGGACGCGAACAAGCCGTCATCAAAGGCGCGAACGTGGATGTGACCTTGTCCATCAAAGAGCGTGCCTTCGTTGAATCAGCGGGCAAGAAGAATTTCCCCAGCGGGGAAATATTCACAGGTCCCGTTGAAAACTCGGTCAATGGCTGGGTACGATTTAAATATCCTGCCATCTACAGCGGACAGGAGATCACGGATATTGAGCTATGGTTCGAGGATGGCAAAGTGGTAAAGGAAACAGCCAGCAAGAATCAGGAGTTGCTCACTTCCACGCTTAACACGGATGCAGGTTCGCGCTTCCTCGGCGAATGGGGCATCGGCACGAATTACGGCATCCAGCGCTTCACCAAGAATATGCTCTTCGACGAAAAGATCGGCGGCACCATTCACTTTGCGGTGGGCGCAGGCTACCCTGAGACCAAAAGCAGGAATGAATCCGGAATTCACTGGGACATGCTTTGCGACATGGCAGACTCCGAGATCACTGTGGATGGTGACCTATTCTATAAAAACGGAAGGACTGTCATCGAATAGAGAATGACTTTCACTTTTTGGAGGCAGAATGGAAACTAGACGATTCGGACGCACAGGACATATGAGCACCCTTGCCATCTTTGGCGCGGCCGCGTTCTGGAAAATATCCCAGGCAGACGCTGACAAAGTCATGGAGCAGGTCATCGAAGCGGGCGTCAACCACATCGATGTCGCCCCCTCCTACGGAGAGGCGGAACAGCGCGTCGGTCCGTGGATGCCGCGCGAGCGCGGTCGCTTCTTCCTTGGCTGCAAGACCATGGAACGTACCAAACAAGGCGCCTGGGATGAAATGCAACGCTCTCTCCAATTATTGCAAACCGAAACCTTCGACCTGTATCAATGTCACGCCATCACAACGATGGAAGAATTGGATTCAGTCACCATGAAAGGCGGCGCGCTGGAGGCGTTCGTGGAGGCGCGCGAGCGTGGACTCATTCAATTTATCGGCATCACAGGCCACGGGGCGGATGCTCCGAAGATCTATCTCGAAGCGTTGCGGCGATTCGATTTCGATACCATCCTTTTCCCGCTGAACTTCGTCCAGATGGCAAATCCAGAATTCAAAAAACATGCTGAAGAATTGATCGCGGTCTGCAAGGCGAAAGATGTCGGCACGATGGTCATCAAGAGCATCACAAAAGGGCCATGGGGCGAAAGAGAACACACAGCCAACACGTGGTATGAACCGTTCGACAAAATGGATGAAATACAACGCGCCGTAAACTTCGCGCTTTCATACGAGGTGACCGGGCTTTGCACCGCAGGCGATACACGAATCCTGCCGATGATCCTTAAGGCATGCGAGAACTTCAAACACCTCGACAACTCTGAAATGGAAGAGATGATAAAATCTGCAAATCAGTTCGAGCCGCTGTTCACATAGGAAAATAAAATCAGGGTCATCATGAGCCAGGAATTTTTCGACGCGATCAAGGAGGGAGATAAGGAGGAGGTGGAACGTCGCCTCAACCTGGATCCGGGCCTGATCCACCTCAAGGAGAATGGGCTTAGCCCGATCCTGGTCGCCGCCTATCACCAAAAACCGGCGATCGCTTCCTTCCTCGCGGATAAGACCGTCGCCATCAACATCTTCGAAGCCGCGGCGACCGGCAAGATCAACAACATTATCCGCCTGCTGGCACGTGACCCTCAACTCGTCAACGCCTACACCGAAGATGGATTCCAGCCACTGGGGCTGGCATGTTTCTTCGGTCATCTTGATTCGGCGGAATATCTCGTCAAGGCAGGTGCGCCGATGAACGCCCAATCGCGCAACGGACTCAAAGCCGCGCCCCTCCAATCCGCGACGGCTGGCGGGCATCTTAAGATTGTAAAGATGCTCCTCGAACTCAGAGCCGACCCGAACATCCGTGAACAGGGCGGCTATACCCCGCTTCATGCCGCGGCACAGAACGGCGACGAGGAAATGATCCGCATCCTGCTTTACGGTGGCGCCGATCTGATGATCAAGAGCAATGATGGCAAAACTCCGCTCGATCTCGCCATCGAAGCAAACCATGCAAAAGCCGCGCTCATTCTTGGCGAAGGCATCACCAAACGGTTCAAACCAAAAGCTGAATAAAAAGAGCCGAGGACAAAAACGTCCTCGGCTCAACTGCTTAATGATGGGCAGCTTCTATGGGCACTCAAATGTGTACGTGATCTGCTGCTCGATCTTCTCACTACGCCCGACCACACCGCCTGAGCGGCTCAACCCAATAAATTGATAATCAAGCCATGCGTTCGGTCTGCGAGAGTCGGCATTAACCTGTTCACCGTTGAAGGCGATACTGAAGGTGCCATCTGCTCCAGCGATCATCCTGCCCGCATTCTGCCAATCAAAGGCGGAGCCTGTGCTCCTGTCCTGTATTCTATAATAGAACTGCACTTCGGTAATATTGGCATCAGTAGGCTTCACCTTAAAGGTGATTTCCTTGTAGAGCTGGCATCGCAATGACAATTGGCTTTTTGTGCGTGTCATATCCACAAACCAGCCCGCGCCCAGAGCGTTATCCACCGTAATGAGCCCGCTTCCGGAATCTGTTGGTGCGGCAGCAGCAGGTCCCTGTGTGGCAGGGGCCTGTGTCGCCTCCACGACCACAGTGACAACCACAGGAGCAGATGTTGGAGGAACCTGGGTGGGGGGAACTTCGGTCGGGGCCAGGGTCGCCTCAACAACTACGGTTTGCACAAGGACAACCGGTGTGGTAGTGGGAAGGATTTCCGTCGGTGCGGCAACAGGAACTTCCGTTGCGGAAGTGCATGCCGTTAATACCAGAACCAGCAATAAGAGTACGGATTTTTTCATGTCAATTTCTCCTTTTTGAAATACAAAATAATCTTAGTATGAGAGAAAAACGCTGTACATGGTGCATCCACTTCTTTAGTTTTCAATTTCGATAGTTCACGCAAACCGGGAATCTCTTCCATCCCCCCATACTTCCCATTGCGATTGCCAGTTTCATGGATTAACTGACGACTCTTTCTGTTATAATTTTCGCCATGTTTACCAGTGAAAAAATTGAATTAGAGCTCGATAAAATCCTCTTAAAGGTACAGAAGCCCGGTCGCTACGTGGGGGGGGAGCTCAACAGCATCGTCAAGGATTGGAACAAGGTTTCAACCAGGGTCGCGTTCGTCTTCCCCGATATTTACGATATCGGTGTTTCCAACGTTGGCTTGAAGATCCTCTACGATCAAGTCAACCAGCGGGTGGATGCGCTGGCGGAACGCGCCTATGCGCCCTGGCTCGATATGGAAGCCCTGATGCGCGAACACGGGATCCCGTTATATACGCTCGAATCAAAACAACCCCTGGCCTGTTTCGACCTTATCGGCTTCACCCTTCCCTACGAGACTCTCTACACCAACGCGCTCAACGTGCTCGACCTGGCCAGGATACCCCTCCGCTCCGAAGACCGCGACACGACTCATCCCATCATCATCGCAGGTGGACACTCCACCATGAACCCCGAGCCGATGCACGCCTTCATCGACGCGTTCGTGATCGGCGAAGGGGAAGAAGTCATACACGACATTATTAACACCATTCAAAAGGTTAAACTTCAAACGTCAAACGTCGGAGATGACGTTCAACGTTCCACGTTCGACCGAATGGAGCTTCTCAGAGAGTTGGCAAAAATCCAGGGCGTCTACGTTCCACTCTTTTACGAACCATCCTATATGGAGGATGGCACGCTCTCCCAGATTGAACCGACCGTCCCCGATATTCCCAAGATCATCACCAAACGCATAGTGCCGTTCCTGCCTCCCCCGCCGACTAAGTTTATCGTCCCGAATATTGACATCGTCCACAACCGCGTCTCCATCGAGATCATGCGCGGATGCACGCGCGGGTGTCGATTCTGCCATGCGGGGATGATCACGCGTCCGGTCCGCGAAAGAACCGTGGATGAGATCCTGCAGGCGGCAGAAGAGGCGATCAAAAACACCGGCTTCGAAGAGCTGGCATTACTGTCACTATCGTCATCCGATTACACAAACGTGCTGGAACTGGTGACCAGGGTTGGTGAAAAATTTGGCGGCTCACATCTCAAAATTGGGTTGCCGTCATTGCGGATTGAATCTGTATCGATCGATCTGATGGAAAAGCTCAAGGACAGTCGCTCCGGAGGCTTTACACTCGCGCCTGAAGCCGCCACTGAACGGATGCGCCGCATCATCAACAAGTTCATCCCCGATGAGGACATCATCAATACCACACGTGAGATCTATCGCCGCGGCTGGTCGACCATCAAGTTGTATTTCATGATCGGTCATCCCAGTGAAACGCTCGAAGATGTACAGGCGATTGCCGACCTGTGCAAACGCGTGATCGCTGAAGGGCGCAAAGTGATCGGCATGAAAGCCAAGCTTAACGCGGGCGTGAGCACCTTCGTGCCGAAATCGCAGACCCCGTTCCAGTGGGTTTCGTGCGATACGCCCGAACAGATCAAAGCCAAGCAGGCATTACTGCGTCGCGAACTGGGGCGTGACAGAAATATCAAACTCAGTCTCACGGACGCAGAAGATTCGTTCCTGGAAGCCTGGCTCTCGCGCGGCGACCGCCGCATGGCAGATGTGGTTTATTCCGCCTGGAAGAACGGCTCGAAATTCGATGCCTGGAATGAAGGCAAAAAATATGATGCGTGGATGAAAGCCTTTGAGGAGCACGGTCTTGACCCGCTCTTTTACACGCACCGTCAACGCCGCACCGATGAGGTCTTCCCGTGGGAACACATCACCGCCGCGGTGCGCAAGAATTTCCTCTTCCAGGATTTCAGGCAATCACTCGAAGGACAGATCCGCGTGGACTGCCGTTTGAACTGTTTTGCCTGCGGTATCCTGCCGACCTTCGCCAACATGCGCCGCGAGAATCCCGGCGATGTGTGGAAGTGCCCGGATGTGAAAACTCCGGTCTCCGCCAATCAGTCTGCGATGTCCAGTTTGAAACTTCCTATTGTGGGAGATTAGCGTAACCACTCAGATCGATGAAGAAGTATTCAGTCCGCCCGGCTGTATTGAACGACATCGAAGCAGTGTTCGACCTCATTGCAAAACAAAGGACCATTGACTTTGGTAGTGCAATGGTTTCGATGGAAGACCTGCAAAAGAGATGGGAAAACTTCGATCTCGAAACCGATACACTGACAGCATTCGCAGAGGGAGAACTGGCAGGTTATGCCGAACTGCGCGACGGCGACTCTCCATTTATCTACCTGGCAACCAGAAATAACGTCGACCTGGGTTTCCAACTCTTGAAATATTTGGAACAGAAAGCTGCCGTCAGGGCAAGGGGAAAAGTTCAGCTTTTCACACAGATCAGCGAGAAAAACCAGCCGCTCCTGCAACTCTTCGCATCCAACGGATACGAATCGAATCTCTCCTTCCTCATCATGGAACTGGTCTTGAGCGATCCACCCGAAAATCCTCAATGGGCTGGTGGGATCCGTGTCCGCACATTTGATCGCGGTCTGGATGAGCAGGTCACCTACCGGACCGATGAAGATGCATCGACGGACAAAGGCTATCACGATCCACTCAGTTATGAAGACTGGGTGAAACGAATGGGCATGAATCGGGAAAACTTCGATCCGAGTATCTGGTTCCTTGCCTGCGCCGGAAGTGATGTCGTTGGCGTTGCACTGAACGCATATGACCGGGAACCCGGAACGGTTTGGGTCGATCACTTGAGTGTGAGGCGCGAATGGCGTAAAAAGGGAATTGGAAAAGCCCTGTTGCTCCATTCCTTTGGGGAGTTTTACAGGCGCGGGATCAAAACAGTAAAGCTCAGCGTCGACTCGAAAAGCCTGACCAACGCGCCGCGCCTTTATGAAAGTGTGGGGATGAATGTCATTCAGCAGTATCACATCTATAAAAAAGAACTGCAAATGTGATAATATTCGGCTTTCACTTTACGGAGTCCAAAGTCTCTAGGCTTTAGACTCCCGAAGCTTTATTTTCAAATGACAAAAAAACAATTTATCACTAAACTAATGCACGAACGCGACAGGTTCGAATTGTTATTGAACCATGTCGGCTACACGCGCCGCATGACATTGAAAGGGGTTGCCGGGAAATGGTCGATCAAGGATGTGCTTGCGCACATCCTTGCCTACGAACAATTCATTGCTGATCGCATGCACGAGATCCTGCACGGCGAAACGTATGTTCCCTGCAAAACGCAGACGGCGCTCGATGCCTTCCTCGATCAATTCAGCTATCCCGATTTCGGCTCTCCCCTGCTCGATGAAGGGTCGCCGAAAGAATGGGTCATCGAGAAATACAGAAACGTTTCGCTGGATGATGTCATCGCACAGGAGTTACAGGCATTCTCCTCGATCCTTGCATCGTTGGAGAAACTGCCCGAGGAGACCATCAACCGGCACAACCTGTATGATCGCATCATAAAACATACATATCATCACTACCACGAATACACAACAAAGATCAAGCGCTGGCTCAGAACGAACGGTGCGCAGATAAAATAATGCGTATTCGGATCACATTTTCAAAGCAGGATGCACTGCGTTACACCGGTCATCTCGACCTGCACAGGCTATGGGAACGCGCCGCCCGCCGTGCTGAACTCCCGCTGGCATATTCACAGGGATTCCACCCTCAGCCTAAAATGAACATGGCTGCCGCCCTGCCGCTGGGTTTTTCTTCGCGTTGCGAAATGATCGACCTGCGTCTCGAGCATGACATTTCATTGGATGGATTGCAGGAGAAACTTCAGGGAACCCTCCCTACTGGGATTCGAGTCTCGACCATCGAGCTTGTGGATGAACGCGCGCCCGCGTTGCAGACACAGGTCACGGCGGCGGAATACCAGGTCACTTTAACGGAAGTAGTGGACGGGTCCGAACTGAAGCGGAGGATCGATTCCGTCATGGGATCCGAATCCATCATCCGTGAAAGACGCGGCAAGACATATGACCTGCGTCCATTAATTGAATCGCTTGAATTTTCTTCAGAGGGTAAAATCTTCATGCGTCTCACCGCGCGCGAAGGCGCAACGGGACGTCCGGAGGAAGTATTGGATATGTTGGGTATCGCGTTCGAAGGGACGCGTATCGAAAGAACTCACTTGATTTTTCATTCATAATTCGGAGGAGACATGGCATTACCTGGTGCAATATTCTTTGGGTTCGTTCCAATGTTCGTTTTTGCGGCGTTCGTCAACTGGCTGGACCGCTACGAAAAGGAGCCAAAACTTCTGCTTGGCGCGGCGTTCATATGGGGCGTGGTGATCGCAGGCGGGGGCGCGTACATCCTGAACACGATGTTCGGCATCGGCATTTATATGATCACCGGTTCGGAGGGTGCGGCTGAGTTCGGCACAACCTCCATTGTGGCGCCCATCATCGAAGAGGCACTGAAAGGACTCGCCGTTCTGGTGGTGTTCCTCTTCGTCCGCAAGGAATTCGATTCGATCCTCGATGGCATCGTGTACGCCGCCATCACGGCCATGGGCTTTGCCGCAATTGAAAACGTTCTGTACATCTACCGCGGCTTTGAGGGCGGCGGGTGGGAAGGCTTCTGGACCCTGGTCGTCATCCGCGTCTTCCTCGTCGGCTGGATGCACCCGTTCTTCACCGCCTTCACGGGCATCGGTCTGGCGGTGGCGCGCATGAGCCGCAACATGCTGGTGAAGATCCTTGCCGTGCCTGCCGGATACACAGTGGCCGTGATGAGCCACGCATTCCATAACACGTTCAGCACTGTGATCGGTGGCCAGGGTGGGTTCTTCATTGGCATTTTCGCCGATTACATCGGCTATGCTTTAATGCTTGGCTTCATCATCTGGATAATCACACGCGAAAGAAACATCCTCAAAAAGCAACTGGTCGAGGAAGTGAACAACGGTCTACTTTCGCAGAATCAATACAAGACTGCCATTTCCTTCGTACAAACGCGAGTTCACCTGGCTGCTCTTACCTCTGGCAAGTTCCGCGCCACGTCACGCTTCTATCAAGTGCTGGGCGAACTTGCCCACAAGAAAGAACAGCTTTCCACGGTCGGTGACGAAAGGGGCAACACACAGATCATCGAAAATCTGCGGGCTGAACTCACACAACTGGCACCGCTGGCAAGCGCGTAGATTTGCCGAAAACATGTTGCCGCAGGTACCTGCGGCAACATGTTTTATCTGTGATAAAATTTTGTCGCCCGCCCCCGTAGCTCAGTGGACAGAGTGTCGGCCTCCGGAGCCGAAGAGCGCAGTTCGAGTCTGCGCGGGGGCGCCTTCACTGCCGTAAGGCAGTGATTTTGTTTAAGCATTACAATTAATCCGTGAATTCAAAAACAAATATCATCATCGTTCTTGTGATCCTTCTATTCAACGCGGGTTGCAGTGTGAAAGTTCAGGAAGGGAGCGGAACCACGCCGACTCCATTCATCGTCACTTTGACGTTGCCTCCGTCATTGACACCGCCTCCTTCCGACACGCCGCTCCCGCCTCGTCCAACGCCGACAGTTGCCCCCGTGGAAGGGACAGCCTCCACCCAGATCAATGTCCGCGCGCAGCCGTCCACGGCTGGCGAGGTGCTTGGTCTCGTTGCCGCTAATGCAAAAGTACAGATCATTGGGAAAGACCCTGGCGGGAATTGGTGGCAGATCCTCTACCCGGCAGGTATTGACGGAAAGGGCTGGGTCACCGCGCAATATGTCACAACGGTGGAAAAGCCTGATGTTCCAGTGATCGGAGGTGGTGGAACGAATCCAAACAACGGGAACGTTGCCATCATCCAACAACAGTTGAACGTCCGCAGTGGACCGGGAACCGATTTCAACTCTCTTGGCACGCTCAATCCTCAGGATGTGGTCAATCTCATTGGCAAGGATGCGAATGGGGCGTGGTTACAGGTCGAGTTTGCAGCCGGACCCGATGGCAAAGGCTGGATCAATTCCGCGTTCGCACAGGCGAAGGGGGTGGAGAATCTTCCCATCATAACGGAGGCAGGCGTAGTCGTTGGAACTGGAACGCCGACGGGCATCCCACCCACCCCCACCTCGACGCTTCTGCCCGCGCCTGTCGATGGCGACTCTGCCCAGAATCCCGCTGTGAATATTACACTTTCAGCCACGGGCACAAAGTCTTTCCAATACTCTGGTGATGTCTCCTCTCCCGAAGGCGATACGGATGACTGGGTGCAGTTCGTCCCATACACGCAAATGGTGCGGCTGGCTCTGGATTGCTCCGGTGTCGGGCAGGCAAATTTGGAAATTTTTCAAAATGGCACAGTTCAACATAACTTGTCCTGTGGGGAATCCGCAGCAGTGGCTACTTTACCTGGGGAAGTATATGTCATTCACATAAACTCCTCGACCGGGGAAGGGCTGCAGTACTCCGGTTACAGCTTACAAGTTACCTCCATACCATAGGGAATTGTAGAAAATTGATTGTGTTTGTTTGTACAAAATATCCTTTTATGGTAGAGTTAATGCAATATTTCACACTCTGTGAGGGCAACCGTCCATGTATGCTGATAAGATTCCTGACATAATCATAGGCAGACTCCCTGTTTATCTACGTGCGCTCCAACGTTTGTCGGATAAGGGCATCCAAACCACTTCATCGCAGGAATTGGGTGAAATTGTGGGCATCTCTGCGGCGCAGATCCGCAAGGATATCTCGCAATTCGGTGAGTTCGGCAAGCAGGGAACCGGGTATTCGATCCCGTTTTTGATCGAAAGACTGCGGGGCATCCTGAAAGTGGACCGGGGTTGGGATGTGGTGATCGTCGGCATGGGCGATATGGGACATGCGCTGGCTCGCTATAATGGGTTTGCCGAACGTGGCTTTCGAGTCAAAATGGTCTTTGATAATGATCCCAACAAGATCGGGCAAAAAGTGGGCGGTTTTGACATCAACGATATCGCCGGTATGGCGGAAAAGATCAAACAGAACAAGATCAAAATTGCCATGCTCACTGTCCCTGCCACTGCAGCACAGGAAATGGCAGACCAATTGGTCAAGGCTGGCATCAGGGCGATCCTGAACTACGCACCCATCAGCCTGAACGTCCCATCGGGTGTTCGAGTGCAATATATCGACCCGGTCACCCACCTGCAAAGAATGACCTATTATCTCGACTAACAGAAATCAAAAAGGCGCCCGACGGGCGCCTTTTTTGTTCAATTAAACCTGCGGTAGACTGCGCCGCAAGACGTTATACATGGGTATGGCTTTGACCGCGCCTTCGACCACACAGGTCATCGGGTTGTCGACGAGATAGGCGGGAATGCCGAGGGATTTGGTCAGCAGTTTATCGATGCCGCGCAACAACGCGCCACCTCCGCACAATGCCACACCCCGGTCGATGATATCCGCCACCAATTCGGGAGGCGTTTTCTCAAGGACGCGGCGTCCCGTCTCGATCACCAACTTGAGCGGTTCCTGCAAGGCTTCGAC
>Ga0210377_10002891_pt1 | contig 14847 bp, 13 predicted proteins | sample PLM4_65_b1redo_FD_155480 | JGI IMG/M metagenome (GOLD analysis project Ga0210377, IMG submission 155480) | Groundwater sediment microbial communities from an aquifer in East River, Colorado, USA - PLM4_65_b1 redo | ecosystem: Environmental > Terrestrial > Soil > Riparian zone | place: USA: East...
AATTTCATTATCTATAACCATCAGGGAAAACTCGCTGGTATCTTCCAGTATCCGGCAGATGCCTGCGTATGCCAGGGAGGAGAGCCGCTCCACCTGTGGGTGGGAAGTGCCGTAAAGCGATGCATTGGCGGTTGCCGAGAGGAGGTGGCGAAAGAAATCCTGAATGTTGCAGGTTTCGGTATTCATGGTTATCATCCGGAAATAACTATGAGGGATTGTTCCGCCTGCTGCGCCAGCCTGTCTTTGCCGGCGGACAGTCTCTTAAGAAAAGGCCTTGCTGAATGGGTCGGGTAACGCTCCAGGGATCGGATAATTTCCAGTTTGAGTCTGGTAAGCAGAACCGGATGGAGTATGTTTCGCGATTCGAGGACCTTTGACAGAGAGGGCAACGCCTCTTCCTTGCCGATTTCCGCCAGGGACTGCACGGCAGCGCATTTCAGTTCATATTCCCTTGCCGAGAGACCGGGCCTTGCCAGGAATGACAGGACCTTGTTGAAAATTTTCTGCGAAGGGCTTTTCTCGGCCAGGTGGATGGCCATCTTCCGGACTTCAAGATCATCGTTGTCCATATCTTGCAGGACCTGCTGTTCGGCAACAGAATCATGGAAATACAGAAGTGTTTTGAGTGTTTCCTGACGCACTCGCTGGTTTGAGTGGCGCGCAAGCGGCCGGAGCCTCTCCCTGTGCGTGAGATCTCCGATTGCGCGGATCATCAAGATGAGGTTGCGCAGGAAATACCAGCGATTGTCGGTTAATCTGCCGATGATGGGAGCAATCGCTGACTGACCGAACTCCTGAACCCGGTCCATGAGAAAACGGCGCAGTGACATGGATTCTTCTTCCGCAAGCCGGTCCAGGAGGAGTTCTATGAAAGGCTCTCCAATCTCCAGAATTATCATTCGGATTTCTTCGTATTTGCTTTTACCCCAGGTGTGCAGGCCGGTCAGCACCTCTTCCATGAACTCTCTCCGGGAAAAATATTCCCGAAAGTTGCGTCGCAGATCGAAAGGTATTCGTTCGTTTCCTGTCCGGAGCATAATCCTGTGCAGCTGTGCATAATCTCCTGTTTGCAGGAAGTAGTTGCACATATCGTTCAGGCTCTCAACCAGGTTGGATGTGCCCTCCGCAAGGGGATCTTCCATAACAAGCAACAAAAGGATATCGCTGACATGGCCCTCTATCGCATCAGCTTCAAGTGTGCCCATCATGTCGTGCAGTTCTTTATGCCCCAGAAGGGGGATATCGTCTGACGCGATGATCCGGTTGAGCTTGCACTGGTACTCATCGGGAATAAACTCTTCCGAGGCATGCTCCCGAAAGATGCTCCTCATCTTTTTATAAAGGTCTTCCTTGTCGGGGACTTCTGTGTCCAAAATCTGGCGGGAGGGGGTGGAATGCCGGCCCAGTCTCTGGAGCAATCCCATGATGACGGGTGGAACAGCAACGTGACAGCTATTGACCTCTTCCAGGAGTTCTACGACTGTATCTGTCGAAAAACGATTTACAACTTTTTCGGTTATTAGTTCTTTTCCGGAACTCCTTACGTCAAATGCGCTGTTCAGAAACTGTCGTCGCAGGTCAGGATTCATTTTGCCGACAAAGGCGGCAAGCTTTTCATAATAATGGTCTACACGCTGCGGCTCAGCAGAGTGCAATATATCATCCTGATGCATGAAGCTGGTAATGGTCCGGGCATAGTCCTGCGTGTGTTCAGGAGCCATTTTAAATTGGCCGTTGAGGATCGAGGCCAGCAGTTCAGGATCAAGCTCACTTTCTGAGCTCCCCTCCTGATTGAGCAGGCCCCGGGTGATACCCCGAGCGAAACGATCCCAGAGATCTTCAGCCTGCGGCTCCGGATATTCGCCGCCGACGGTTTCTCTTTCTATTGTACTGAACAGATCGTAGCGGACAGCCCTGACACTGATTGCGGAGATATCTGCTCTCTTCCAGATGTTATCGATTCCGCCATGGTTGAAGATATTCTCGCGCTTCAGGTTAAGTATCCGGGTGAAGTTTTTCAGCTCGTCGATGGTCATGCCGGGATTCAGAACAAGTGCGCCGATTCCATGATCAAAGAGAATACCCGCGAAGTCGCGATAGACCGGGTTGGATTTTTCCAGGTAGACATCCTCCACCATCAGGGCGTCACGGGTAACGCCGATAATGATCTCTTGCCGGGTCTCCAGCAGTCTTGTGTAGACGCCGAGCGCTTTATGAAGCGAGGAGTCGATGACCGGATGCCCTTCGGGATAAGAGGAGCAATTGCGGCGCGCTATATTCAGTTCGATAATAAGTGCTGAGAGCGCCCTGGTATCGATCCCGCTTATATGGATCTCTTCCTGTTGATTTTTCATATCAGTTGGTTAAGGGGATTCCGGTAATTTTGTTTCCATGGGTGTCTCCCAGCCTTTTGCTGAGTTCGTCAGCGGTCATCGGCATGGCCAGATAAAACCCCTGGACCTCATCGCACCCCAGCGTAGTCAGAAAATGCAATTGATCGCTGTTTTCGACTCCCTCTGCCAGAACTTTCCTGTTCAGACTGTGGCCCATGGAAATGATCGCCTCAACAAGCGCCGCGTCATTGTTGTTGCTGTCAAGGTCGGCGACAAATGAACGGTCTATCTTGATCCGGTCGATGGGAAAATGTTTCAGATAATTCAGTGATGAGTAACCTGTGCCGAAATTATCGATACTCAGCTGCACCCCCAGTTTTTTGAGAGCCCTGAGTGTTTCAATGGTTTTTTCGGCATCCTCCATAACTACGCTTTCCGTGAATTCAAGTTCAAGCGCATTCGGCGCAACGCCTGATTCATGCAGCACCCTGCCGATCATCTCCAGAAAATCGGGTTGTTTCAGCTGTTTACCGGAGATATTAACCGCCACCTTGAAATCACGGTGTCCGGCCAGTGCCCAGTCTCTGGCCTGAATGCATGCCGTACGCAGGACCCACTGGCCAAGATCGAAAATCAGCCCGGAATTTTCCGTAAGCGCGATAAAATCGGACGGAGCCATCAGCCCGAAATCGAGGCTTTGCCACCTGAGCAGGACCTCAACACCCACCATCCTGGACGTTTTCAAGTCCCATTGCGGTTGATAATTCACAAAAAACTCCTGACGGTCCAGCCCCTGGCGCAGACTGTTTTCGAGCAATACCCTGCGCATGATTTTTTGATTCATCTCCGCTGAGAAAAAACGGTATTGGGACCTTCCCTCTTCCTTTGCATGGTACATTGCCGTGTCCGCGCACTTGAGAAGGCTTTCCGTGTCCGTGCCGTCATCGGGATAGACCGCGATCCCGATACTGACGCTGCAGAATATCTTTCGGTTATCTATCAGGAATGGAAGTGCAAAAACCGACATTATTCGCTGGGCGGCATTGGCGGTGCTTTCATGGTTGCTTACCGAAGAGAGAATCACGACGAACTCGTCTCCGCCGAGCCTGGCGAGGGTGTCGGATTCGCGCATGGTGTCGTTCAGCCTTTCAGCAACCTCCTTGAGCAGTTTGTCTCCAAAATCATGCCCATAGGTGTCGTTGACGTCCTTGAAATTGTCGAGGTCGAGGAAGACGAGGCAGACGCTGCGCTCCTCGCGATGGGCAAAAGCCAGCGCCTGGTGAAGCCGGTCAAGGAACATCCCGCGATTGGGAAGCCCTGTCAACGCATCGTAATAAGCGAGTCGGTGGATTTTTTTCTCGGTCTCTTTCCGGCTTGTGATATCCTCACAGGTGGTGACAATTCCCAGGCACCTGCCGTCGCTGCTCCTGACCGCAAGCGAAGTGAGTTGCACCGGGAATACTTCGCCACTCTTGCGAATGTTAACACTCTCCCTGTTCAGAAGCCCCATGTTGTTCATCTGATCTGACGTTAGCGGCTTTCTTTGGCTCTGAGGGGCGAATTCATTAGCTTCTTTGCCGACAAGTTCTTCAGGGGCGTAACCATGGATATCCGCCTCGGCGGGATTCGAATAGATAATTTTCCCGGTTACATCACTCAATGTTATTCCTATCGGCAGGCAATCGACAGCTTCCTTCAGCATCCTGAGATTGTCTTCAACCTGCCTCATTTCGGTAACTTCCTGCAGAGTGCCGAGAATCCGCGGCAACTTTCCCGGAACTTCCATATCTGCATGCCCCTGTAGTCGCACCACACGCAGCGCGGAGTCAGGGCATTTTACCCTGAATTCGAAACAGCAGGTGGATCTCTGCCTGAACGTATTTGCCAGTCCGGATGCCACCAGATGTCTGTCCGAAGGGTCAATGGAAAAAAGAAAGTTTTCAAATGAGAAAAACGGCGAGCCCTGACTGATGCCCAATATCCGCAACATTTCGTCCGAGCCCCTGAACATCCCCGTTGAAGGATTCAATTCCCAGTTTCCCAGTTGGGCGATGCGTTGAGCAGATGCCAGACGTTCTTCACTTTCAGCGAGATTTTTAATGCTTCGACTGGCCCGGAGCATATAATGCACGCGGTAAACCAGCAACTCGGGTTTGATGGGTTTGACGATGAAATCTGTTGCGCCTGCCTCGAAGGCGCGGTGAATCAGATCGGTGTCATTCATCCCCGTTATCATAACTATCGGCAGATACTTCCCCTCGGGAAAACCGCGGATCTCCTGGCAGGTCATAATGCCGTCTTTCCCCGGCATGAAAAGGTCAAGGAGTATCAGGTCCGGTTGAAGCTCCGTGAAACTGCTGATTGCGGAATTGCCGTCCGGGGCTGTGGCGGTCTGGAACTCATTTGCATTCAGGACATCCTGGAAGGTGGACCTTACGAGCTGGTCATCATCCACAATTAGTATCAACTCGCTTTTTTTTAAGTTTTCATTATCCGATATCATAATCCACCATCTGTTTCCTTGGACTCCAGCACCCTTGTCCGGGGCCGGTTCAGACTTTCCCCGGCTGCATGGAGGTAAAGCCGCATTCGGCTGAAAGTTTAAGCGGCCAATAGTGATGTCTGCAACTGGGAAAGTTTTTCCAGAAGAATTTGCCGATGGTTATCCTCCATCGGTACTTCGCCTGCCAACGAATGCGCCATCGGTTGTATAATGTTTACAATTATTGCCTTTACAACATCGGCCCTGAATGATTCGAAGAACAGTCTGGCAATTCGATTTTCCGGACTGACAAGAATCATAACAGTCCTGCTGTAAATGGCGAGTGTTGTTGTATCCTGATAGTTTTTAGCAAGGAAAATTTCCGCATTTTTTACGATTGCATCCCAGGCGATATTGCCCCATACCCCTGCGTCCGGGAAGATCTCTTTGATTGCCGAATCGAGCTCCGGTATAAAATTCTCGGGGAATGTTTCCAGACTCTTATTGTCTTTCCACAGAACAATCCGGGAAAGGGCTTCAATGGCCTTGGCAAACTCGTCGGCGAACTCGTCCGCTGCCCGGGACACATTTTTCAGGAACTCTTCAGTTGCCTTGCGCTCGCTCATGTGCGGTGGCGAAAGCCTTATGATATCCTTCAGGTCCTGCCGGCTGTTTTTCACAAGGCAAAGAAGAGCTGTCTCGTATCTAGCTGCTGCATGGTCGTCAGCAGGCTCCCCTGTCTTTCCCTTTTGAACGGTCAGTTTTTGTAATGTAAGCTTTTTGTTGATAAAGTCAGCCAAAAAGCCTTTTGTCGCTTCCATAAGCGTCCCTGTCGATGAATTTGAATTGTTACATGATACTCTGTTTAGTCATAATGTCATCTGTTGCATCCCGATCATTGGAGTTGCCGCATATGCAATTAGTCAGCTCCTTGAGTCTGAAGAGCATATTTTATTGCCTCCTTCCCTTTCCGCCAGGGAAAGGGCGGTGCGAGAGGCATTGATAATGTCGCTGGGCGATGCGCCATCATCGGGAAAGGATGCAATTCCGATGCTGGTGGTCATGAAATCAAGGTTTTTCGCCCCATTGCCGACAATCAGTTCTTTCTTCAACGTGCGCTGGATTCTTTCCGCCACCAGTTCCGCCTCTTTTTTGGGGGTCGAGGGTAAAATTACACAGAATTCCGCTTCGCCAAATCGGCCAACAAGATCGATGTCACGCAACGACCCATTCAGAATACGCGCGATATCTTTTATGACGCCGCTTCCAAAAGCGCGGCCGCGGGCATCGTTAACGGTGTTAGTAGTGTCAAGACTGACGATTATCAGAGAGAGTTGCAGATTATAACGTATTGAGCGACTTAACTCCTCGTTCAGCCGTTTTCTTATGAAACGGAGATTATAGAGACCGGTCAGGGGGTCGGTGATGGTATTCAGGATCGCATTTTTCAGGGTCGTGGTCCGTTCGAGAATTATAATTGCCTGATCTATGAACGTGGAGAGAATTTCCTGATCAACATGTGTAAAAGGTGCATTGCTTTTTTTGTCCGCCAGGTTGAGAACCCCGATGATACTCCCTTTTAATCGCAACGGAAGACTTATGCACGATTTCGTCCCGAACCGTATCCGGTTTCGCCTCCCCAGATGCAGATCCTGTTCGATATCGGTGATCAGAATGGGGGAGCCGCTGGCTGCAACCTTTCCGGCTATCCCTTCTCCTACCTTGGTGGAAAAGCTTTTTGCCAGAACCGGATTTATCCCCAGGGATGATTTGATACGGAGCGTCTTGCCACTCTTTTCCATCAGCATAAGTGACCCGTTTGATGCGTCGACCAGTTCTGCTGACATCTCCATTATCAATCGAAGCAGATCATCCTGACTTTCAGTCAGAGCCAGAGTACGGATCATTTCGAGCAGTCTGACGTCTCGCTTTTGACGGTTGGCTTCGCGATTGACAATATTTTTCTTAAGTTTATGAGCCAGCCTGGCGGAAAGCGTTTCCACCAGGGAGAGATCGTGGGCGGACAGTGATACTTCGAAAAGAACAGCCATTCCGAAAAGTTCTTCTTTTTCGAACAGTGGAAGACATAAAGCCCGGCTCATGCCTGTCCCCGGGAATAACTCCCTGACCTGGTCCGTGCTTAAAGTTGCAGGGATATACCTCTTCTCCTGGAAAGGGAGACTTTTTGAGATCAGGTATGAAGGTCCGGAGAAAGCTCCCCAGCAAGTCTCAATGAGACAGCCATTACTCTCCTCATCTTTGAGGACCAGGGCAATCAAGGGGATATCAAACAGGATGCCGAGTGTTTCACCGAATGTGGCTGATGCTTTTTTGAAGTTTTCCGCCCCTTCGATTTCCGCTGCCACATTTGTAAGGGTGATGTCCCGACTGTTGCCGGAATCCGGCGGCTGCAAGCGCTCTCCTGTAGCAAACGACGTGATCAGACGTTCTACCTTGGACATCGTCTCCCTCACCTTCTTTTCGTTGCTGACCGGGAGTTTTTCAAGCTGTTCCAGGACCTCATAGGGGTGAACATTCTGTTTTTCTTTCATGAATTCAAACTGCTCGGAGCCGTAGAAATAGAGATCGAACAAATTCTCGCGCATCCCGCTGCATACAAGGCAGGTATCGTCTGATAAAGGGATTGCAAAGGAAAAGAGACCGAGGGGGCAGCGAAAAAACAGAGGCTGCCTGCTTTTCAGAGCGTCTTCTGTTGCGACATGAATGGCAGGCGAGCAGATTTTATGGCAAAGATGCGGTATTCCCCGTGTTCCACACAGGTGTCTGTTGATTTTATCCTGGATGGCAGAGTTGCCGGACGGATAAATGGACAAACAATAACCCTCCAGAAGCGGGGTATTCTTAAGGTAGGTCAGTAGACGATCTGATTGAGATGGAATCATGTTATTTCCAGCCTCCTTGCATTTCTTGAAACTTGACGGCAAAGTGCCCAGCCTCCCGGCAACAGCCGCATCTCTTATGTGAATTTCCATTAAATCTCAGCAACAATGAAGCTGATGCTGTCAATGCATTGCACCGATGAAACGTGTAATAGCCTCTTTAGCCTTATTGGGTAAGAGCGCAAACTGCACCCCAAAACCCTTGGGGAGCTTTGTATCAATTCTGTTTATCCATGCTACCCTGCCGTGACAATCGATTCTTGTCCCGTCCGGCATGGTAAAATATATTTTGAGTACTTCCCTGGGGTTTGCCGCATAATCACTGGCTACATAAGCCCCGCCAACGCTGATGTCATGTATAGTACAGGCCAGGCTTTCCTCATTGGTGCTGAAAACTCCAGCGGCTTTGAACGGCAGGCGTTTTTCCCTTCTATCAATACACGGGATGAACCGCCTGGCGGCTTCAAGAAAAAGGTCCCTGTCCAGGGGCTTTGTCAGGAAATCATCACACCCGGCTGTAAATGAGTATTCCGCATCTTCACTCTTACCCATTGCCGTTACCATGACCACAGGCACTCCGGGTAGAGCGTAATCAGTCTTGATGGCTCGACAGCATGCCGCACCATCCATCTTGGGCATGTGCAAATCCATAAAGACGAGGTCCGGTACTGTATTGTTCTTAATGACATCCAGCGCTTCCAGGCCGTTTCTGGCAGTAATGATTTTGACCTGCGAGCCTTGGAGATATTCTCTCTGGATCTCGATAAACATTTGAACGTCATCAACCAGTAGTATTGTTTTGTCCATGACTTTTTTCACCTTTACAACCCGATATGACCTGCGCGTATTATCTGTAAACAAAGCCAACTTAATATCACTCAGCAATATAACCTGTTATCAAACTCACATTGTGCCGATTATCTTGGAGAAAACTCCCCTTCGTATTGCTTGGATTTACCATTTTAAAAGCAATAAATATACCCAGTGATAAATTAATTCTGATAAAATGCAGTAAAAGGGAGATTAAAATCACTAGGTAATAACAGGCCTTGTTTTGTTAAGAATGCCAGTAGTGCCAAGTGTTTGTTTTGTCGTTACATCGGATTAATAACCTGTCTGTTGGCAGAATTATCGGAATCCAGAAAAAAATATCTGCCCTATCGCCGAAAGTGAGCTACTGATCTCAATGGTGACGAAAAAATAACTTTTTATGTCAACAGGCGCGCAAAATTTGCAGAGACGTCGTCCCAGTTTTGTCATATTTACATGATGGGAAATGAAATCTGTGGAGGGCAATGTTCAGTAAGGCATGTCGATTGTGCGGGGGGGGATTTGGCTTTGTTTGTTCTTGTAGTGTTTGATCAGGTCATGTATATTTAAGGCCGCATATATATGAAAACAGGCCAGGTATAAATACCTGGCCTGAAAAATAACGTGGTGGGCGATGCTGGGTTCGAACCAGCGACCCCTGCCGTGTGAAGGCAGTGCTCTCCCGCTGAGCTAATCGCCCGGACATTTATTGAATAGCAGATGCCCGCCCTTCTGTCAAGCACGATTGCTTTGAGTTCGGAATCAGATTGAGAACGGAAAATCAAATGAAATTGGAAAAAGGGTACATACAGGTTTATACGGGTAATGGCAAGGGAAAGACAACCGCCGCTTTAGGCCTGGCGTTAAGGGCCGCCGGCCGGAGGATGATGGTCTGCATGATCCAGTTCATGAAGGGTGGAGGTCCCTATGGTGAGCATCTGGCTGCTCCGATGCTGGCCCCATATCTTACCGTAATCCGTACCGGAAGAGAAGGGCGGGTGAATCGAGATTCCCCGGCCCCCGAAGATCTGAGTGCGGCACGGGAAGGAATTGCCCATGCCAGGCAGGCGCTGGCTGATGGGAAATACGGAGTAGTCATTCTGGACGAGATCAATGGAGCAATTGCCTGCGGGCTTATTCCGGTTGATGAAGTGATTTCCCTCATGGAATCGAAACCGTCCGACGTGGAACTGGTCCTTACCGGCAGAAACGCCCATGAAAGAATTATAGCTGCGGCTGATCTGGTAACCGAGATGCGCGAAATCAGGCATTATTTCAAGTCAGGAGTTGTTGCGCGCATGGGGATCGAGAAGTAGGCACGGAAGATTTGAGAATCTGTAAAGTATTATTACTCACGTTCATCGTATCTTGATATGCTGATCTGCCGGACTATCTTACTTGACCGGCTGTATAAAAGATGTTATTTCTTGCTTATATTCAGGGGGCTTTGGCCCCATTGACCTTTTTATTACGGCAGGCTGCTGAAGGAACTGATGCATGCTACGCAAGTTATTGTTTGTGCTTATGGTTATCTCGTTTGCAGTTATTGTCCTCTATAGACCTGACGCCATTTCGGAGCCGGGAGCAAATCCGGAAGACCCCGCGCGGGAAGACCTTTCGCGAGTTGAATATCCAAGCCTCGCCGCCATCCCCTGGGAGCCGAGATTCATCAGGCCCCAGGACAGCCTGGAGAAGTTGTTCGGCGAGGACTGGGTATATGTGGCAAGATTCAATCGCATAGACCGCCGCCATGTATATCCCGGAATGACAATCAAGGCGCCAAAAGAGATTGCACAAATCCGGGGGTATACTCCGATGCAGGCGTTCCATGAACCTGCAAAACGCCATGCCAAGTATATTCTCGTTAATATCACGGAGCAGTGGCTTGGGGCATACGAATATGGCAAGTTGATATTTTCCATGCCCGCCGCTACCGGCATGGATGGTCATAACACCCCCACCGGCCTGTTCCGTGTTGATGCCCGGGACAGGCACCATACCTCATCGCTATACAAAACCGAAGATCAAAAGGAACAGTATCCGATGGATAATGCGTTCCGCTTTCATGTGGGGAAGGATAACATATCCTATTGGATCCACGCGCGGGACTTGCCAGGGCGCCCCGCATCCCACGGTTGCATCGGTGTTTATGACGAGTCCATGCAGAATCGCCAATACGGTATTCCTGAAGAGCCTCTTCTCCGCGATTCGGAAAAGCTTTACGCCTGGGCGGTAGGGGAAGAAGATTACGAAGACGACACGGGGGAACTGGAACTCCTGGAATACGGTCCGGTTGTGGAAGTAACAGGTGAAAACCCCCGTTACCATGAGAAGTCGCTATTTGCGTTTTTAAGGAAATAGAGTTATTACTAGAATTATTTATCCCGGCTCGTCGATCCGGAATCTGCGTTCAGGATATTGCCGCATAATTTTCCCCAAGGAGCGCCAATAATGAAGAGGTTGCAGTTGATCAAGTATTTTACCGGAATGTGTCTAGTGTTGGCGCTGGCCAGCGGTTGCATCGCCCATTCAACTCCGGCCGTGGTAAACCCTGACGTCTCCCTGCGCAAGGCATTTCCGAATTTGTCGTTTGAATCCATTGAAAAAACCGATATCAAAGGGATGTATGAGGTCGTTTCCGGGCAGAACCTGTTTTACTACTACCCAGAAAAAGAGTATCTGCTTTTCGGTGAAATATTCACAACGACCGGCAAAAGTCTGACCGGGGAAAGAAAAGGTGAGCTTGCCGCGAAACTGGTGAAGAATCTCCCCCTGGATAAGGCGGTCAAGAGCGGCAACGGTAAAACCGAAGTTATCGAGTTTACGGATCCGGATTGCCCCTACTGCCGGAAAGCCTACGACTTCTTCAAAACCAGGACCGATGTGACTATCTATACCTTCTTTGCTCCGTTTGCGCATCCGGGCGCCATTACAAAAGTTTACTACATGCTGAATGCCGATGACAAGGCAAAGGCTTATCACGAAATATTCGAGGGGAAGAGTGCTGAGCAACCCGCTGCAGGGTACAGTGATTCGATCAAGAAACTCGCCCAGGAACATCTCGATCTTGCCAAGTCGCTTGGGGTATCAGGAACTCCCACATTTTTCATCAACGGCAAGCAGGTTGTCGGCGCGGATTTCCAGAAGCTGGAAAAGCTCCTCGGCGACGCATCCCAGGCAGGCAAATAAATCTGCTCCGGCCATATGAATGGGGGAATGCAACATGAATAAAATGGGGAGCACGGGTCATGCGTAAAATTCTGGTAACCGGAGCAGCCGGTTTCATCGGTTTCCATCTGGCAAAAAGGCTGGCCGGGAATGGGGAGATGGTCATCGGCCTGGATAACGTCAACGACTACTATGACGTAAGCCTGAAACACGCTCGTCTGAACCGCCTTGAACGGGAGCAAAATTTTCGCTTCATAAAGGGTGACATCTGCGACCGTGAGATGATCGCAAGGCTCTTCATCGACGAAAAATTCGATTGCGTGGTCAACCTGGCTGCCCAGGCAGGGGTAAGGTACTCCCTGAAAAATCCCCATGCCTACATCGACAGTAACATAGTCGGGTTCATGAACATCCTGGAAGGGTGCAGGCATAACGGGGTCAGGCACCTGGTGTATGCCTCGTCCAGTTCCGTGTACGGCGCCAATACAAAGATGCCCTTTTCCGTGCACCACAATGTCGACCATCCGGTTTCCCTCTACGCAGCCACAAAAAAGGCCAACGAGCTGATGGCGCACACCTATTCAAGCCTTTACGGCCTCCCCACCACCGGTTTGCGTTATTTTACCGTCTACGGACCCTTGGGGAGGCCGGACATGGCGTTGTTTCTCTTTACCCGGGCGATACTCGCCGGGGAGCCGATCGAAGTCTATAATTACGGGAAAATGCAGCGTGACTTTACCTACATCGACGACATTGTCGAAGGTGTGGCGCGGGTAACAGACGCCGTTCCGGTAGGCAATGGGGCGTGGAGCGGAAGCGTGCCTGATCCGGGGACAAGTTACGCACCATACCGAATCTATAATATCGGCAACAACAACCCTGTGGAGTTGCTCTATTTTATCGAAACCCTGGAGCGCTGCCTCGGCAAGGAGGCAAAGAAAAACCTCCTCCCCATTCAGGCCGGCGATGTGCCGGCCACATACGCGGACGTGGATGACCTGATGCGAGACGTGGGCTTCAGGCCCGCCACCAGGATCGAGGATGGGATAAGGAAATTTGTCGACTGGTATCTTGAATACTACGCTGCCTGCTGAAAGTGACGGTGTTCCGCTCTCCAGAGCACGCTGAAAGGAAGATTTATGAGATACATCATGTATGGGGCCGTCATGTTTTTTGTTTTTGCTGGAGTTGCCGTGGCTGAACCGGCGCCCGATTCCACCCCGGCAGATTTCATTGCTGCTGAGATAATGACAACAGAGCAGTCTGCCGAGCAGCCACCCGCTGAACAGCCTGCCGTTGAAGATCCTGTCGGGCAACCGCAAACAGATAACCCTGCTGTTGAGCAACCTGAAGGGCAACCGCAAACAGATAACCCTGCCGTTGAGCAACCTGACGGGCAACCGCAAACGGAGCAGCCCATCGAGGAGCAGCCGCAGCCGGAACAGCCGCCTGTGGAGAACCCCCAGTCGGAGTCGTGAACCGGAAATTGTAACAAAGAGGTGTTAACGGCCTTGGATTAGATCCTTAAACGATTATTTTTTTTATTTCTTTAAGCTTGCAGTCTCAAGCCCTGATTTTTCCTGCCGTGTAAGGACGTAGGTGCGGCCGAACAGGGGGATACCGATAAATCCTCTCATCTCGAGCTTCTCCGGTGAGGCGAGGTGCATCCTGCATTTGTATTTATTGCCGCTTTCCGGGTCATAGCATCTCCCCTGTTCCCAGCTGTAGTTGACAGAAGGAGTCAGCCCTTCCATCACTTGCAGACCGAGAATCGGGCGATTGCGCAATGCTGGATCTGGATTTTTAAGGTCGATCTTCATAGTCCCCAACGGGCCGTCTTTGGCGTCCATGAAATTAGGGTGCTTAAGCCAGGCTACCTTCCCGCAGAGTTTCTCCCCACAGGGATAGATTTCCAACTTCGAGCTGTTCCCGGCGGTATCCCAGCAGCCGATTACATCCGAACTGTCTAAGGCGTATGACGCAGTGGCCGCCAAAAGAATCGTGGCGATTGTTACTATGAGTTTCATCAATGTTCTCCGTAAGTTTTTAGCGGTTATCAACTTCACGTATAATTTTCATCTCTCCCCGATACTCATGGAACGGCCAATGAAGAGAGCTCCCGGTAACTGGAAAGAAGGGGGAGGATGTCCTGGTGCCGTTCGATCCGTGCGAAAGCGGCAAGATCCGCCCTGTAGGCTATGAACGGGACGCCGGCGGCCTCTGCGGCCTGTCGGTCAACCTCGGAATCGCCGACGAAGAGGGCTTCGCCGGGAGCGATACGAAAGTGCGCGAGCACTTTCTGCAGGGGCTCGGGATGGGGTTTGGGATTGGTCACCTTCAGGGCGGTCATGACTATCCCAAAATAGCGGCCAATGTCGAAGGCTTCCAGAACCGCGTCCATGGAAGCCGCGCGGTTGGTGCAGATCGCCAGCTCCACGCATCCGCTCAGTGTCTCGATGGTGTCGCGGAACCCCTCCTCCATGCGCATGAATGGGACCAGTTCCCGGTAGTTGACGGCCGGAATGCACCCCATGGCTGCTCTCCAGCTCGTCTCGTCGGGAAAGATATGACGCAGCACATCCTGGCTGGCAAAGGTGTGGAGTATCCGCATCAGCGTCCCGTCGCCCCGGTCGAGGGGCGGTTTGCCGAGCATCGCCATTATTCTGTTATAAAAAGCGAGGTTTGCTTCGAAGGAGTCGAAAATTACCCCGTCGCAGTCATAGATCACGGTTTTGAATCTGTACATGCGGTCCTTTATTAAAATCGTACGGTTGCCTCAAGCTTCAGTCCCATCTTTTGCCTTATGCCCTTTGCCTTCCATATATTCATCCCACTCCAGGGGGAGCATATGCTTCTTCCTGTTGTTGCACTCCTTGCAGGCAGGGGCCACGTTGCCTCGGACACTCCTGCCGCCGCGAATTATGGGGACCAGGTGGTCCATGGTGAGCTCCGCGGGGGGGAAAGAGCCGTCGCAGTAGCTGCAAATACCCTTTGCAAGCAGATTTTGCCACCACCGGGTTTTACGCAGCTCACGGGCCTTCTCCTTCTCCCGCCTGACCTCCTCCCCGGAGACCTCGATGATGAAATAGTCCATAATGCTGGTCACTGGTCACTGGTCACTGGTCACTGGTCTATTCCTGTATTCCTCTATCGC
>Ga0210377_10002892_pt1 | contig 14846 bp, 18 predicted proteins | sample PLM4_65_b1redo_FD_155480 | JGI IMG/M metagenome (GOLD analysis project Ga0210377, IMG submission 155480) | Groundwater sediment microbial communities from an aquifer in East River, Colorado, USA - PLM4_65_b1 redo | ecosystem: Environmental > Terrestrial > Soil > Riparian zone | place: USA: East...
TCAATCAACATCTTCGCCTGGGTGCCTTTGCCGGCGCCGGGCGCTCCGAGCAGCACAACCCTCTTAGCCATCGAGATGATCCTCCGTAGAAAAGATTATGTATCAGAGATAAAGACGGAAGGCGCAACAAGCCCTTCTCAAGATTTTAACCGGCTTATAATGGTTTAAAACGAGTTAATTTTCAAGTTAAAAATTATAATTTGAATATTAGTTTTGTTTATAAACGCGGCTGTGAATGAAGGAATTCGGCCAGTTTTTCAAGGGCTTTACCCCTATGGCTAAGGCGGTCCTTCTCTTCTCCGGCCATCTCGGCAAAAGTCCTCGTATGGCCATCGGGAATAAACACGGGGTCGTATCCGAACCCGGTCGTCCCCTTGGGTTCCCGCCCTATGCAACCTTCTGCATACCCGAAGAACGTCTTGACCGTTCCCTCCGGGAAAGCCAGGGCCATGCAGCAGACGAACCGGGCGCCCCTTTTGTGATCCGGGACGTTCGTGAGTTCGGAGAGGAGCTTTTCATAATTTCTGACGTCATTCCCTCCGCCTGTCCCGCCGGCATAGCGGGCAGAGTACACCCCGGGAGCCCCTCCGAGAGCATCGACTTCGAGTCCCGAGTCGTCGGCCAGGGCGGGTTTGCCCGTGCATCGGCAAACCTCAAGCGCTTTTTTGACCGCGTTCCCCTCGAAGGTGTCCTTGTCCTCCACGGTCTCCGGACAATTCGGGAAATTGTCGAGGGAGCGTATCGTGATCGTCAGATCGACGGTGATCCGCCTGATCTCCTCTATCTTTTTTTTATTTCGCGTGGCGAGAACAATTTCCATACAGAAGCTTCTTTCCTGTCCCCTGCATACTGACTTTTGGAGGTCGTTACAGTATCACAAAAAACAGGGAGTTGCAAGAAGGAGAAAAACGGGGTTTGACGAAAACATTTCAGTGCCTCGTTTCGACTGCGGAGTGGCCCCACCGGATGTCCCTTGTTGTATAATAAGGCCAATATATGGTATAGTGAAGTCAGCTGCGGGAAACGGGAACGCATCAGTGAGTTGCGGAGAACTTTTCCTTGAAATTTTCCGAAAAACAAAAAACCGGCGTCCTCGTCGGCTTGGGGCTTCTGATCTTCATCTCCTCTGTCGCCCTGGCGTACAATCCGTTTACGACGGTCCTCTCCGCAGTCAAGTCTTCTAAGCACGCCTATGACCGCCCTTCCGAAGTCGCGCAGCTGCGCTCCCTCCTTTTGTCCATATCGTCGGCTGAGAGAGGCTTTGCCGCGACGAGGGACCCCGAATACCGGGTCGCGTACTACGAAGCGGCGCCCAAAATTCGTCACGTCATTGATGACCTCAAGGCCCTTCGCTCCGATGACCCCACGCAGAAGCTGCGGGTTGACCGGCTGGGCGACCTGATGGGCAAGAGGCTCGCGCTTGCCGAAGAAGCGGTCCGCGCCCATGCCACTGCGCCGGCGCAGATCGACCAGGAAGACGACCTGGTGCGCGAGATCGAGACCCTGCTGTCCGATATGGAGAATGAAGAGAACGCCCGGCTTGGAAAAAAGGACGCGGCTGTTCGCGAGTCAATGCTGATCGTACTCGTTCTGGGCGGAGCGGGGGTCTCTGTCTCGCTTCTCGTCATCATACTCGCGCTGGGCTTCATGAAGCGCGAGGGCCGGCGCCGACGCCGGACCGAGGAGTACGCAGCCAGGCTGCTGCGGACAGCGGAGCAGGCCGGAGACCTGATTACGATCATCGACCAGAACGGAACGATAGAATTCATGAACAGGGCCGTGGAGGAAGCGACGGGGTATGAGCGGGACAAGTTTGTCGGAACGAGGAGTAAAGCATGGTTCCCCTGGTACACTGACGAGCAGTTCCTGCGCGCGATGCGGGAGACCGTGCTCTCCGGGCGGCCCTTCGAAGCCGCGGCAACGGGCAGGAAAAAAACCGGGGAACCGTTATTCTTGAACGAGGTCGTGACACCGCTTATGGACCGCGACGGAAAGATTACGCGGATCATCTCGACGGCGCGCGATGTCACACGGCAAAAACAACTGGAGGGCAGGCTCGACTATCTTGAAAAATACGACCCCCTGACCGGTGTCCCGAACAGGACCTATTTTGTTGAAATGCTCGAACAGGAGATCGCGAAGGCGAAAGAGGGCGGCTTCCTTTCGGTAATGATCGTTGACATCGACCGGTTCAAGCACCTCAATGATCTGTTCGGATCGGACGCGGGCGATGCGGTCTTGAAGTGGGTTTCTGAGAAGCTGGGCGCCGCGCTGGGCCGGCACGGCTTCGTGGCCCGTCTCGGCAGCGATGAATTTGCCGTGGTCCGCTTTGCCGACTCGCGGACCGTCGCCGCGGCAGCCGTTGCCGCGAACATCCGGCACGCGGTGACAGAGAACATCGACGTCGGCGATCACACTGTCGCGATAACCGTTTCCATGGGCGTAGCGTTGTACCCGGACAACGGTACTGATGCGCACTCGCTCCTGACAAACGCCGACCTCGCCCTCGCCGAAGCTAAGTCCCAGGGCCGGAACGGGATCCAGTTTTTCAACACGGGGATCACCACGGGCGTTTCCGAGCTGTTCTATCTCGAGAAACGCCTCTTCAGCGCGCTCAAAAAGGGTGAATACCTCGTGCATTATCAGCCCTACTGCGACCTGGCGACCCAGAAGGTGACGGGCGCCGAGGCGCTCATCAAGTGGAAAAACAATGATCTCGGCATGGTTTCTCCGACAAGGTTCATCCCCTCGCTGGAGAACACGGGGATGATCATCGACGTGGGAAAGTGGGTCCTGGAGACCGCCTGCGGCCAGATCAGGGAATGGGAAATGAAAAAAAGGACCTTTCCCATCTCGGTCAACCTTTCGCTGATCCAGTTCCGCCACAAGCATCTCGTCGGGATGGTGGTCGATGCGATCAACGATTTCAAGCTCGATCCCCGGCACCTTACGCTCGAGGTGACGGAAAGCGTCTTTATCCACGATTTGGAGTTCGCTATCAGGACCCTCAAACGGCTGAAGGACGTGGGCGTCTCGCTCTCGGTCGACGACTTCGGGACCGGGTACTCCTCGCTCAGCTATCTCAAGAAACTGCCGGTCGACAACGTCAAGATCGACATCTCCTTTGTTCGGGACGTGACGCGGGACCAGGACGCGGCTTCGATCGTCACGGCCATCACCACCCTGGCCAGGAGCCTGAACCTGAAGACCATCGCGGAAGGCGTGGAGACCGAGGAGCAGCGGAACATCCTGCACCTTCTCCGGTGCGACATGGGACAAGGATATTACTTCAGCCCGGCCATCCCTCCGGCGGAATTCGATAAGTTTCTTGCCCAGAAGCGAAAACCATTTACAAAATAAGCGGGCTTCAGAGTTACAAAGGCTGTTGGAAAAGACCCAAAACACAAAAACGCACCCTCACGGGGTGCGTCTCCATTGACATTCCGGATTTTTCCGGGAGGCTCTTTAATATTTTATTATCCCTTACTCCCAGCCCCATTTCTTCTAAACGGTGTCGAATTCAATTTGTATCATACGCAGCAAGTGCTTCCGTCGTCACCGCACCCGCAGGAGGGCGGTCCGCCGGTGATCATGCTGTTGATGATGGCCGCCGCGCAGCCCACGCCGGAGTTGACGTTGATCGCGCCGAATTCGCAGTTTTTTGCGCAGGCCCCGCACTCCATGCAGAGGTCCTTGTCCATGACGGCGGCCCGTTTGTCCTGCATCTCGAACACACCCCGGGGGCATACCTCGACGCACCGGCCGCAGCCGGAGCATTTTTCAGAAACATACTTCAGCGTTGTTACGTTTGCGAGATACTTCATAGCATTCTCCATTCCTGCAATTTGAACAGAACCAGTAATACCAGTGAAACAGCCGCAGTTCCAAAATAGACCGGTATCCCGATCCTCAGTTCCTTATTGACTCCGGACATCCCCGTATAGGTCGTGGAGCCGGTGAACTGGAGCGCGATGTAGGAGCTCAGTGCCGGAAAGAAGAGATAGGTCGTGCCGAGCAGGAGTTTGCTCCCTTCATAATCAATATCAAGCGCTTGCACGGCCAGCAGCGTCAAAAGCATTCCCACGACCCAGCCTTTGACGGCAAAGGAACGGAAAGGAACTAACGGCAGCAGCACCGGCGTCAGAAATGCACCGGAGAAAACAGCGACGAGCCCCAAGATCAGGAACGGCAACCCGCAGGCGAAAGCTTCTCTAAACAGGAGTCCCGCGGGCTGCAGTCCGAACAGGATCAGAACGCCTGCCGCGTACCAGGGATATTTTTTCATCACGGGATTGATCTCCATGGGCGTGAGGATGAGCCGGTCGAGCATTGGAAAAGCGATCGTGCTCATCTCCTTCGTCTTCTTATATCCCGACCGCACATACTCGGGGATATCCCGCGCCTGTACGGGACCGAAGGACACCCGGAACCCGGTCTTCTTTTGCACGGCCGCGGCGTTCACGCCGACTGCCCCGAGCTGCGGAAGAATAATTCTCTTGTGGCTGACTACGGAGTCGAGCCGTGTTTCGGAGATCCGCTTCACGAGCTCATCCGTCCCGAACGTTCCCTTGCCCGCGGCGCACCATACATTGATGCTCTTCGTGTCGAGCACCAGCACCCAGGCATTCATTCCCTTGAGCGAGCGCCGGAGGATATCGAAAGTGAGTTTATAATTGGCGGTAGTAAAAACATCGGACTCTTTGGTCGGGTCTCCGACCGCATACAGCCCCGGCGCCACGGCGTAATTCATACGAAGCGCGCCGATGCGGCTCTTGATCATTCCGATGTAGTCCTCACGGACCCAGTCGGAGGAGACCCGATAAATCGAGCCGCCGGCAGACGCGACCGTGCCCTTTGTCCAGTAAGGGATTTCTTTTTTAACGAACTTCAACGTCTGTATGGTCTGCATCGGTTCATCTCGCTCGAATTATTGCTTCTTTTCGTCTCTCTTTAGTTCGGAAATCAGTGTTTCTTCACTAAAGGCGCCCAGGACCGAAAATGGTTTGTTATCAATGACCACTACCGGCATTCTCAAAAGCTGTAGACCGTATTTGAACCTTTTCCATGGCGAGAACGTTACTCGCGTTCCCGCCCCTGCCTGCTCGGATGCTTTCTGAATCCGGGAAACTTCGCTATCGCACTTCTTGCAAAGCGGTGTGGCGTGGTAGACGTCCACTCTATTTTTCACATTTTCCATATTACCTCCTTTTGTTTGACCTTGCAAGCCTTCAGGGCAACGCGAAAAAAATATTACGCCACTTTGGGGAGCCCGACTAGCCGGATCCCGTCCTTTGCTTCATAAAAGCGCAGCCACTTGGGATATTTCGAGAAAACCTGTTTGAATCTTCGTCTGTTTTTTTGGAAATGATCTCCAAAGTCCTCCTTTACGATCCGGGCGAGTTGCGGTTTTTTCTCATCATCAACGCGCTCGAGACGCCAGCTTATAGGATCGCCGCTCGGGGAAATATTCGAGACATCCATGAGCGCCTTGATAGCCTCATCCGAAATGTTTTCCCCATTGAAGGGAATGCGCACTGTTCTTCGCTTTTGGATGGCTTCAAGGACTTCCATACGATACTTCCCGGTCTGAGTTGTAAAACCGGGCAACTTCTTCCAGAGGCTTGCGCGAGCGATTCATGTACTCTTTCTGTCAGGCCAATGGTTTTACCGCCTCAATAGTTGCCGAAACCACATAGTCCTCGATCTTGCTTCCCGGCATCCAATCACGGATAAATGTTTTACTTTCAGCTTTTAGCTTGATCTGAATGTTCGCAAAGCCGGTTCGATGCAGCATGGATTCGATCTCCTGGACAGGAGATGCGCCCGCTATGCATCCGGTGTGGAACGCCATGTCTTTCTTAATAGCATCGGGCAGTTCAGCCGTAGCAACAACATCGGAAATCGCCAGCCGCCCACCCGGCTTCAATACGCGGAAAGCCTCGCCGAATACTCTTTCTTTCTCGGGAGAAAGATTGATCACGCAATTCGAAATGATGACATCAACAATCCCATCGGCAACCGGAAGATTTTCCATTTCCCCCATCCGAAAATCCACGTTCCCGAAACCGGCTTTCTCCGCATTCCGGCGGGACTTGGTGATCATCTCAGGCGTCATGTCAACGCCGACAACATATCCCTGGTCCCCAACGGCCCGCGCAGCCAGGAAACAGTCGAACCCCCCGCCGCTGCCCAAGTCGAGCACTGTTTCGCCGGATTGCAAGGAGGCAAGGGCCTGTGGATTGCCGCACCCAAGCCCCATGTTCGCCCCTTCCGGCACAGCAGTCACATCCTCGCCGGAGTAACCCAAGCCTCGCGAAATATCCGCTGCCGTAACATCATTAGGTGCTCCACAACAAGATGAAGAAGAGCAACCGCATCCGGCCCTTCCTGCTGCAGCAACTTTTCCGTAATTCTCCCGCACCGCACTGCGAATCTCGTCGTTCTTTTGCTTGTCCATTTGAACCTCCTCTATAGAATTTATGAGCAACGCTCACCCTATAGACGGAAAAAGATCAAAAAGGACGCAAATCGGCAGCCGGGCGGTCAGCAGGCATTACAAGCTCCGCCTTTTCGTTCGTAATCACAGAGCCGTCCATTATGATCGAACTCAAGCCGGCAGCATTCGGCCAGCATATTTTTCAAAAGGGCACGCCCCCGTTGTACCCGGGACTTGGCGCCGGAAAACGAAGTGCCCTGCGCTTGGGCAACTTCCTTCTGCGTCAATCCTCTTAATTCTGACAGAATGACCGCCTCCCGATAGTTCCCGGGCAGCAATTGTATCATGGGTTGCAGGCATTCCGACAACTCCTGGGTGACCTTTTCGCCGGTATCGGCTTCGGGTTGCGGAAGCCACTCAGGAATATCAACGGAAGGCCTTTGCGAACGATGAAAATCGACGATAGCGTTTCTGGCGATTTGATAGAGCCAGCTTTTCAGCTTTGTCTCGTCCTTCAAGGAAGCCAATCCGGCATGCATTTTCAGAAATACGTTCTGAAGAGTGTCATCGGTCGCCGCGTCATCGGAAATTCTGCTTTTAATAAACGCGCGAAGCTTTGAATGGTATTCTTGCCAGACTTTTTCTGATGTGTTCATGAATAGTTTATTTTCATCTCAATCAATTTTCGAGAGATCAGACGATATCCGCGAATGTTTCATCTCCGGATCTCCTTTCAGCCGGAGCCCTCACATGCCTCAGGTATGAGCTATAATGACTTCCGAAGGGAAGAGCATTTGTTGGACGCACTCTCTCGTTTCAACCGTAAACCCATGCTGTGTCAATTTGTCTGCCATTCGAACCCCGCGGCAGCCGCCCATCGTCTTGGGCGACCATGTGTAGATGAAATCGTAGAGCTTGCTGCCCCGCGTCTCCCCTTCGGTCATGTTAACCAACACGAGCTTGCCATTCTCCTTCAGGACCCGTTTGAACTCCATGAGCACGCGGTCCATATCTTCAAATGAGAGCAGATCGAACAGGTAATTATTTACCAGCAGATCAATCGATTCTGTTGCCGCCGGAAGATCGAATGCGCTGCCTGTGCTCAAAGAATAACTCGCTCCTGAAAGCTTGCGCAATCGTTTTTTCGCTTTCTCAAGCATGCCGTCGGACAGGTCAATCCCGGCATTCCGGCCATGGGGGTTTCTTTTCACAATTTCATAAAAAGCCAGCCCTGTACCGACGGCCACTTCAAAAATATTTTGCCCGTCTTCGATGGCCGCCAGCTCGATCGCCCGGTTTCGCGCGCGGGACTCCGTCATCATGCCCCAGATGTCATAGACGGCCGACAATTTGTCATAGATGCGGCCAATCTCGCTTTGAGAAACTCTTGCATCGAGTCTTCCCTCGTGGGGGATGCGCGGGCTGGCGCAACAGGAAATTCCACAGCAGGAAAACGATAGCTTCATAAATATACCCCCTTGGATCACTTGTTTAGAATGTCTCCCATCACCGGCCCGAGCATGCCCTTGACCATGGCTTCAAGGTTCACGGCCTTGATGAGCGCGATGCAGCATACTTTACCGTCCTTTTCCCAACTCGTTACCGCCAGCTTGTCGCCGGCCTTGATCCCCGCTTTCGCGCGCAGCTCCTTGGGCAGGACCATTTGCCCCCGTTCGTCTACGGTAACAAGCGCTTCTACCGCGCAGCAGCTCGTCCCTTTGCTGAACGGACCGCTTACGGGAATTTTCGTCTTTTTCGTTGTCGTCATTGCTCCTCCGGAATGTCCGCATAATCAGAATAATCAGATAAATAAGTAATAACTGAAAATAAGCCTTTTGTCAAGCGGAATTTTAAGGCAAGGCCCATGAAGGCGCGTTCTGCTGCGACAGCCTGTTTTGTGCGGATTATTTTTGATTGGTTTTCATATACCCCGCCTTGATGTTCGATACGATGAACATATCGAAATAGTGGCGGGCAGGAAGGGCCTTCTTCACTTCCGACGCGATATATGCGGGATCGCCGGATCTGCCCAAAAGCTCTTTCACCTTTGCGTCGAAGGCGATCAGGTAATTTTTCATGTCCGAAACGTCCTTTTTCGTTGAAAGCGGCCCGTGTCCGGGGATGATGCCCGCAACGTCCATGGATGCGATCAGGTCAAGCGCCTTTACCCAGCCTTGAATATCGCCGTCGCGCATATTCGGGTGATAATTCGTGAACAAGGTGTCTCCCGCGAACAGGACCTTGCTGTCAGGCACCAGGACCACAATGCTCCCGTCGGTATGCGACGGTCCGGCGTTGATCAGCTCGATCTTCCGGTCCCCCAGGTCGATCTCCATCCGGTCGATGAACGTAAGCGAAGGGGGAACGACGATCGTGCCGTTCATATCGTCGTCGCTCAACCCGAAATATTTCGCCCGCCCAAGCAAGGCGTTGCCGTTTTCCAGGAGGCTCGCCTTCGTGCTCGCGTGTGCAATGACCGTTGCGCCGAGCTTAGCGAATTCCGAATTTCCCAGCGTGTGGTCGAGATGATAATGAGTGTTGACCGCGTACTTGACGGGCTTGTCCGACACGGCCCGGATGTCCTTTATGAACCGTTTCGCTTCTTTTGCGGATATCAGCGTGTCCACGACCACGATCCCGTCCCTTCCGATGATGATCCCCGCATTCGCACCGAAACTATGCACGGGCGACGGGTCCTCTGAATCGACGTAAGAATAGACCCCGTCCGCGACCTTGGTCAGGCCGGTTTGGGCGAACACCGTGCCTGCAAATGCAACAAGCATGACAAGACAAAATGTGACAGTGATGAAACCGTACTTTTTTGCAACCTTCGTTTTCGTCATCTCTTCCTCCTCGTATATTTTTGCTCTTCATATGTTTCAAGATTTGCGAATATCCGCCCAAGGGAACGCTCAAATTCATCAACCTCTCCGGCCGTAAAGTCATGATAGAACAACTCCGTCATTTCACGGGACACCTTGTTATACACCGCCTGCATTTTTTTGTCTTTCTCCGTGAGGCGGATGATGATTTTCCTGCGGTCCTCTTCGGACGGCAGGCGCTTCAGATGTCCCGCGTCTTCGAGCCGATCCAGCATGCTGGTCAGCGTCGACTTGCCGAGGGATGTTCTTGTGGCAAGCTCCTGGATCGAGATTCCGTCCTCCCTCCAGAGCGCAAACAGAATTCTGCCTTGGGCGGGGTTGATTCGGTTGAGGTCATATTTTTTCAGCTTTTTGGCGAACAGCCTGCCTGCCATCTGATGAATCTTCGCGATGAGAAACCCGCCTTCACGCGCACGTTTCATTTTTTGTCCTTGAACTCAAAATGAAAGAAATTGAGCTGATGATAGTACTTTGCGACCGCCGACCGCAGCCGCAGCACCGTATGGTCCGGATCATGAGGACCGCCGGGATAATACATCTCCCAGCCCTTTTGCCAGATGGCCTCTTTGATTGAACGGTCCGTAACGATCTCCATCTCGCCGCCCAGCATGAGTCCGCGAAATTCGTCCGCTTTGCAGTAATAGACTGCGATTTTGGGGTTCTGTCGTATGTGCGCGAGCTTCGGTGAAGAGGTATTTGTCGTGAAGTAGACGGTATAATCGTTCCCGTGCTTCTTGAAGAATCCGGCAAGACCCGGGAACTGCTCTTTCCGCCTCAGATTGAACATGGCCCGGGTCTGGGGAAAACCTTCGGAATCGATCGTCGTGACGATAGCCGTCTCGGCGGTTTCCATTAGCTCCAAACTCAAACGCTTTGCGTCGTTTGCGTCCACAGCACGCCTCCCTGTCAATTGGTTTTATAAAAAATAGTACTATATAAAACTAATTACAAGGAAAAAATATTGGCGTTTCCCGGATTTTCCAGTCCGAGCACAACGAGTGATCGGGCCCGACAGAAACCCCATATCAGCCACAGAGGTCAGCGGGAGCGCGGAGAGACAGTCACTTCAACTTTGTCAGATGCCTCATGATCTCGTCTTTATGAAGACGCACATACTCGCTGCCCGGTTTTTCGCCGCACTTCCGGCATTCCAGATCGTAGGCAGAATTTAAGGTTCCGCATTTCTGACAGGAATAATGCTCGATCATTTCCGCGTACCACTTTTCATATCCGGCTTCCTTGATCCTTGCCTGGGATTTCCATAATTCGATCCGATGCGGCATCTCGGCCTGAAACGCCTTCAGGTCCTTACAAGGGTATTCCGCGCATTCGCCGCAAAAGTCCACACCCTTAGCTGCCGCGCACTTAGTCATAATGCATTTGCTCTCACAGTAAAAGCAGCGTTTCTCCGACCGGCAGCCGGTACACTGCATCTCCTCAAGGGGTCGCTGAAGACGCAGGGCCATCACCTTGAGCCTTTCGGGATCTTCTTTGGTACCGATGAACACGTGGCACGCGGGGCAAAACAACCCGCACACCGCGGCAAGTTTTTTATCAGTGTCTCCGGACATCTTTCTGGTTTCTTTCATAACACTCCTCATTGTTATAAAGGGAGAATTTTGTATTCGGTTGTGATCTCGGCATTGCCTTTCACCATTGCCCACACAGGGCAAACCGATTCCTCTGCGAGCTTGATCGCCTTTTGTATGTCGGCGTCCTTGACATCGTTCGTACTCACGATGAATTCTAGAAGGATCTTTTGGAACGACAGCGGGTGCTGCTCGCGCCTTGTTCCTTTTACGTTCACTTTGATCCCGGTTACGCTCTTTCCCATTTTTTTGAGTAAATGCCCGACGGTTGCGCCGCTACATGTCCCCAGGCTCATAAGTAACAATTCAAGGGGCATGTACCCCTGTCCGTCCCCGAGAGGTGGTATATAGTCCATCGCGATTGGCGACAGAGATCTCAGCGCCCCGGTATAGCCCAGCTTCTGGTTCGTCGAATTAACGGTAACTTCCAATTGATCAGCCATTATAGGTCTCCTTATTAATAGCTAGTTTTCTCGTGATAACACGGGTGCCACACGTCAACTTAATTGCGGTCCTTTGCCGTCGGACACGGGTAACTCTCCTTAACTTATTGCTCAGATCCCGGACAGAACTCAAGGAAGTGAAGTCGGATGACTTACGCGTACCGCGGCTGGTCCTTCGTCTCTTCGTAATACGCCTCGACGCCGAGCTCCTTCATGCGGCGATTCATCCTGATCCAGCGCTCATGGAGGTTGGGGTCGAAGTTGGATTTTTCACACGGGAAGTCCTTACACTGAAAACAGAAATCGACGCCCTTCTGCTTGTAGCACGTCGCCACCCCGCAGTTCGGATACTTGCAGTCGCCCTGCCGGCACCCCTTGCAGTTAGCTTCGCTGAATTGAGCGAGCAGCTCCTTGAATGCCGGATAATTCTTGAACACCGGCAGGAAATTGGAAAAACGTTCCGCATAAGTATCAAAGGAGCCTAGAAGCCGCTTCAGCTCCCTTGCGTGCCTCTTGATGTCCCCCTCGACGTACGCCTGGCACTTCATACAGTTCAGGCCGCAGGGCGCAAGATTTTTTTTGAGCTCCTCGTAGTTCATGACGTGCCTCCAATTTTCAGTTTTGCAGTGACGATCAACTGTATCACGGAAGCCTGGCTGCTGCAATACTCCCGGTTGTTATGCCGAGTTTCGCAAAAGCTCCCGGATCGCCGCGCCCAGTCGGCTGATGCCGAGCTCTATGGTCCCTTCATCCACGCACGAAAAGTTAAGCCGCATGGTCCGCGTTCTCGTTTTATTCACGTAGAAAGGGTCGCCGGGCACGAAAACGACCTTGTCCTTTACGGCGATCTCGAACAGGTCGAGCGCAGCCGCGCCCTGCGGCAATTCGGCCCAGACAAACATGCCCCCTTCAGGCTTTGTATACGTGACGTTGGCCGGGAAATGGTTCCGGATGCCGGTCAGCATCGCCCTGCACTGGTTTCCATAAGCCGTTCGAATCTTGCTTATATGGCCATCAACGTCGTTGTCCTTTAAGTACTGGTAGATGATGGCCTGGGTAAAATGGCTCGTGTGAAGGTCCGCGGCCTGTTTCGCGATAATCAGTTTTTCCATGATGTGCTTTGGGGCCGCGATCCACCCCAGCCGAAAGCCCGGGACAATGGTCTTGGAAAAAGAACCCAACAGCACGGTATTGTCCGGCAGCAGCTCCTTGAATGACTGTTTCGCTTCGCCCTCGAACCTCAACTCCCCGTAGGGATCATCTTCAATCAAGAGGGCGTTTGTACCTCGAATAATTTCGGCGACCTCGTTCCTGTTCCCTTCCGAATAGGAAATGCCCGAGGGGTTCTGAAAATTCGGGACCGTGTACATCAGTTTCGGCTTTTCAGAGGTCATCGCCTCTTTCAGCTTCCCGATGTCCATCCCCTCCCGGGAAACCGGAACGGGAAGAAATTTCGGCTTATAAATCGAAAATGCCTGAATGGCCCCAAGGTATCCGGGCTCTTCCATGACCAGGCTGTCCCCGTCGTTGATGAGGATTTTCCCCAAAAGGTCCAGTCCCTGCTGCGAGCCGCTGGTGATCAGGATGTTTTCGACGGGGATATCGAGCTTTTTCTTTTGACGATACCGCGCTGCGATGTATTCCCGTAGTTTCAGATACCCTTCGGAGTTGCTGTACTGAAAAATGTCCCTGCCGTGAAGGCTGAATACTTTGTTCGTCGCTTCCTTGAGCTCCTCCGCGGGGAACAGCTCCCTGTTGGGCAATCCTCCGGCAAAAGAAATTACCGACGGGTCGAGGGCGACCTTCAGTATTTCACGGATGAACGAGCGGGGAACGTCCGTAATTCTGTCTGAAAAGATGCTGTCCAGGTTTAATCCCTCAGGTTCTTGCGCGGGTAACAACCGACCGTACAATTTACGTGATTGTATCAGAAAACCAGGGAAAAACAAACGCACTTTGGCAAGGCTCCATCGTCTTTTCATAATTTCATCGTCGACAGTCTTGATTCAGCTTTGCCATTGATTACCTCGCACAATTGCGGCCCCAGTCAACCCTATTCCGCCGTTGTCCCGCTGGTATACAGCACGCCCACATCGAGCCGGATGCCGTCACTCGTTCTTTGAGCTTCGACCTCCTGCAGGTGCTCCTGCTTGAACCGAGTCTGATTATCCGGCGAAAGCTGGCTCACCATCCTGCGGAACCCCGCGTTCCAGACCACGTCCCACCACTGCCCTGCGCTTTCAAGATAATAGCCCACGTTCTTCCGGTGAACCGCGATATTCGCGAGGCCCGCCTTTTCAAAGAGCTCTCTGCAGCCCGTCTCGTTCGAGATGCGCTTCCAGGTCTGAACGGGCATCTCAACACCGTACGACAGCAGGCGCTTAGCCATAAGGTCCTTGAGCGGATGAAAATAGTTTTCCTGGAAACACGATATTGCGACCGTTCCTCCCGGTTTAACCGTAGATGCAATATGCGAAAGCTGTGTCTCCATATCCATAACAAAGAAGATGCCGAAAGCGCATACCGCAATGTCAAAAGAACCCGATGGGAACCCCAGATTCTGCATGTCCCGTTCAAGGAATTCAATGTTCCTGATCCCGAGGGAATCCGCTTTTTGGCGTGCCTGATCAAGCATGCCCGGAGAAAAGTCAACCGCGATCACCCGCCCGCTCGGCAGCAGGCGCGCGGCCGCCAGGCTCGCGTGCCCGGTCCCGCAGGCGACATCGAGCACGTGCTCGTCGCCTCGCAGCCGGAGCAGCGCGGCCATATGAGCTGCGCTCGCGGGAAAGAAGCGAAGCGCCCTGTCATCGTATCCGCCGGATACGGTGTCAAAGGTCTCTTTCAACATTGCCTTGCGTTGCTGTTCGTTCATATCAGGTCCTTTCAGTGTATATTATACATTCAGAATCCCGGTTTATCTCATCGCTTGCTCGATATCTTCAATCAAATCATCGACCTGCTCGATCCCCACGGACAACCGCAGCAGCGAATCGGAGATACCGATCCTCTTGCGCTCAGCGGCTGAAATCTTGGCATGTGAAGTGACCGCGGGAGCGCAGATGGTCGATTCAATGCCGCCCAGGCTCACCGCCGGCTTGATGAGGCGCAGACCCCGGACAAAGTGGCCGGGATCGACCTTCGCTTCATCCAGCTCGAACGACAGCATTGCGCCAAAGCCGTCCATTTGCGCTTTTGCAAGCTCATGGTACGCCGAGCTTGCAAGGCCCGGATAGTTCACACGAAGGACGTTCTTGTGTTCTTCCAGGTACCGGGAAATGCGGCCCGCGTTCTCGGTCTGCCGCCCGACCCTGATCGCGAGCGTCATCATGCTGCGCTCGAGCAGCGCGCACGTGGCCGCGTTCAGGCTTCCCCCCAGGTTTCGCGCCACGGCGCGGATGCGCTCCGCCTTTTCCTTGGCCGTGACCGCGACTCCGCAGCAGATGTCGCTGTGCCCGCCCAGGTATTTCGTCCCGCTGTGGACTACCACGTCAATGCC
>Ga0210377_10002893_pt1 | contig 14843 bp, 14 predicted proteins | sample PLM4_65_b1redo_FD_155480 | JGI IMG/M metagenome (GOLD analysis project Ga0210377, IMG submission 155480) | Groundwater sediment microbial communities from an aquifer in East River, Colorado, USA - PLM4_65_b1 redo | ecosystem: Environmental > Terrestrial > Soil > Riparian zone | place: USA: East...
CAGGTCTTAAAGGCGATGAGATCCCGCTCCAATTCAAGTTGGTCAAAGGAAAGCAAGGCAACCATGTTCACGCCTACGTGGACGGCCAGCTCATGGGGATGTTCGAGGGGGAGAAGGGAACTCTGACGGGAATTCAGCCCGGAAGCCATACGCTCGAGCTCCGCGCGGCGGTGGATCACACAACTGAGCTTAACGCCAACGACAAAGTTCGGTTCGTCGTCAAGTAAGCCGTCCGTGGCTGGTTTCCGCTAATCGGCGCCGGATTCGACTTTATTCTTTCCGCTTCTCTTGGCCTTGTAGAGTGCGAGATCGGCGTCTTTGATGACCGCGTGGCCGTCTTCGTAGGAACGCAGGGAAGTCGAGGCGGCCCCGATGCTGACCGTCGCCGCAAACGGATTGGCGGTTGGCAGCTCGAATTTCAAGCCGCTTATCTCCTGGCGGATCTTCTCTCCCGCCTGTAGCGCTCCCTCGAGCGGGACTTCGGGCAATAGGACGATAAACTCCTCGCCTCCGAAGCGGGCGGAGATGTCGCTCTTCCGCATCCTTTCACCGAGGACCCGGGCGACTGATTTGATCACAACGTCGCCCTGGTCGTGCCCGTACTGGTCGTTGATTTTCTTAAAATCATCGATATCGATCATCAAGATGGACAGCGGACGCCCATATCGTTGCGTCCGGGCAAATTCGTGGGTGAACCGCTCCTCGAACGTTCTTCGGTTATAGAGACCGGTCAGAGGGTCATGCGCTGCTTGCAGCTCCATCTGACGGCGCTCGCGGGTCAACCTCTCGCCGACGCTGATCCGGGCCATCAACTCAGGCAGGTAGAACGGTTTGGTGATGTAGTCGTTGGCGCCCAACTCCAGTCCCTTGACCCGATCTTCCCCCGTGATCAGGGCGGTCAGAAAGATGACGTAGATATTTTTTAGACGGGGATCCTCGCGAATTTTGCGGCATACTTCCATTCCGCTCAGCCTCGGCATCATAATGTCCAACAAAGCGATATCCACCGGCTCGCGCGCAAGCAGCTCCAGCGCCTCCTCGCCGTCGACCGCGCACACAAGCCGATACCGGCTCCGTCCGAGAATCATTTGAATAATTTCCATCTGATCTTCGTTGTCCTCCGCAACGAGAACCGTCAACTGATCGTCCTGATCTTTCGCTTCGCCTTCCTTCTGCTCGCCCGACTTCTCCTCGGCCTTGGACGGAGCGGCGGACACCCCTCCCGCCGTCGAGCCGCCGGTATCCCGGAAGAAATCGACCGCCATGATTTCCGGATCGACGTACTGGCTCTCGCCGAACTTGATGAACGCATCGACCAGATCGCGGTCCAGGTGGCCGGCCGATGCTTCGGCGTGAAGGATCTCAACGCTTTTTTCCAGAGAAAAAGGCTGCTTGTAAACGCGCTCGCTCCGGAGCGCGTCGTAAATCTCGATGATGGCGAGAATTCTTGCGAGATACGGAATATCTTTATCCTTGAGACCGTTGGGATAGCCCGTACCATCCAGCTTCTCGTGGTGGGCGGCGACCAGAGGAGCGATTTCCTCCAGCGGGCCGAGCTTGAGACAAATCTCCGCGCCCAGAGTCGGATGGGTCTTCATGACTTTGAACTCTTGTTCCGTGAGCGGGCCGGGCTTCTGTAAAATTTCCCTGGGGATCTGAATCTTTCCGGCGTCGTGAAAAAACATCGCCAGGTAGAGCTTGCGAAGTTCGCTTTCCGAGAGACCGATCCATTTGCCAATGTTGAGCGCGTAGAAGCAGGCCCGTTGCAGATGACCTTCGAAATAGGGCTCGACCTGCGTCAGTTGGGTTGCGAAGGCCTGCAGCCGCAGTAGACTTTCGCTGTCCCATGGCAATGGAAACGGTCTTAAAATGTACAGCACGATCTCTCGCCCCCCGGCTTTGCCCCCGTATTATACCACAGGTCGGGCCCGATTTGCCTTGTCTTTTTCACAGGGTCTCCTTACGATTGGGTCATGCGTGGAAAAAAAGCGGTGATCCTGTTGAGCGGCGGCGTCGATTCTTCCACCGCGCTGGCGATCGCAAAAAGCGAGGAATACGAACTCCACGCGCTGAGCTTCCGCTACGGCCAGCGCCACGAGCGTGAGCTCGAGGCGGCAAAGAATGTCGCGAGCTCTCTCGGCGTCAAAGAGCACATGATCCTGGAATTCAACCTTCGCGCCATCGGCGGCTCGGCGCTCACCGACGAGATCGACGTGCCGAAAAGCCGCAGCGCCGGCGAAATCTCCCGCGGCATCCCCGTCACTTACGTCCCGGCGCGCAACACGATCTTTCTTTCGTTCGGCCTCGCTCTGGCTGAGAAGATCGGAGCAGAGGATATTTTTTTCGGCGCCAACCAGCTCGACTACAGCGGCTATCCCGACTGCCGCGAAGAATATATCCGGGCGTTTGAGAAAATGGCGAATTTAGCTACCAAGGCCGGGGTCGAAGGAAAAGCAAAAATAAAAATCCACACGCCCCTCATCCAACTGACGAAGGCGGAAATCATCAAAAAAGGTCTGGAGCTGGGCTTAGACTACTCTCTGACTTGGAGCTGCTACGATCCCACGCCCGAGGAAATAGCGTGCGGCCACTGCGATAGCTGCCAGTTGCGGTTGAAGGGATTTAAAGAAGCAGGAGTGGAAGATCCGATTAGGTACGGGATCTGAAAATGGCAATTTTGCTTTCAACAATTCTTCTGACTATCTTGTAGTTAGACCTGCACTTGTCGCAGATGAGTAAATCATTCGATACAAATTTCGGATTCTAACCACTTTGCTAATTCATCCATTTTTAATGGCGAAGCTTGACTCGGCAAGTCGAGCTTTTGTTCAATTTGCTGCGCCAAAACAGGATCGCGCGGACGATTTAGGTTTTCGCTTGGAGACAGCGATGCAGTTGATATGAAAGACAAATCAAGCGTTATCGGCAATTGCGGCTCAAATGCGTGTAGGATTTCACTCTTATTCGGCACACCATCTATTAAAATTTGGCCAGGGGTGTAGATGACGAATCCACCTCGGTGATCCTGGAGAATTCTACGATGTGCGAACAACAGCTCGCGAACATAGTCTTCCGCACTCACGTCAGAAAAGTAAACATTCTCTTCGGCCGAGTGGATCTGCAGGGCATTGAGTAGGGATACGTCTGCAATACGGTAAACGTCGATACATCCTGCAATTAAATAATCGGGTGTATACACAGCGGCATCGTAAAGCAATACCTGTGTTCGAGAATCGATAGGTAGAGTGACCATTAATCCGGGCGTCATAAAGCCAAGGACTCCGTAATCTCGTGTGGACCGCATGTAACAATTGCTGAAAACACAGGGCGTATCACCGAAGATAAAGGGCACCGTTGTTTGGTTGCGCAGAATCAGTAGTGAAAGATCAGAAATGGCCATTACCGCACGAGGAGCCATACGGAGTGAGAAAATCAAACTAGTGAACTCAGAGTTTTTAAGTGTTGCCTTACCACGTTGAATTGCCGCTATAGTGGCTTGCTGCTTCGGTGAAGCTGACAGACCTTTAAGGTGCTCACAGTAAGCGTACAGCATCATCTGATCCATTGAGGAGGCATGGATGCATGCGTTGCGAGGCGTTCGACTGCGTTGTAGCAAGATCGCTTCTCGAAGGTGGTAATCCTCATCATCGGAGAACGTGGTTGTTCGCGTCTTCCAGGCGATATCTAGTACCGTTCGGTAGACAGCTGCGTGACGCGACTCAAGATTAGACAGCCAATCCTCTATTCCTTCGTCGCCGTAGAACTTGTGTCGTGCGCATTGGCCCTTTACGCTGGCAAAATGTACAAAACGGGAACCTTCCCGTGATGCGACATGGATGTACCGGTTCCCGCCTGTGAAAAGACGGAAATGATATTGTGGGACGAAATGATGGTTAAGTTTCTGGCTCAATAACGCCGTGTTCCTAAAATATTTTATTCGTTTGCCTTTGTCGCTAAGAATTCGAGCCAAGATTGCAGGCTCATCAAGCGACCGCTTTCGACGTGTCCTCGCACCAGGTTGGCTGAACCGCGGTCGGCGTCACCGTATGTGGCTAGCACGGCTGTAGGATTGATGTGCACGACGTGCGTAAATAACGGCGCATTTTGTCGTCGCCGCTCGCAGGCTGCTTTCAGGCGCGCCGCATCGAATTCGTTCGTGATTAGCGTGTAACCAAAATCCTGGCCGGCTGATTCGAGCCGCGCATACGCCTCGAAGTCGCTGTGAAACTGTTCCTCACGATCGGCCCGGATGCTCCACTTGGCGCTAACGAGAATGCGCCGCGTACTACGGATTAGAGCGAGGTCAACGCGTTTCGCCTTCTCGTTCGGCGGTGCTGAGTGGAAACCCGGTAACTCATGCAAGAGAGATCGGTTTTTAATTTCAAAACTGCTCGAAAATGAAAGGCGACGAACGACGGCTGCAATTACATCTTCGAAACCTTCTCCGACAAGATTTCTCCGCTTATTTTCCTGAGTCATGTACACCGTTATGCGGCGCGTCAGATTGCGGTACTCTTCTTCCGGCGGCTCGCTGCGCATCCAACTTCCGAGGCTTTCTTTAATGATTCCCGCAAGTCCGGGATCTTCGCCCGGCTCGGGAAAAGCGCGTCCTTCGTAGGGCAAACGTTGCGCTGTGTATGCCGCCGTGCGCGCCGCGAGCACTCCCTTTGCAAGATCTTTGACGGCTTCTCGGAACAACCAGTCGATATGTTCCCCCAAAGCGGCTGGAGAAACGTTCAGCGCATTTGAGACCCAGGAGTGGAATGCGAGAGAACGAGCATACCAGGCCCGACCGGGTTGAGCTTTGTCTGACTCGTAACAATGGGCAAGGGCCGTTGTGCGATCGATCCAGAGCAATAATCGGTACACGTGCTGCCAGGCGTTGTCTGTAGTAACTTCCCCGGCGTCAGTAAAATACCGCGCCAGCAAACGCGCACGATTATCTGCCCCGAACGCCCTTGATACTGCTTCTTGAGCCGGTTCCGGCGCACTGCCGCCTTGCTCAGCGGGTGGCGTCATGTTGGAGGTTCGTTAGTAGGTTTTCGTTGAGTCTTTGAAGACGGTCCTGCAAAGCTTCGCGGCCGAGCGTTGAAGACTCGACGAGAATGGCTTTGAGTCCCAGTTCGAGCGCTACCTCGCCGGTCGTGCCGCTACCGGCAAAGGGATCGAGGACAATATCGCCCGCGCGTGTGGTAGGGAGCAACATTTGTCGGACCAACGTACGCGGCCACATCGCAACATGTTTGTATGGAGATGCTTCCGGATTAATTCGCCACAAACTGTCCGGCTCGTCGTGGGCACTATCACAGAGGATCTCTGACCGGGTTTGCCAGACAGAGCCGGCGTTCGCACGATCGCCAGCGCGACTGCTAGAGCGTGAGGGAACGTCAATGGCAGTTCGGTTAAAATAATAATTAGGCTGCTTGGTAAAGAGAAATAGGAACTCGTAATTCCGCGAAGGCCTGTCCCGCGTCGGCTCCGGCATCGCATTGCCCTCTGCGGCCTGGCTTTTGATGCGAACCAGTGACTTTGCCCAAATCACCGTACGGCGGCAAATCCACTGCGGGCCTTCCTCGCATCCGATGAAGCGGCGAAATTCCGGATCGGTCATCGCCAAGTGGAAGCGGAAAGGTACTCCCATTTCTGATTTGTGGCCGATACCGGGCACGTAGTGCTTGAAAAACTCCGGTTGTTGGCGCAACGACTCGGCATAGCGCTTTCCGCCTGCGGCGAACCGTCCAGCGGAGCCGTTCGGAGCGTTAGTAGTGCCCTTCTTTCCTTGTCGATTGTTGAAAGTATCCGCGAGATTAACCCACAGGCAGCCGTCGTCGCGCAAAACACGCCAGACCTCATCGAATACATTAAGCAGATGGTGTACAAACTGGTTGGGATGATTCTCGTGTCCGAGCTCTCCTTCCCAACCATCTGGCCAAGTAGTCGAGGTACCATACCGACGAAGAAGATAAAATGGCGGCGAAGTAATACCAACTTGGATCTTTTTGCTAGGTAGGCTGCGAACAGCGGACAGCGCGTCGGTGCTTAGAGTCTGAACGGAATCGTTAGTTGGCATTCCTATGTTCTGTGTTTGCCGCGGAATTTAGGATTATTGCCTACCGATATAGCACTGGACGCCTAAATAAGAAAGTACATCTGCACAGCATTATATGAATTGGACCACGGGTTAAACTATTCGATTTTATTCTTCACCGGTTTGATCGATTTGAGATAGTCCGCGATCGCCAGCGCGTCTTCGCGCTTCATGTTTTTGAAGCCCGCCTCGGTCACTTCGGCCATGAGGCCCTGGACATTGTCCAAATCCGGTTTGGTTCCGGTGAGCAGCAGCTCGGCGATGTCTTCCCGCTTCCAATCGCCGATGCCGGTCTCTTTGTCCGGCGTGATGTTCGGGACCTCCGCGTTCAAAAAACCCTGGCCTTTCTTGGCGCCGGCCAGATAGAGCGCTCGCTTAGGAACTCCCATAAAGTTTCGAGGCGTATGACAGTCGCCGCAAAGCGAAACATGCTCGACTAAGTAGCGCCCTCTCTCGATACCGCTCTTAGGGGCCTTGGCAGGGGTATTTGAAAAGCGCCCGAAAAGTTTGAGCCATAAAGGAGTGACCACAGGACGAAAAAGGGAAACATAAGCTTTTGCCCGGAGGTTTTCCTTGCGCACCGGCTTGAGAGTCCTCAGATAAGCGATCAGCGCTTTGAGATCCTCTTCCGCCATGCCCGAATAAGCTTCGTAGGGCATGACCGGCAAAAGCCTCTCGCCGTCCGGCCGAATCCCCCTCGTGATGGCGTCGCGAATCTGTTGATCCGACCAATTGCCCAGGCCCGTCTCTTTATCGGCAGTCAGGTTGGTCGAGTAGACCTTCGCCATCGGTATCGGAAACTCACGGCCGCCGGCGTAGGGAGTTCCCTTGGGCGGCGAGTGGCACGCGCAACCGCCGGCCGATGAAAAAATGTATTGACCTCGCTCCACGAGTTCGCTGCTCTTCTCCTGAGAGCGGACGTCGGCAACCCCCAGCGCAAGAACAAATAAGAGCAAAAATAATTGCGCGCGACGGCTCATGATGCTTGGGCGCGCGCGGCGCGAATCCTGCGATCCAGAAACTTGAGGACGGCGTAGCAGGTTTGATTGATCGGGGCCTTTTTTTCTTTTTGACCGAGCAAATCGACGACGATTCCGTTCAAAGCTTCGTACTCCAGCGGCTTCCCCGCTTCCAGGTCTTGCAGCATCGACGGCTTGAAGTCGCCCAGGCCCTGGGAGAATTTGAATGTCTCTTCGACGACCGACGGCGCCAGCTCTATGCCCGTGGAACGGGCCGCTTCTCTGACCTCTTCCATACACTCCGCGGCAAGCTTGCGCATAGATTTCGACTCGATGATCTCCTTGACGTTCGCCCGCCCGAGACACGCGAGAGCGCAAAATGGAGCGTTCCAAACGAGCTTGGTCCACATGACTTTACGTATCTCGGCGCTGACTGCGCAGGGAATTTGCGCGCCGGAGAAAATCTGCTCGACTCGTCTTGCCGGGCCGCTTGCCTCTCCATCCACATCTCCCAGGACGATGCGCCCTCCAGCGCTGTGGCGGATCGTGCCCGGATTTGAAACGAGCGCGCCCAGATAAACGACACCGGCCAAGGTCCGCGCTTTGCCGTAACGCGCGGCGATCTTGTCGGGATTATCGACGCCGTTTTGCAGCGAAAGAATCACCGTCTTCTCACCGACCATGGGCGCCAGCTTCGCCGCCGCGTCTTCGGTGTCGTAGGACTTCACACAGAAGAGGACGAGATCCACAGGACCCACTTCTCCAGGGTCGGAGGTAAAGAGAGCGCGAATATGCAGATCGCCTTGAGCGCTCTTTACTTTCAGTCCCTCTTTCCGCATCGCTTCGAGATGGCTGCCACGCGCGATGAACGCCACGTTCCGCCCCGCGGCGGCGAGGCGCGCGCCGAAGTAGCCGCCCACGGCGCCCGTTCCCATGACCGCGATGCGCATTTGCTGAGCCGCCATTTCTCCGAAACTCTAATGAGACAATGGAAAGTTGTCAATCACCCGGCGGATTTCAGCTTTCCCTCACAATGTGATATGAAAATCAGAGCGATGGAAAAGATCGATCCGCTTCCAGACCATCTTCGTTTGCAACGCTTTGCGATCGGACAACCGGTCGAGCTCCGCGGCAAAACTTACACCGTCTTGCGCCGGACGACGCTCGCTTCCGGGGAGCCGGCGCTTGTGCTCTCGGGCGGCGGTGAACAGTTCGTGATCGGCGCCATTCAGTTTCTTGCCGGGGTGAAAGAGAACGCCTGACCGATGGGAAGCGATGGCGACGCGCTCGGGAGAAATAATGTCTAAAACAAAACTTACGTTAGCCTGTTGGGATTACGACCGAACCCGCGCCCTCCAGGATGGCCGCGTGCAAGTCGAAGGCGTCGATCTCACGTACTTGCCTCTTCGCGTCGAAGAGACTTTCTGGCGCATGCTCCGCTATCAAGAGTTCGACGCGGCCGAGATTTCCCTGGGATCGTACCTGATGGCCCGGGAGAAGGGTTTTCCCAAGCTGATCGCGATCCCGGTCTTTCCCTCGCGCGCTTTCCGCCATTCCTGCATCTACATCAACACGGGATCGGGCATCAAAGAACCGAAAGACTTGGCCGGCAAGCGCGTGGGCGTGCCGGAATACCAGATCACGATGGCGATCTGGGCGCGGGGAATTTTGCAGCACGAGTACGGCGTGAAGCCCGAGCAGATGAAGTGGCTGACCGGCGGCGAAGAACATCCCGGGCGCGAGGACAAAGTCAAGCACGATCTGCCGAAGTCGATCGACATCCGCCCGATCGGTCCCGAGCAAACGCTCTCATCGATGCTGGAGCGCGGCGAGATCGACGCCATGATATCGGCCCACATGCCGTCGCCTTTCGTGCGCCGCTCTCCCAAGGTAGGAAGATTGATTCCCAATTTTTCCCAGGTTGAAAAAGATTACTACCGGCGCACAAAAATCTTTCCGATCATGCACGCCGTCGCTTTGCGTGAAGAGTTCTACGAAAAAAATCCCTGGGTGGCGCAGAGCCTCTGCAAGGCCTTTGCCGAATCGAAGAGAATCTGCCAGGAAGCGATGTACGAATATTCCGCGCTTAAATACATGCTCGCCTGGTCGATCGCCGAGATGGAAGAGGAAAGAGAAATTTTCGGCGAAGGGGAGCTTTGGCCGTATGGATTGGAAGCCAACCGCCACGTGCTGGAAACTCTCGTGCAATACGCCCACGAGCAAAGTCTCCTCAAGAGCCGTCCGGATTTGAAAAGTCTCTTCGCGCCGAACACGCTGGAAGACTTTAAAATATAGTAGGGGCGGGTTTGAAACCCGCCCCTACGAACACGGGTTGACACCTGGAGAAGCCCACGCTAAATCTTTCCCATGGCCGATGAAAAAATCCCGCCGGCGCCGGTAGAAGAGGTCAAGTGGTGGATCGACCGGGGCCCGGTCAAAGAGCGCGAGAAGTCGGAAGCGCTCGGCCGCGGCATTATCGAGAAGTGGACCTATGAGCTCTTGAAGGACTACAAGCAGGAACAGGCGGTCCGAAACGTCGTCGATATCAATCCCCGAACCCTGAAAGATCTCGCGCGGGCGCCGCTCGGATGGAGCTACGTTTCCCTGGGCGTGGGAATCTACCCGCCCGACCGATTGGATAAAATCAAGAAGGCGTTTCAGCTTCCCGCCGATGCGCGCGCGCTGCTGATCGACGCGGGTTATTCGGTGCGGCTTCTCATTACAGGAGAGCCGGTGGGCGAAAGATTGCTGGATATCAATTTCACCGAGGGGCCGTCTTTAGATTATTGGGTGAACAACGAACTGATTGAAGAGAGGCTCTTCCCAAATTTGGATGTGACCCTTAGGGAGTTAAAGTTAGCCTTGTCCCGTTACTTAAATCCACCGAAGTAGGGTTAGTCCGCCTCAGTATCGCAAACCACGGCAGCGATATTCGTAAATCGGCATAACCTGCCTCTTTCGATGCATTTGCGGTTCAACTCTTTGGCTGGCTCTGAGCGGCCGGACGGCTGTTCGCCGTCTCCGACGAAATAGGAATCAGGCTGGTCACTTCCAGGCCGTAGCCCGACAATCCTACGAGGTTTCTCCGGTTGTTCGTGAGCAGACGCATCTTTCTGACGCCCAGGTCGCGCAAAATCTGCGCGCCGATCCCGTATTCTCTAAAATCCGCATGGTAGATGAACGATGGGTTGATGTCGGTCTTTTTTTTGCCTCCGACGGTTGGATAGGTCATCCTCGTCGGCCGTAGCTCTTTTCCCTCCGTCTGCAAGTACAAGATAACCCCTTTGCCTTCCTTGCTGATCATTTCCATGGACTGTTGGATCAACTTGCCGGTGTTGAGAAATTCAAAGCCGAATACGTCTCCCGGAATGTATTTGGAGTGGACGCGAACCAACGTATCTTCGTTGGCGCTGATTTCTCCTTTGATCAGAGCCAGGTGCTCGCTCGGGTCCACGTGCGTGTTATACACCACTGCCTGAAAGTCGCCGCCAAAGCGTGTCGGCAGGCGGGCCGAGGCCACCTTATAGACCAGGCTGTCGTTGCGCAGACGGTATTGGATGAGATCGGCGATCGTCACGACCTTAAGACCGTGCTCGGCGGCGAACTTTTCCAGATCGGGAAGACGCGCCATGCTACCATCGTCCTTCATGACTTCGCAGATCACTCCAGCGGGCTTAAGTCCGGCGAGCCGAGCCAGATCTACCGAGCCCTCGGTCTGCCCGGCGCGCACCAAAACACCGCCGGTCTTAGCCCGTAAAGGAAACAAATGGCCCGGCGTCACCAGATATTCGGGCACAGCATCGTCGGCAATCGCCACGAGGATGGTTTGAGCGCGATCGGCCGCGGAGATTCCGGTGGTGACTTTTTCGGCCGCATCGATGGACACGGTAAATGCGGTGCCGAATGGCGAGGTGTTCTCCGACACCATCATGGGCAACCGAAGATAGTTCACCCGATCTTCGGTCAGAGTGAGACAGATGAGGCCGCGACCGAAACGCGCCATGAAGTTGACGGCGTCCGGGGTGACCTTCTCCGCCGCCATGCAGAGGTCGCCTTCGTTCTCCCGGTTCTTGTCATCCATGAGGATGACCATCCGGCCGCGCCGGATCTCGTCGATCGCCTCTTCAATCGTCGCAATGGCCATGAAAGGTTACTTTACCCAGCGCGTCTTTTAAGATCAACAGATCAGGCCATTGAAACAAGATCCGGCTACTTCGACACAGACCGTGCGGAAACCCCGTTCATGGTTCGACGGGCTCACCATGAACGGGGGAAGCACGTTAATTACCAAACTCTTAGTCGTTCGTCCTGAGCCAGGTCGAAGGGCGAACGACGCACCGGCGCTTTAATTTTTTTCTTGCAATAACTCGCGAAAAAACGCCCGCGCATCCTCGCTGTCCCACTTCCTGTCGCCGACCGTCTTGCCGACAAACTCGCCTTTACGGTCGATGATATAGGTAAGCGGGAGCGACCAGGCGCCATACTTATCGGAAACATCGCCGCCGGAGTCCATCAGGGACTTGAAAGAAAGGCCGAGCTCGTCGAAAAATTTCCGCACCTCTTTTTTATCCTCGCGAAAATTGACCGCCACCATCTCCATGCCTTGATCTTTGTACTCCCGGTGAAGAATCTCCATGAGCGGCATCTCCTCCCGGCAAGGAACGCACCACGTCGCCCAAAAATTGAGAAAGACGATCTTTCCCCTAAAATCTTTGATGCTCAGAGGCTTGCCGGAAAGATCTTCCAGAGTGAAGTTCGGCGCCTGGATGACATTTTTCGGTCTTTCGATCGCCAGTCTTTTGAAGTAATCTCGCTCGGGGGACGGGTTGGCGGTTTTCGCGCGAAAAAAGAATTGTCCTAAAAAACCAAATGACAAAAATGCGAGCAATACCAGGAAAGTTATCCAAACGAGTGGCCGGCTAAAAAGCCCTCGAGGAGAGCCCGATCCGTTCTTTTCCTGCTCGATCATATCCGACATAGCACGCAGAATGTTTTACGTTGTAAAGTGGAGATAACAAAATGGCTCGCTGAGGAGAAAAAGTCAATTCTCCCCAGGAGCCATTTAGGTCGGAGCAGATCTAAAAATACCGGAGATCGCGAAACTATCTAGAATCCATAGATCGCCTGCAAAGCGAATGTTGTCTGGGCCTTGTCCGTCGAGCCGGTCCCTTTTCCAAAACCGCTCTTATTTGCCCAGTCTTGGCGAATTTCCGCCCGGCCAATGAGTTTGGCAGTGAACTTATATGCTGCAGTCCAGGTGATTTCCCCTAGATGGGCGTTGCTAACCGCGAGCCTCGCACCCTGGGGATCTCCGAAGTATTCTGCTCTCGCAGCGGTATTGAAGCGCTCGGTCCAGTTATAGGACAGGATTCCCGCCAGCGCATACCACCATGCGCTCCTGATACCGGCAGGGGTCAGAGCGTTTTTCTCGTGACCCATCGTATATTCAGCGTATATCGTCAACGGATCGATCGGCTTTATGGTAGCGACGTTGCTCCAAACGACCCTGGTCCCGCCGTTAAAGTTAGGGAACCCGATGGCTCCTATCCATTCTTTACCGACGATAATATTGCTCGCCAGACCGAAGCTGTCCATCGGAGTGAAATTAACGCCGCCTAGAAACGACGGCTGATTATTGCTGTCGGCGGGATCGTCCCAGCCGGTAATGATTCCGGCGCTGGCGCTGAAGGTTTTTAGAAACGGATAGGTGAACAGCGTGCCGAGGTGCGTCAAAGGTATGGCAAAATTAAACGCGTACGAACGGGAGATATTGTCGTTGTAGGCCCCGGGCGCCGGCAGGATTTCCGTGCCGAGAGGGGTAACGAACTTTCCGGCTTTGACCTGAAGTCCTTCGCCCAGCGGCAGCGTGAAGGTCAAAAACGCTTCGCGTAGTTCGGCGGAAGGTTCCTGATGGAGCCTCGGACCCCATAAGGTCGCCTCCCGGAGCAACTCCCCTGAGCGGCCAAAATCTCCGACAAGTTTAAAGCCGACGCCCCAATCCTTCTCCGGCTTTTCTATGGTCAAGTTAAAATCGTTAAAAACGACTTTGTTATGATCGCGGTCGAAATATCTCCCGCTGATATTATGGTTGAACGCCTTGCCCGGATGGTTCGAGCTGTAGGTATAGCTCGTATCGAAGAATCCGCTGATGCCCACCCCCCAGGCGTTTTCCAAGATCGACTTGGCCTTCTCGACGGCCTTGTCCGCCTGACCGACGGTGCTCTCCAGGCCCAGCACGCCCGGCTCCAGCGGCTTCGGCTCGTCGGCAAAAGCGGGCTTGAATGCAAAGACCGTAAGAGCAAAAGCCGCGGCAATCGAAACCAAAATTTTCTTCATCGGACAACTCCTCCGTAAAATTTGTCTGCCAACTGACCGTAATTTAAAAAACCAAGAAACCGGGCGCAAATAAATCAGGCGTCTTTGCCTAGATTGCATTGCAGGAGGCTTCATTGCCTCCGGAAAGAGAAACGCAAGTTGTATGCCGAGAATTCGTACATTAAAAGCCTAATAATTGCAACAGACTCTTCATGGTTCCGAAAAGCCCGTGCCGCTTCTTTAATCAGACTCCGCCCATAGGTTAGGCATGGGTGAAACAGCCATTGCATCGCACAAGTGTGGTCCAAAATTCAGCCTGAACTCTTTTTATGAGTCACCCTGAGGAACCTCCGGCTCTTTCTGGAAAAAGATTTCCAATTTTTCTTCGCTTTTTCCCTCTAAGAGCACCCGTGCGTTTTCAATTGCCCGATCGATGTCCTCGACCGGCGTGGTGGAAATTCGCCCGTGCCCTGGATAGAGCGCGGCTAGGCCAAAACACCGCAGCCGCGTGAGCGAGTCGATGTAATCGCCGACGCTGCCCGACTCCGCGATATACGACAGCGTTCCGCCGGCGAAGACCGTGTCGGCGGAGAAGAGAAGCCCGTGCGTCGCTTCGTAAATGCAGATGCAACCCGACGTATGACCCGGCGTATGAAAAACCCGCAAGCTATAGTTGCCAAGGTCTAAACGCGTCATGTTTTCGAGCCAGAGATGAACCCGCATCGGCATTTCGTTGAGATCGTTCCCCTTGTACATCGTGACGTAGTAGTCTCCCGAGACCATCTTGGAAGCCGCCAGACGGTACGCGGCGACCATCGCATGGTCCTGGAAATACCTGTTGGCGCCGATATGGTCGCAGTGCTCGTTCGTGTTGATGACCATATCGATGTCTCTGATGCGCAGTCCGATTTCCGACAGGCCGCGCTCGAGCACCGGGAAATTGTGATCGGCGCCGGAGTCTATGAGCAGGTTCAAGTACGCGCCCTTGATCGCGTAGCTGTGGCTGCTTCCCCTGAGGCCGCGAATCTGGAAGATCCCCGGGTCGAGCTCGGTTACGTTCTCTCTATGGTCCATTTCCTTGGTTCCTTCTTCCTTCCATGGCGCTTTCGAGATTGGAATAAATGTCGAACTGTTCGGCGAAGCGGTCGTTTTGAAAATAGCCCTCGAGCAACGAATCGAGGTTGCAGAGCCGCAATGTCCCGGCCCGCTGATCCATCTCTTTTTTTAAACGACGTAAGAAGTCCCATCTCCCACACTCCGAATTCCTCGATCTCCTTCAAATTGACGATGACGCGCATTCCTTGCTCAGCCAGCCAGCGCTTGAAAAGATGCTTGACCTTGAGCGGCTCGTTGTTCGCGGCTTTTCCCGATAAGCTGACGATGATCCAGCCGCTCACTTCGGTAATCCGGTAGTTCACTCACTTGTTCCTCCCGCATGATCATTTCCACTCGAGCACGGCTTCCGCTTAGCCGGCTCGACT
>Ga0210377_10002894_pt1 | contig 14836 bp, 7 predicted proteins | sample PLM4_65_b1redo_FD_155480 | JGI IMG/M metagenome (GOLD analysis project Ga0210377, IMG submission 155480) | Groundwater sediment microbial communities from an aquifer in East River, Colorado, USA - PLM4_65_b1 redo | ecosystem: Environmental > Terrestrial > Soil > Riparian zone | place: USA: East...
CTTGAACGCTGCACCTGATCGTCATGGCAGGTGGAGCATGGTGGCACTTCGGCGGCGGCTTCGGCTGCTGGCGCAGGCGAGGGGGGCGCAGGCGAGGGGGGCGCAGGTTCTGCCGTCGTCGCCGGCGGCGGGGGCGGGGGCGGGGGCGGTATCTCCTGCGCCACCGCAACGCCGGATAGAGCGAGCAGGAGCAGGAGACTGGATCCCGCGATCAGATAGCGTGTCATCGACATCCTCTTTCCGCAGTTTCGATCCGATGCAGCGAGGGGGGCTCGTCGCCCCCCTCGGAACCGAATCGGATTAACGGGCGTGGACCTTGTCGACCGCCCAGTCCTTGCCGGGGCTGTGGCAGGTCGCACACGCCTCGGCCGGAACCGTGCTGCCGGGGAAGTTCGCCGTGTTGAGGAACGCGTGCGCGGCGGCGTCACGACCGTCGTGGCAGCCGAGGCAGGCCGCGGTGCCCGGACCTTGTGGCGTGAAGTAGTCGCGCAGCGTAGTCACCGAAGCCGCGCTCGTCGCAACGGGCAGATTCTGCGAATTGCCGGTGTGGCACTTCGCGCAGTTTCTGCGATCGCCGGGGAAGCGAACTTCGTTGAAGTTGTTGTTCGTGCCGATCGTGTAGTCCTGCGTGAGCTCCTCGCCGGTGTGAATGCGGTGGATCATGCGTTGGAAGGAGACTGACTCGGGTGCGCCAGCGGACGCTGCACGCTCGTCGTCCTTCGTCGGGTTGTGGCAGATCACGCATTCTTCCGTCGTGTTTCGCTGCCCGCCGTGCAGGGACAGCCTGTCGTGGCAGGAGTTGCACTGGGCAATCGTCACGACCAGGCGGCGCGGCGTCGCTGTGCCGCCGGTGAGCGAGACATATTTGATTGGATTGATCGTCGATTCCCGGAACGAGATATCCGCCTTGCCGTCGGCGCGCTTCAGCAGGATGGTACGCCGGATGTCGGCGCTGAACACCCACGAGCCGGTTGCGTCGGCGGGAATCGCGTCGATGAACGTGTACGTGGTCGTGCCGGCTGTGGCATCGAAAACAGCCGTGGTGAGTGCGTTGTCGCGCTTGTACCAGGAGTAACTGCCCGTCGGGCCCGCCTGGATCGGCGAGAAAGTCGTGAGCTTGGTGCCGTCGATGGCGCTGCCGTCCGTGTTCGTGAGCTTGAAGACGACGGTCGGCTTCTTGCCCGCGGCGACGTCGCTGACGCTGACGATGGTGGCTTTGATGCCCTTCAGTTGCTTCGAATACGCGGGAACGGTGTGCGCGCCTTTGACCGACGCGTCCCACTCAGCGCCGCTGTCAGGCACGTGGCAGTTCGCGCACGCGCTGTTGTCGGCCTGCGGTCCGGCCGGATGGTTCTCGCCGGTCACCCAGTTCACGTCGTCGTGGCACGAGCCACATGCTTCCTTCGACGGATGCTCGAGGTTCGCGGTTGACTGCGACGGCTTGGTGGCGTCGTTCGTACCCACGTGGCAGTTGTCGCAGTTGCGGATGTCCTGCGGAAACGCGACCGTCGACCAATCATGCAACGACTGTGCATTGCCGATGATCTGGTACGGAGTGCCGGCGATCACGCTGGGGAGGTTGTCTCCACGGTGGATCTTGTGCACCATCACCTTCATGTCGACCGTGTTGCCGGTATCGGGATCGACGGTCTGCTCCTGATGGCACATCACACAGAGCTTCACGTCGCGGCGCGAGCCACCGTGCAAGGCGAGAGGATCGTGGCAGTTGTTGCAGCTCGTTGCCTGATTGATCTTGTCCCACTTGTCGGTCACCTTCGCGCCGTCGAGACGGAAGTCGTATTCGACGTTGAAGTAGTAGTTCTTCCCGACGATGTCGGTGAGATTGCGCGTCGAATAGATGCCGACCGTCTGCGTCTGCGATTGACTCACGTCCGCGGGAAACGCCTTGGCGTATTTGTAGGTGTAGTGGCCGACCTCGAGGTTGGTGTATCCGCCTGCACCGGCCGTGTCCGTCCCGGCCTGCACGGCCGAAACGCCCGGACGCGGGCTGCTCGCCGGCGTTGTCTGCGTGCGCACCGTGTACGCCGTGTAGTGCCGGTCGGCCGCGTTGTATCCGGCGAGAATCCAGCTCAGTGAGACCACGCCCGGCGTGATCTTGCCTTCGCGATCGAGCGGCTGATCGAGATCATCGGTGAGGTTGAAGTCGACCACCGGTTTCTTGTCCGAGCCGACCGTGACCGAGTTGACCTTGATCTTCAGACCGGGGCGAATGTACGCCACGCCGTCCTCGGTGAGATAGAACTCGAGGTCGGCCGGGACGAAGCGATTCGGCGCCGGAGTCGCAGGAGCGGTCACGGCGGCGCTGTGCCGCCGGCCGGCTTCGGGCGCCGATTGCGTCACCGATGCCGGAGGATTCATGGGGAAGGAGAGCGCCCCGGCGGTTGCTACCGCAAAGAGGCCGCGCGTGAGAGCTGACATTGTTTTCCTCCGTCGTTCTTGTCCGGATGCATTGTCGGCCGGTGGCGCCCTGTACATCGTGCTGGGCGTCGCCATTGGCGAGTGACAGCCGTCACTGATGTGGGAGTGTTTGGCGGACTATCGCCTGAAACGCAATGTTTCAAGCAAGACTGCGGCCAAAAAAAGCCTCCAGTCAGCCTTTTTTTCCGATTGTCTTCGCGAGATACACCCGGATCCTCTCGTGCGTCTCCTTCGCGGCCCAGATCGCGTCGATCGTGTCGGCCGAGGTACCGGCAATGCGCGCCGCGTCATGGAGGAACGGCTCGCGTAGCTGCCGCTTCGTGATCTGAAACGGCCCGGGTGCGACGCCGGCGAGTTGTGATGCGATCACGCGCGCGCGCGTCGGGAGGTCCTCGAGTGCCACGAATTCATCGATGATGCCCATGGCGCGCGCCTCTTCCGCTTCGATCGTGCGGCCGAGGTAGACCATCGACTGGATGTGCTGCCGGGGGATGGCGAAGCGGACGATCTCGAGTGCCAGAGGAGGGAACGGTACGCCGACGAGGAGCTCGGGGACGCCGATGCGGCCGCGGCACATGATCCGGTAGTCGCAGGCGAACGCGAGGATCGCACCGCCGGCGATCGCGTGACCGTTCACCGCCGCGACAGCCGGTTTGGGAAAGAGGAACAGCGCGCGCAGGGCGGCATCGAGTGACTCGACGAAGGGCTGGATGTACTTGTTGCCGCTCTCGATCATGCGCGGCAGATCGACGCCCGCGGAGAAGATCGTGCCGCTGCCGGTGAGAATGAGCGCGCCGACGGCGTTATCTGTGGCCGCCTCTTCGATCGCGCCGCGCAGTGCGTCGCACAGCTCGAGATCGAGTGCGCTCGCTTTCTTGTGGGCGAGCTTCAGGGTGAGGATGCGATCATTCAGGTCGCGCTCGAACATGCGCGGATCATATGCGACTACCGCAGCATCATCCGGGCAGCGACAACGTTCGCACCGATCACGATGATCGGGATGATGAGCGCGCCCAGCGCCGCGAGCGGGCGGCCGCCCAACTCGGCGGGGCCGTCTACCGAAGATCGCGGAGTCGCGGGGAGAACGTCCGCCTGCTCCGGGTATGCCGGATCGTACAGAAGCAGGCGTTCGTTTTCGGCCGCCAGTTGTTCGTCGTAGACCGAGACGGTGCGCCGTCGTTTCACGCCATCGCGTGGGGTGTACTCGTAGGTGACACTGGTGGACCGCGACTTGCGCAGCGGAGTTTTCTCCCGGCTGATCGCGGTTCCGACGACGATCTCGCCGGTTCTCAGACGACGTGTCTGCGCGATGCCGAAGGCGATCGCGCCGCCGGCGATGAGCAGACCGATGAGCGGGAAGAGGACGACCAGCAGGACCGCCGGTCCGAATAGATTCCGGCGCATGCCGAGAATGCGCGATCGAGACGGATCATCGGCCTTGTATTCCACGGTCACCGCCGCGCCGGGATCGACCTCCTGACCGCTGCTGTACGAGATCCCGCTGAAGCTGCGGCCAGCGACGGAGTAGGTGTAGTGGTTCGCGTGCACGCGGACTCTGTTCTCTTTCGCGTTGGTCTTCTGCACCGAGGTCACGTAACCGGTCGCTCGCGAGAGCGCGCCGTGAAATGTGATGAACGAGAGGTCGGCGTTCGTAGCGAAGATCCAGAAGAAGATCGAGCCGAAGCCAGCGAACAGCAGTCCGAACTGCACGACCGGATTGAAGATCGAGACGATCCTCAGCGACAGCGGAACGTGCCGCGGAGGCCCCGCTATCCGTTGAAGCACGCCTCAGTTTATCGCCTTATCCTTAAAGGATGCGGCCGGTCGCCATCATCGGCGGGGGCATCGTCGGTCTCGCCACCGCATACGCCTTGACGCGCCGCCACCCGTCGGTGCCTGTTGTCGTGCTCGAGAAGGAAGCCGAGCTCGCGCACCACCAGACCGGACACAACAGCGGTGTCATTCACTCCGGCGTCTACTACAAACCGGGAAGTGCGAAGGCGCGCACGTGCACGCGTGGCGGCGCGTTGCTGCGCCGGTTCTGTGAGGAGAATGACGTACCGTACGTCGAATGCGGCAAAGTGATCGTCGCGCGTGAGCCCGGCGAGTTGCCGGCGCTCGAAGAGTTGCACCGGCGCGGGACCGCGAACGGCGTGCCGCGTCTCGAGCTCGTCGGTCCAGAACGGCTGCGCGAGATCGAGCCGCACGCCGCCGGAATTCGGGCACTGCACGTCCCGACCGCGGCGATCGTCGACTATCGCGAGGTCTGCGCGGCGCTGGCACGGAGAATCACCGCGGCGGGAGGCACGATTCACACCGGAGCCCGCGTCACGTCGATTCGCGAGTCGGCAAGCGAGGTGGTGATCGATTCGACTGCCGGCGATCTGAACGTGGAGAGCTACATCGCATGCGCGGGACTGCAGTCGGACCGGCTCGTGCGGATGGCGGGCGGGAGACCGGAAGCGAAGATCGTCCCGTTCCGCGGCGAGTACTACGAGATCGTTGCGGAGCGGCGCGATCTGGTCCGCGGGCTCATCTACCCCGTTCCCGATCCGCGCTTCCCCTTCCTCGGCGTCCACTTCACGCGAACGATTCACGGCGGCGTCGAAGCGGGACCGAACGCCGTGCTCGCGCTGGCGCGGGAGGGGTATCGCAAGCGCGACATCAATCCGCGCGATCTCGCGGAGACGCTCTCGTACGCCGGATTTTGGCGGCTGATCGCGAAGTACTGGCGCACCGCGGCGGGTGAGGTGTACCGCTCGCTCAGCAAACGCGCGTTCGCACGCGCGCTGGCGACGCTCGTTCCGGAGATCACCGCGCGCGATCTCGTCCGCGCACCCGCGGGAGTGCGTGCCCAGGCGCTCGCGCCCGACGGATTCCTGCACGACGACTTCCTCGTCATCGAGAAGACGCGCTCGCTTCACGTGTGCAACGCGCCGTCACCGGCGGCGACGGCCTCGCTGGCGATTGCGGAGGAGATTGTGGCGCGGTTCGACGCAGGGCCGGGCTGAAGCCCGGCCCACCTCAAGCCCGGCTGCCGGGCTGAAGCCCGGCCTGCGTCAAGCCCTCGTGCGCGCGGAGGAACGTGTCGGGCTTGCTGAACACTTTCGCCAGGTTCATGCCCTTGCGCACCGCGGAGAGCGAGACCTTGCGGGTCGCGAGAGCGGCGCCGAGCTGGATGTACGTCCGTGCTTTTCCGCGCAGGCGGTAACGCACGTCGAGAACATGCCGCCAGAGTCCGGAGTACTGGTCGTAGAACTCATCGAGCGGCAGCCGCGTCGGCAACACGGCGTGCACGATGTCGTACATCTCCCAGTCGTGCGTCGTCACGCGCTGCTTCGCGGCATCCCACAGATCGGTGCCGGGCAGCGGCGTGAGAATCGAGAAGCCGCTGTTGTAAGCGCCCATCTTCTCGATCCAATCGCGAAGGCGCGCGAAGTCATCGCGATCCCACGCCGGGTCGACGATGAAGTTCGGAGTGAAGCCGACGCCGAGGTCTTTGAGGATGTTGATGGCCTCGACGTTGTTGGAGGCCTTGTTCTTCTTGTTGACCGCGGCGAGGCCCTCGTCCGTCACAGACTCCAGTCCGAGGAAAATGGCCAGGCTGCCGCAGTCCTTCCACATCTCGACGAGGTGCGGGAACTTCACGATGATGTCGGTGCGCGTCTGCACGGTGAAGTACTTCCTGATCCCCGCCGCCTTGATCTGCTTGGCCATCTCCTCACCGCGTTTGACGTTCATCCAGAAGATGTCGTCGGTGATGAAGATGTTCGGCGCGTCGATCGCCTGCAGCTCTTTGACGACGCGCTCGGGCGATTTCTCGCGGAACGTGCTCTCGTGAAACTTCCAGACCGAACAGAAATTGCACTTATACGGGCAGCCGCGCGCGGTTTCCATCAGGGCGAGCGGTTTGCGGAAATTGATGTAGTAGTGGCTGGCGTAGTCGGCGATGAGGTGCCGCGCCGGCATCGGATACGCGTCGAGATTCGGCCGCGCCGTCACCGGTTCCGTCGCGAACCACGAGTCCTTGTCGCGGACGACGAGTCCCGGCACTCTCCGCAGATCGCCGCCGTGCGCGAGGACGTCGACGAGCGGGGGCATGACTTCCTCGCCGTCGCCGACGGCGATCGCATCGACGCATTCGTGTTTGAACCAGTCCGGATCGCGCGAGGCGTCGTGTCCGCCGACGACGACGAACGCGCGCGGCATCTCGCGCCGGATCCGCTGCGCGAGCCGGATCGTGCGATTCCGCTCCGTCGTGAAGTTGCACTGCAGGCCGACGATGTCCGGGTCCCAGGCGCGGCAGAGCGCCATGCCCTGCTCCTCACCTTCGATCCGCAGGTCGAGAACCTTGCAGGCATGGCCGTCCGCTTCGAGACACGCGGCGACCGAGATCGGGCCGAGAGGCTCGACGAACGTCAACATCTCCAGGCCGAGAATTCCGCCGATCGGCGGCTTGAGAAAGGCTATTTGCATCGGGTTGTGGGCAAATTACCACAGAAGAGTCGAACATCGACACGATCAATCGGCCGGCGAGGCGGGCGCGACAGGTCCGCGTCAAAAGCTGATTTTCTTCGTGTTGTCGTCGGGGTTGCGGTCGATCAGTTTGTTGAGCGGATCGATGCCGGCCTTCGACGGCTTCTCGTTCACGACGAATTCGAATGTCGTCTTCGGCTCCGTGATGTGTTTCTTCTCCAGCGCGAGCACCTTGTCATCGGACTTGCGCGTCGGCCCGTCGGCGAGGACGCCGACGTCGATCCAGTCATCGATAGCGACCGACTTCTCATTGCCGCCGCCATCCGCGCGGAGCTTCTTCGATTCCACGGTGAACATGACGCGATAGCGCCCGTCCGCCAGCTTTGTCGACGTCACCTCGGTAGCCTTGTTGTCATAAAGCGTGATCGTCTCGAAGAGATCATTGATGGCCGACTTCTTCTCCGGCGGCGCCACGGTGCTGAAGTTCTGCAGCAGCTCGATCGAGCGGACGTACGGCGGTCCCTGAAATGCCCAGCCGCCGATCGTCTGTCGCAGTGCGGCGTCGACATTCTGCTCGCCCACGGAGTCTTTCAGCGCGTACATCGCCAGCGATCCCTTGCCGTAGTGAATGTAGGCCTGGTTCTCGACGAGCTCGAGCGGCATCTCGGCAACGAGCTCGCTGCCGCGTCCCTGCAGATAGCGATTCAGCTCGTGCTTGAGGAACCGACGCATGAGATTGCTGCCGTACTCGTGCTCCATGACCATCAGCGCCGAGTACTGCGCCAGCGTTTCGGTGATCATCGTCGTGCCCTGCACGTTCGCGCCGATCACCTGGTGCGCCCACCACTGATGGCCGACTTCGTGCGCGGTCACATAGAACACGTAGTCGATCGCATTCTTGTCGCGCAGATCGGCGATGAAGCCGATCGACTCCGAGAACGGGATGGTGTTCGGGAACGACTGTGCGAACCGCGCGTAACGCGGGAACTCGATGATCCGTACCTGCTTGTGCTGATAAGGAGAGAAGTTCGCCGTGAAGTAATCGAGCGACTTCTTGATGCCGTAGACCATCCGGTCCACGTTGTAGGGGTGCTTCGGGTCGTAATAGATCTCGATGGCGACGTCGTGCCACACGTCCCTCTTCACCGCATAACGCGCCGACAGATACGACCAGAAACCGAGGATCGGGGAGGTGGTCTTGTAGTGGAAGTAGCGGCGGCCGTTCTCGGTCCACTCCTTCTGAAGATATCCCGGCGCGATCGCGGTCTGATCGGCGGACGTGCTGACGGTGGTGTCGAGATTCAGCCAGTCGGACTCGGCGCTCAGCTGGTTGACGTTCCGCGCGCGGGCATCATCGATCTTCGGCAGCCGCGTCACCGCCGTGAGGCCGTACTTCTTGCGCTTGTTGCGGTCCTGCAGCTCCGTGAAGCCCGTGTAGCCGAGGTGGGGGAAGTAGCCGAAGTTGTTGATGAACGTGCCGTTTTCGACGACGTCGGTATTGCTCACGCCGTTGACGAAGCCGCGGTTCGTCACGTTCACCGTGAACTGCATCGGGAGTGACGCGCCGGGCTGCATCGGCGGATCGAGCCTGTAGATCGTGTAGCCGAAGTCCTTGTCCGTTGTCTTCACCGTGGCGGTCGGAACCGTGACCTTCGATTGCGTATCGGGATTCATCGAGACGTACAGCTCCGACAGCGGCGCGCCGGTCTTGTTCACGAGCGTGTACGTGCCGCGGATGTCGACCGCGCGGCGCTCAGGGAAAATGTCGACGTTCGCCTGCGCGTCCGTGATCTTCGGCTGCGGCAGAAATTCGTACTTCTTGTATTTCTTCTCCCCTTCGGCCTGCCGCTTCTCGACCTGTTCCGTGGTGCGGTAGTGATTCAGGACATTCGTGTTGTAGAAGATGTAGGAGCCGGTGGAGATGAATGCGATGAGGAGCGCGACGACGGCTGCCGTCACTGGCCGGCCGAAGCGCTGGCCCGCGATACGAAGCCGCTTCCCGAACGCACTCTCCGTCCCGCGCACCCACAGGAGATGCGCCCCCACGACGAGCAGTCCACAGAACAGAGCCCAGTACAGATCGAACCAGACCAGCGGCTTCCCGAAGTGGCCGTATCCGTTCATGTCGGAGTACGGCGTGTTCGGCGTGTTCGCAAACCGGTAGAGGTTGTGCTCGAAGTTCATCGCCGGCAGCACCGGCAGGCTGATGAAATACAGCAGCATGCCGAAGAAGCCGATGTACTTGTTGTTCGTGAGGACCTGCAGGACGACGGCGAGCGTCGCCATCATCAGCATCGGCACCGTGGTCTCGAGGAGCAGGCGCTTCACGTACAGCAGCAGCTCGTAGTGGTGAAAACCCTTCGCGGTCTGCACGCCGATTGTGGTCAGCATCGCCGTCAGCATCAGCAGAACGACGATGACGTACAGCGCGAGTAGCTTTCCGCTCCACACGGCGGAGCTCGGGACCGGCGTCGCGTCCGTCACCTCGGAGACCCTTGCCTGTCGTTCGCGCCAGACGATCTCGCCCGCATAGAACGTGACGATGATCAGCGCGAACAGAAGGAATCCTGATTCGATCGCATTCACCATGACTTCAGTGACTGGATAGACCTTCGTCTCGAAGAATGCGTCCGCAAACGATGCGTTGGCAATCGTGTTCACGATCCCGAGCGCGAGGATCACGAGGAACGCGACGCTCTTCAGGACGGAGCGCAGCTCGAGACGCGCCGTGCTGAGGAATTGTGCGAACCAGGCCGGTTGCGGCGTGACTCGCGGAACGTGCGCCGCCGGGGCCGGCGGCGCCACACTGGTGGTGCCGGCTTCGTCGGACTCTGTCTGGCGCCGCCGGCCTCGGCGGCGCTTCGCGCCCACTTCGAAGCGGAACTTCCACAGTGTGAACGCGAAGATCGCGATGCCGATCCCGGCCCACAGGATGCGATTCCAGAGAAAGACACCCGAGAGCGGCAACACCTGCGTGTTGCGCTCGACGACGGTCCAGTAGCGCGTCGCGATCGCGAACGAATTGAACGCGAACGGATCGAAGAGGCTGGCCAGCTTCTCGTTCTCCAGACTGTTGCCGGCGACCGCGCGCGCGACGAGATAGCCGACGAGGAACGCCACCGAGCTGGCGTATGTCGCCATCGTGCTGCGCGTCAGCACCGCGACGCAGAAGAAGACGGCTCCGACGAGAAGCACGGTCGGCAGGACCAGGACGAACATCGACCAGGCGTAGGGAAGCAGCGTGAACGCACCGATGCGGTCCTTCTCCAGCCACGGCATGGTGCTGCCGAGCATGATTCCGAGCACGACGCCCATGTAGATGAGGAACGAGACGACGATCGATCCGCCGAAACGGCCGATGAGATAGTCGCGCCGCCGGATCGGCGAGGAGAAGAAGAGCGAATCGGTCCCCAGCTCGAAATCGCGCAGCGCCGCGTTCGCGACGAATGCCGTCGTCGTGAACACGCTGAACGTCGACATCACAAGCAGGAACTGCATGATCACGAACGGCGCGTTGCGGTTCACGTTGCCGATCGATCCGCCGATCTTCACGCTCTCGCTGGTGACCGCGACGAACGCCGTCGTCGTGAACACGCTGAACGTCGACATCACAAGCAGGAACTGCATGATCACGAACGGCGCGTTGCGGTTCACGTTGCCGATCGATCCGCCGATCTTCACGCTCTCGCTGGTGACCGCGCCGAACGTCAGCAGGAAGAACAGCACCAGGCAGACGTAGAACACCAGTTGTTTCAGGTGGTAGCGGACTTCAAATTTGAAGATCTCGGTCAGCATGTCGAGTCCTGAGTGCTGAGTGCTGAGTGCTGAGTGCTGAGTTGGCGGCCGGCCCCACTCAGCACTCATGACTCACCACTCAGCACTTCGTTAGGCCGCCTTGTGCAACGTCGAGAAATAAACATCTTCGAGCGACCCGCTCACCGGCTCGAACTCCGGCGCGGGGCGAACGTCGCTCAGCACATGGACGACGGTGCGTCCGCCGACGAGACGCGTGGAGATGACGGCGTAGTCGCTGTGGTAGCGCTCGAGATCCGACTTCGCGATCGCGCGGCGCCAGATCTTTCCGTCGATGTCGCGCATCGCCATCGCCGGCTCGCCACTCATGAGCAGGCGGCCGTGCGAGATGATCGCCATGCGCGAGCAGAGGTCCGATACGTCCTCGACGATGTGCGTCGAGAGAATCACGATCACGTTCTCGCCGATTTCCGCGAGCAGGTTGTGGAAGCGCACGCGCTCGCCGGGATCGAGTCCCGCCGTCGGCTCGTCGACGATGATGAGCTGCGGATTGCCGAGGAGCGCCTGCGCGATGCCGAAGCGCTGGCGCATGCCGCCGGAGAACGTGCCGAGGTTCTGCTTGCGCACGTCCCAGAGGTTCACGCGCTGGAGGAGCGCGTTGACGACTTCCTTCTTCTCTTTGCCGGCGATTCCCTTCAGCACCGCGAAGTGATTGAGCATCGCCTCGGCCGAGATCTTCGGATAGACGCCGAACTCCTGCGGCAGATATCCGAGGATGCGGCGGACGTCGTCCTTCTGGCGGAGGACGTCGATGTCGCCCAGAGTGACGCGGCCGGCATCGGCCTCCTGCAGCGTGGCGATCGTCCGCATCAGCGTCGATTTGCCGGCGCCGTTCGGACCGAGAAGGCCGAACATTCCGGTAGGGATCGTGAGATTGACGTCGTTCAGCGCGCGGACGCCGTTCGGATAGGTCTTGGACAGACCTTCAATCACCAGCTCCAACATTTGCAGACCTCCATCGATGGACGTTCGGGTATACGGATGAGCCGCGGCGAGGGTTGCGGTTCCGTTTTCCGGACGCAACGCGTCTAATAGTTCAGCCCGATGCGACCACTTGCCGTTGCTCTCGTCCTTCTCACTCTGCTGCCAACCGCCGCCCAGCCGCCGCAGGCCGCGGGAACCTACGCCGCGGTGAAACAGCGGGCGGAGGTGGCGTACGCGGAGAAGTCGTTCGGCCGGGCGCACGAGCTGTACGAGCAGGCCGGCCGGGTCGCTCCTGCTTCCGAGCAGCGTTGGGTGGCGATGCGACTGGCGGACACGAGCTGGCGGATGGACGCGGCGAACCCGGTTGCCGATGACACGCAGCGGCAGACCGCACAACGCGCGCTGGAAGGGCTGATCCGCGACAGCGGCGACGATCACGACCGCATCTGGGCCGAGGCCAATGAATCCCTCGGCGATTACTGGTGGACGCATCCGCGACTGCGCAATCTCAGCGTAGCGCAGCCCTGGTACATCGCGGCGCTCGACTGGTGGGCAGGGAGTCCGGATCTTCCGCTCGCACGACGGCGGTATCTGGCGATCGTGTTCCGGATGGCGGAGCAGCCTGACCAGGGCTACTACGCGTGGCAGATGGCTTCGTACATTCCGCGCGACGTTCTACAGAACGCCGTCGCGATTGCGGAGGGGCCTGAGGATCGCGCGCACGCTCGATACCTGCTTGCCACAGTGTTGATCAACACCGGTCCCGCGGGCACCGAGCGCGCATTGGAGTTGCTCGGCGAGATCATCGGCCAGGGAAAGGCGACGCCGTGGTACGACGACGCGCTGTTCATGGCTGCGAGTCAGCTTGCGGATCGGGGGGCGGTGGTCGTACGCGACGACGGCGAGACCGCGATTCAGCCTGACTACGCAAAGGCGCTCGAGCTCTACCGCCGCATCGTGAACGAATACAAGCGCGGCGAGACTCGCTATTACGACCAGGCGAGCTCGGCGATCGATCACATCATCTCGCCGTCGGTCTCGGTGATGGTGAGCGGCACGTTCCTGCCTCGCTCCGAGCAGGAGATCGTGCTGGCGTGGAGGAACGTGAATGCGGTCGAGGTGCGGATCGCGGCGGTCAACCTCGTTCGCGATGCCGACGCTTCGAAGCGCGGCGTCCAGTGGATCGACTTTCTTCCGATCACGGCCGGCGTCCGCAGTTGGATGACTCAGACGAATGACCGTGGAGACCACGTGCCCGGAACGGAGCGCATTCGTCTGAAGCCGAATCTCGAACCAGGTGCGTACGTCGTGCAGGCCTCGGCAGGTGGCCGCCAATCGCGGCAATTGCTCCTCGTGACCGATGCGAACATCGTCGTTCACCAGTCGGGCGGCCGCGCGGACTTTCTCGTGAACGACGTCCTGACCGGTGAACCGATTGCCGGATCGCGCATTCGAGTGTGGCCGCAACCGTACTCTTCGAACAAGCCGCAGGGACGCATCGATCTCACAACGGACTCGAGCGGGCTGGCCACGATTCAGTTTGCGGAGGGCGAAGCGGGAACGATCTCCGTGTTCGCCTCGACGCCGCGCGGGCGCCAAGCGTACTGGTCCTCATCTTATTACTGGAACCGAGCCGCATACGACGAGTGGCGGCTCTACGCGTTCACCGACCGCCCGGCATACCGGCCCGGCGAGACGGTGCAATGGAAATTCATCGCCCGCTCGCGACAGCGCGATCAATGGCGCACGCCGGCGGCGGAGACGATCGAATACGACATCGTCGGCCCGCGAGGGGAGAAAGCTGCCAGCGGCAGGGCCACTCTCAATCAGTTCGGCAGCTTCTGGTCCGAGCTCCCGCTGACGCCTGCGATGGCTCTCGGTCAGTACACGATCCAGTTTCGCCGCAACCCGGCGGAGACACTCGGTTCGGCGCCTCTCTTCCGCCTCGAGGAGTACAAGCTTCCCGAATTTCGCGTCGGCGTCACCACACCGGATAAGAAGCAGTTCCGCCTCGGTGAAACGATCGAGGTGGCGATCGACGCGAGCTATTACTTCGGCGGTCCTGTCGCGAACGCCGCCGTCGAGGTCGTCGTCTACACACGTCCATTCGTTCGTTACTGGAGCGATGTCCGCGAGCGCTATCCGTGGTACTACCAGAATCCGGACTACGGTTTCGGCCAGCAGCTGAAGCGCGAGATGCTGAAGACGGATGCAGACGGCAGAGCGACACTTCGCATCGAGACTTCTGTCGATTCTCCCGACACGATCTTCAACATCGATGCGCGCGTGACGGACGCGTCGCGACGCGAGGTGTCGGGCTCCGGCAGCATCCGTGTGACCCGCCAGCGCTACTCCGTGATGGCGCATCCCGCGCACTACCTGTTCCGCCCCGGCGACAAGGTGGACATCGATTTCAAAGCCGCCGACGCGAACGATCAGCCCGTACAGACAACAGGGACCGTGAAGGTCGTGCGCCGCCATTGGGACGAAGTGTGGATCGATCCAGCCGGCCGCGAAGTGAGCGGGCTCGAGCTGGACCGGCTCCGCAGCGCCGCAACTCCTCCTCGCGAACGCGGCCGCTGGCGACAGACCTTCGTCGGCTACCGCGAAGAGGATGTGCTGACAACGAAGCTGGCGACCGATGCACAGGGCGAAGCCACACTGCGGTTCGATGCTCCCGATGCCGGGTACTACGCGGTGCGCTGGACGAGTGAAGATCGCGATCCGGGCCGGCCCGCGCGCGCACGCGACGTCGTCACAGCGGAGACGACGGTGTGGGTCACTCGCAGCGCGACCATGGACATCGGCTATCACGCCGGTGGCGTCGAGATCATCGCCGACAAAGATGCGTTCCGCTCCGGCAGGACCGCGCCGGTCATGATCGTGACTCCTGCGAGCGGACGCTGGGTCATGCTGACGACTTCCGGCGATTCGATCCTGAACACGCAGGTGCTGCACGTCGACGGCACGGTGAAGCTCGTGGAGATCGCGCTCGACGATCGCCACGTCCCGTCGTTCTACCTCACCGCGTCGTCGGTGTTCGATCGCATGCTCGCGTCGACGAGCAAACAGATCATCGTCCCGCCGGTCGAGCACTTCATCGATGTCGGCGTGACGCCGGATCGCGCGGAGTACGAGCCGCGCCAGGAAGGAACCATCACGATCACGACGCGCGACGTCGATG
>Ga0210377_10002895_pt1 | contig 14833 bp, 20 predicted proteins | sample PLM4_65_b1redo_FD_155480 | JGI IMG/M metagenome (GOLD analysis project Ga0210377, IMG submission 155480) | Groundwater sediment microbial communities from an aquifer in East River, Colorado, USA - PLM4_65_b1 redo | ecosystem: Environmental > Terrestrial > Soil > Riparian zone | place: USA: East...
GCAAGGCCCGCGAGTTCTTCGAGCAGTCCGAGATGATGGCGCACGGCGGCGAGGAGCGCTACGTCGACATCCTGTTCCAGACCGCCTTCCACCTCTGGGACCTGGCCCGCACCGGCGGCAACCAGGTACAGGAAAAGGTCTACTTCGGACGGTTGAAGTTCCTGCGCCCGCAGCTCGACCGCCGGTTCCCGGAGGTCGAGAAGTTCGATCAGTTCATCGAGACCGGGAGGGGGGGGGTGAGATCATGAGCCGCCGCGGATTCCTCCTCTGTGCCGGTCTGGTCCTCGCTCTGCTGCCTGCGGCGGCGCGTGCCGAGGTGTCGGTGCTCGTCGATGGCCATGGGCGGGTCAAGCGGGTTGTCTACATCACCAGGCAGACCGGCCGATCGGCCGTGGTCTGGAAACAGGTCCGTCCGCGCGTCCCATTCGACGCGCTGCTCAACCCCCTCGGCGACGTGACGGGTGACCTGTCGCCCAGCATCGCCGTCCACCCGGTGACGGGACAGCCGTGGGTGGTCTGGCCGCGGAACGAGGGGAACCAGAAACGCCTCGTATACTCGACATGGGATGGCAAGGCCTGGACCGCCCCGCAACCGATCGCCATCCCCGACATCATGGGCTGGGATCAGATCGAGCCGCGCCTCATGTTCGATCCGGCGGGGACGCCGTTCCTTCTCTTCACCGAAGCGGCCCGCAACGGGCGGATCCTGTTCACCACCAAGGCCCATGGGGTCTGGACGCCGCCTTTGCCGCTGAGCGACGACAAGGTCGACAGCCGGACGCCGGGGGCGGCATTACTCGGTAATGCCCTGCAGGTGACCTGGTCGACTCCCGTCGGTATGGTGTCCAGACTCCTGCCGACCGCCGCCCTGGTCGAGAGCGCCACGAACCTGATGGACAGCCCGATCCCGCCCGGCTCGAACCCGAACCCCGACAATCCACGCCCACCCGGCGGGGGGGATGAGCCGGGCGACAAGTTCTACTTACCCCACTGAGGTTAGGTCGGCCCGAGAGCAGATACCCGCAATGTGAAGCCCCGGTCAGTCCGACCGGGGTTTCGTCGTTTCAGGGCGCTCGGGGGGCGGCACCGGCCCTTCGTGACGTGCCAGCTTGAGCCGCAGCTGGTCGCATTCCTCGTCGAGTCGCTGGAGCTGGCGCCGCAGCTGGCGATTGGCCATCCGGATGCGGATGCCGTCGAGTATGCCGATGGCGCAGGCAAAGGCGATGCCGAAGATCGCCGCGGTGGCGATGACCGCCCCCATGGGCGTCGGGCCCGCCTGCCAGAGGATCATGTTCACCGTCACGTCACCGGTGTTGTAGATACCGACGACGAACAGGACGATAAAGAACAGACAGACCAGGACGTAGACCAGGATATTCATGACGTCGACCTCGCGAACCACCCCATCACGGTCGGCCAGAGGCCCTGGGCCCGGGCAATCGCGTCGATCATCTCGCGCACCGCGCCGCCACCGCCCGGCGCGCGCGTGACGAATGGCACCCGTCTGAGAACCTCGGGGTGCGCATCCGCCGGCGCGACCGGGAGACCGGCGCGCAGCAGCACCGGCAGGTCCACCAGATCGTCACCGATGTAGCCGACCTGGGCATCCTCGAGACCGAGCCGCCTGAGGATCTCTGCGTAGGCCCGGCCCTTGTCGACCACCTTGAGGTGCACCTCGGCGACGCCGAGCTCGCGGGCGCGGCGGGTGACCGCAGCACTGCCCCGGCCCGACAGGAACCCGGTCCGCAGGCCCAGCCGATGGGCCATGACGATGCCGGCGCCGTCCTTGACGTTGAAGGACCGCGATTCGCCGCCGGCGCCGGAGAGGGTCAGGCCGCCGTCCGTGAGAACGCCATCGACGTCCATGAGGATCAGGACCACGCGCCTGGCCTTCGGCCCGAAGCTCCGTCGTTGTGTCAGGGGCGCTCCGGCCATCTCAGAAAAGCTGCGTACGCCAGAGGTCGTGGATGTGCAGCACGCCCTCGATGTGACCATCAGCCGCGGTGACCACGACCGCGGTGATCCTGCGCGCCTCCATCAGGCTGAGGGCGCTGGCCGCCAGCTCCCCGCGCCTTATGGTCACCGGCTCCGTGGTCATCGTCTCGTCCACGGTGCGATCGAGCGGATTCTCAGCCCGGGCCAGGGCTCGGCGCAGGTCGCCGTCGGTGAGCACGCCGGCCAGCCGGCCGTCGGGCCGGGCGACGCAGGTCATGCCGAGGCGTTTGTCGGTCATCACCCGCACCGCCTCGCGCAGCGTGGCGCCGGTTCTGATCACGGGGAGGGCGTCGTCGCCGTGCATGAGGTGCCCGGCGGTCAGGACCCGGCGCCCGAGCCGTCCGCCGGGATGGAAGCGGGCGAAATCGTTCAGCGTGAAGCCGCGCCGCTCGACGAGCGCCATGGCGAGCGCATCCCCCATCGCCAGCGCCGCGGTCGTGCTGGCGGTCGGCACCAGGCCGAGAGGTGAAGCCTCGCGCTCGATCCCGACATCCAGAGCGACGAGGGCATGCCGGGCGAGGGTCGATTCGCGGTTGCCGGTCATCGCGATCATCGTCAGATCGATACGCTTGAGGATCTCGAGGAGCCGCACCAGTTCTTCGGTCTCGCCGCTGTAGGAGATCGCCAGGACGACATCCCCCTTGATCACCATGCCGATGTCGCCGTGCACCGCTTCGGCCGGGTGCAGGAACAGGGAGGGGGTCCCGGTGCTCGACATCGTCGCGGCAATCTTGGCCCCGATGAGGCCCGATTTGCCCATGCCGGTGACGATCACCCGGCCCCGGCAGTCGTGCAGGACCTCGACCGCCCGGTCGAAGTCCTCACCGAGGCGCGGCACGAGATCGAGGATGGCGCGCGCTTCGAGCTCGAGGACCTGGCGCGCGACCTCGCGCGGCATCAGCGGCTCCTCAACACGGTGTCGATCGCCAGCACCTGCCGGAGAAGCGCCTCGACCCGGTCGAGCCTGAGGGCATTCGGCCCGTCGCTCTTCGCCGCCGCCGGGTCGTCGTGCACCTCGCAGAACAGCGCGTCGATGCCGACCGCGGCCGCGGCGCGGGCGAGGTAGGGGATGAAGCTGCTGTCGCCGCCCGAGCGGTCTCCCTGCCCTCCGGGGAGCTGGACGGCATGCGTGGCGTCCATCACGACGGGAAACCCGAGGCCGCGCATGATCACGAGCGAGCGAAAATCGACGACGAGGTTCTGGTAACCGAAGCTCGAACCGCGCTCGGTCAGCAATATGCGATCGTTCCCCGTCGACATCACCTTCTCGGCGGCGTGGCGGATGTCCCACGGCGACAGGAACTGCGCCTTCTTGATGTTCACCACCCGCCCCGTGCGCCCGGCGGCCAGGAGCAGGTCGGTCTGGCGGCAGAGGAAGGCCGGGATTTGCAAGATGTCGAGCACCGCGCCGGCCGGCTCGGCCTGGGCCGGCTCGTGAATGTCCGACAGCACCGGGACGCCGACCTCCTCGCGCACCCGCGCCAGGATGCGCAACCCCTCGCGCAGTCCCGGGCCACGGAACGAGGTGATGGCGCTGCGGTTCGCCTTGTCGAACGACGCCTTGAAGATGTAGGGCACGCCGAGCGGGTGCGTGATCGCCGCGAGCGACCGCGCCATGTGCAGGGCATGCGTCTCGCTTTCGATCACACAAGGGCCGGCGATGAACGCGAGCGGGGCGCCGCCGCCGATGGCGAGGTTCGGGCCGATCGGCACGCGGCGCGCCGGGGCGCCGGGCTCAGCGGGCGGTCGGCCGGTGCCGCTTGCAGGCATCGATGAAGCTCCGGAACAGCGGATGGGGCTGCAGTGGCTTCGACTTGAATTCGGGGTGGAACTGGCAGGCGAGGAAGTACGGGTGATCGGGGATCTCGACGATCTCCACGAAGCGCCGGTCGGGGGTCTCGCCGGTCACCTTGAGACCACGGCGCTCGAGGTCCTCCATGTACTTCCGGTTGACCTCGTAGCGGTGGCGGTGCCGCTCGCTGATCTCGGTCCGGCCGTAGGCCTTCTGCGCCGCGGACCCGGGCTGTATCAGGCACGGCCACTTGCCGAGCCGCATGTTGCCGCCCATCCGCTCGACGCCGTCCAGCTCCTTGAGCTTGTAGATGACCGGGTGCGGCGTGTCGGGGTTGAATTCCGCCGAGTCGGCGTCCTTCAGACCGAGGACGTTGCGGGCATGCTCGATGACCGCGCACTGCATGCCGAGGCAGATGCCGAAGAACGGCAGGCGCGTTTCGCGCGCGTGGCGGATCGCCTCGATCATGCCGTCGACCCCGCGGATGCCGAAGCCACCCGGAACGAGGATGCCGTGCACCGGGGCGATCTTCTCGGCCAGGCTGCCGTCGGTGAGATTGTCGGCCTCGATCCAGTGCAGGCGCACGCGCACGTTGTTGGCGATGCCGCCGTGGGTCAGCGCCTCGTTGAGGCTCTTGTAGGAGTCCTCGTAGGCGACGTACTTGCCGACGATCCCGACGACCACTTCGCCGTCGGCGGGCTGCTTGATCCGCTCGACCATCTGCACCCAGTCGTCCATCGACTTGTCGCGGTAGGGGAGGTCGAGGGCCTTGAGGAGTATCGCATCGACCCCTTCGCGCGCCAGCACCAGCGGAACCTCGTAGATCGTCTCGACGTCCTTGGCGGTGATGACCGCCTCCTCGGGGACGTTGCAGAACAGGGCGATCTTCTTCTTGATCTCCTTGGGGATGAACCGGTCGGTGCGGCACATCAGGACGTCCGGCTGGATGCCGATCGCCCGCAGGTCGCGCACCGAGTGCTGCGTCGGTTTCGTCTTCAGCTCGCCGGCGGCGCCGATGTAGGGCACCAGCGTCAGGTGCACGAAGACCGCGTTCGACCGTCCGGCCTCCAGGCGGAACTGCCGGATCGCCTCGAGGAACGGCAGCGACTCGATGTCGCCGATGGTGCCGCCGATCTCGACGATCTGGATATCGACGCCCTTGGAAACCTTGCGGATGCACTCCTTGATCTCGTCGGTCACGTGCGGGATGACCTGCACCGTGCCGCCCAGGTAGTCGCCGCGGCGCTCCTTGGCGATCACCTGCTCGTAGATCTTGCCGCTGGTGAAGTTGTGCTCGCGGGTGCAGGCGGTGGAGGTGAAGCGTTCGTAGTGGCCCAGGTCGAGGTCGGACTCGACGCCGTCCTCGGTGACGTAGACCTCGCCGTGCTGGAACGGGCTCATGGTGCCGGGATCGACGTTCAGATAGGGATCGAACTTCTGCAGCGTGACCGTGAAGCCGCGCGCCTCCAGCAGCCGGCCGATCGAGGCGGCTGCCAGCCCCTTGCCGAGGGACGACACGACGCCGCCCGTCACGAAGATGTACTTGGTCGCCACGCTCATCTCCTTAATCAGGCGCTCGCCGCGAGCGCGCTCTCCACCGCGAACACGTCCCCGGGGGTGTCGACACTCAGATACCGCCCGCGCGCGGGCAGCACCCGGATGGCGCGTCCCCGTTCGAGGGCGCGGAGCTGCTCCAGCCCCTCGGTGCGCTCGAGGAGCGACGGGGGCCAGGTGGCGAACTCCATGAGGAACTCCCTGCGATAGGCGTACAGGCCGATATGTCGCTGCCAGGTCATGCGGTCGGGTGGCGCCGGCTGCTGGCGGGGCCACGGGATCAGGGCGCGCGAGAAGTACAGCGCCCGTCCGGTCGCATCGCAGACCACCTTGACGATGTTCGGATCCTCCGCGGTCGCGCGGTCGGCGAGCGGCACGGACAGCGTCGCCATCGCGGCGGCCGGGTCGGCCGCGAGACCATCGACGAGGACATCGATGTCGTGCGGGTCGACGAGCGGCTCGTCTCCCTGGATGTTCACGATGATCCCCTCGGGCCGCCCCGCGGCCGCCTCGGCCAGACGATCGGTCCCGGACGCGTGCTCCGGCGATGTCATCACAGCCTCGCCACCGAATGATCGCACGACCCGGGCGATGCGCTCGTCGTCGGTCGCCACAACGAGAGCCGCCAGCCGCTGCGCCGCGCGCGCCCGCTCCCACACATGCTGCACCAGCGGACGGCCGGCGATCGCGACGAGGGGTTTGCCTGGGAGTCGGGTCGAACCGTAACGCGCGGGAATGATGCCGAGCGCCGCACTGGGCAACGCGGGCTCGCCGGAGTGACGCATGGCGAATACTAGTCCAGCGTCGCGGAAACTGTCAAAGCCCGCCGGCAGGCGCAGGAATGCGCCCGTCCGGTGCGCCCCCGGTGCTAAGATGGCCCGATGACGCGGTGAACAGGGCGCTCCGGCTGGCGCCCACGCGGGAGGGCGGAAGATGCCTGGTGAGGTCGAGAAGGTCATCGAGTCAATGGGATGGCGGCTCCCCGAGGTCGGCAAGCCGACCGGGGGATGGGTGCAGACCGTCAGGTCCGGCGGGCTGCTGTTCATCTCGGCGAAGTTTCCGAAGGAGAGCGGCAAGCTCAAGTTTGTCGGCAAGATCGGCCGCGAAGTCACCGTCGAGCAGGGCGTCGAGGCGGCCCGCCTGGCGGCGCTCGGGGTGCTGGCCACCGTCAAGCAGGCGGTCGAGGACCTCGACCGCGTGCGTCGTGTCGTGCAGGTCGTGGGTTACCTGGCCATCGCGCCCGGTTTCCTGGACGCCTTCGGTGTCATGGAGGGCGCGTCGGATGTCTTCCTGAAGGCGTTCGGCGAGCGGGGCAAGCACACCCGCCTCGCGCAGGGCGTCGACGAGCTGCCCGGCAATGCCTGCCTGCAGCTCCAGGCCGTGCTCGAGGTCGAATGAACCTGCCGTACTCGCGCCACGTCCTGATCTGCACCGGGCCCCGCTGCGGCGGCGAGCGGGGGTCGCAGCGGGTTCGCCAGGAGTTGCGCCGCGAATTCGTCCGGCAGGGGATACCGGCGACGGTGAAGGACACCGAGTGCCTCTGCTTAGGGCTGTGCACGCACGGTCCCAACGTGATCATCTATCCGGACGCCGTCGTCTACAGCGGCGTCAAGCCGCAGGATGTCGCCGAGATCGTCCGTCGCCACCTCGTCGGAGGGCAGGTGGTCGAGCGCCTGCTGTACCGCGGCCCCAAGAAGGGCGACCCGTTCGCAGCCGAACCCGACGACCTGGAGGACACCGGGGAAGGTACCCCCGGGTCGATCCCCTGAAACCGGCGCCCGGCGCGCCACGGGCCCGCCCCCCCGGCCAGGGGCGGCGCGCACCACCTATAATGACCGCCATGCCCGGACTCCCGTCGGATCGCGCCCCGCAGGGCCCGCCGCTCGCTGACCGCTTCGGCCGCGCCGCCAGGAGCCTGCGGCTGTCGGTGACCGACCGCTGCAACCTGCGCTGCGTCTACTGCATGCCCGATCGGGGCATCGAGTGGTTCGACCGCGGCCGCATGCTCACCTTCGAGGAGATCGCCCGCGTCGTGCGGATCCTCGCCGGGCGCGGCGTCAACGAGGTGCGGCTGACCGGCGGCGAGCCGCTGCTGCGGCGCGACCTGCCGGTTCTCGCCGCCATGCTCGCCGCCCTCCCGGGCGTCGGGGAACTGTCGGTCACCACCAACGGCCTGCTTCTCGCCGAGCAGGCGCGGCCGCTCTACGACGCGGGGGTGCGGCGCTTCAACATCCATGTCGACTCGCTCGACGTCGAGACCTTCCGGCGCGCCAGCCGGCGTGACGCCCTGCCGCGCGTGCTCGCGGGCATCGCCGAGGTCGAGCGCCTGGGCGCCCTGCCGATCAAGATCAACGTGGTGCTCATCCGCGGCGTCAACGATCACGAGGTGCCGCGCTTCGCCGAGTTGGCGCGCACACGGCCGTGGCAGGTGCGCTTCATCGAGATGATGCCGCTCGGCGACGGCGAGCGCTTCGAGCGTGAGCGCCTCGTGCCCGGGGCCGAGGTGCGCCGGCGGATCGAGGCGATCCACCCGCTCGTCCCGGTCGGGCGCGACCGCGCCTCGGCGCCGGCGACCCTGTACCGGTTCGCCGACGGCCGGGGCGAGATCGCTTTCATCAATTCGGTGACCGAGCCGTTCTGCGCCGGCTGCGATCGCCTGCGGCTGACCGCCGACGGAATGGTGCGCAACTGCCTGTTCGCGCGCGGCGACCGCGATCTCAAGCCGATCCTGCGTGGTGGCGGCAGTGATGCCGACCTCCTGGCGGCCGTGGCCGGCGAGGTCGCGGCCAAGGAGGCCGGGGGCAGCCTCGATCTCGGCCCCGTCTACGAGGACCGCCTGGCCCGCAAGATGTGGCAGATCGGCGGGTAAGAGGGTTGCCCGCGATGGGCGAGGTGAAATACGATACTGCCGGTCGGATATCGAAGGGCGGCACGTTGGAAGGACACGCCGATTACAATCCCACGGTTCTCGATCACTACCGGAATCCCCGGAATGTCGGCGACATCCCGGGAAGCCCGGCGGTGGCCCAGGTTGGCGACCCGGCGCACGGTGATGTGCTGCGCCTGGCGCTCCGCATCGAGGGGGAGCGCATCGTCGAGGCCCGCTTCCGGAGCTTCGGGTGCACCGCCGCCATCGCCGCCGGGAGCATGGCGACGGTGATGGTCGCGGGGCGGCAGGTGTCCGAGGCCGAGCGGTTGACGAACGGCGATGTCGCCCGGGAACTCGGCGGTTTGCCGGAGTCGAAGATGCACTGCTCGGTGCTGGCGGAACAGGCGATCAGGGAGGCGCTCCGTCGCTGGCGCGCGGCCGCGACCTCCGTGGAGGATGCATGTCGGTGATCGGCAAGCCGGTGAAGCGGCCGGAGCAGAAGGGGCTTCTGGCGCGAACCTACCTGCCTTCGGTGCTCAAGGGGATGTGGATCACCCTGCGCCACATGTTCCGGCCCAAGGTGACGATGCAGTACCCCGAGGAGACCTGGGCCCTGCCGGATCGCTACCGCGGCCTGCCGGCCCTGGTGCGGGACGACAGCGAGCGCGTGAAGTGCGTCGCCTGTTTCCTGTGCCAGTTCGTCTGCCCGCCGAAAGCGATCCACATCGAGGCGCAGGAGATCGCGACCGGCGTCGAGAAGGGCCCGAAGGTGTTCGACATCAACATGCTGCGCTGCATCATGTGCGGCTATTGCGAAGAGGTCTGCCCCGAGCAGGCGATCTTCCTCACCCGCGAATACCAGACCGTCGGGCTCAGCCGCGAGCAGATGATCTTCAACAAGGACCGGTTGCTCGAGATGGGCGGGGTGCGGCCCGACCCGATCAGGAAGTGGTCGCGCCTGGCGCCGCCCGCCGGCGCGCCGGAGCGCGGGCACGAGCCGGCGCCCGTCACCCAGGGAGCGGCACGATGAGCGACGACGCAAGCGCGGTGGATCACTGGGTCCTGACGACCCGACTGGCCGACTACGTGGCCTGGGGCCGGAAGAACTCGCTCTGGCCGATGCCGATGGGCCTGGCCTGCTGCGCCATCGAGCTGATGGCGATGGTGGCGCCGCGCTATGACGTGGCGCGCTTCGGAGCCGAGGCGCTGCGCTTCTCCCCGCGCCAGGCCGACATGATGGTGGTCGCCGGCACGGTCTCCAAGAAAATGGCCCCGGCGGTGAAGCGCATCTACGACCAGATGCCCGAGCCGAAGTGGGTGATCGCGATGGGGGCGTGCGCCTCGACCGGCGGCATGTTCCGCTCCTACGCGGTGACCCAGGGGGTCGACGAGATCATCCCGGTCGACGTCTACATCCCCGGCTGCCCGCCGCGTCCCGAGTCGCTGCTCGAGGGGATCATGCAGGTGCAGCGCCTGGTCGAGGAGCGCGCCCGCGCCGGCCGCGGGGCGCCGCCGCTCAGCGCGCCCTCCGCGCCGGCTGCCGCCGGCCGGTAGCACCCGATGGAGCCGGAAGCCAGCGCTGCGCTGCGCCGCGAGATCCTCGCCGAGATCGACGCGACCGGCCCCATCCCCTTCGCCCGGTTCATGCAGCTCTGCCTCTATCACCCGGCCCACGGCTACTACACGCGCGGTGTCGGCGGCGGCAGCGGGCGCGATTACCTGACGTCGAGCGGCCTGCACCGTGCCTATGGCGCCATGGTGGCGCGCCAGGCGGCCGAAATGTGGCGCGCTCTCGGCGCGCCGGAGCGCTTCCGCTTCGTCGAGTTCGGACCGGGTGAGGGGCACTTCGCCTGCGACATGCTGCGCGCCGCCGCCTCCGAGGGGCTGTTCGCGCGCGCCCTCGAATACGTTCTGGTCGAGACCAGCCCCGTCCTGCGGCGGCGGCAGCAGGAGCGCATCGGCCGTCTCGCCGCGCCGCCCGCCGTCCGCTGGGCCGATCTCGAAGAGCTCGAGCGCGAGCCTCCCTTCACGGGCTGCCTGTTCGCCAACGAGGTCCTCGATGCCTTTCCCGCGCACCGCGTCGTCGGGTCGGAGGATGGCCTCGTCGAGATCCATGTGGCCGCCGAGGCGGGGGAGCTCGTCGAGCGTCCGCTGCCTCTGCGCGATCCCGGGCTGGCGGCCTTCCTGGAATCGGCCGGCATCCGACCCGAGGCCGACCAGGAGGTCGATGTGCAGCCGGAGGCGCCACGCTTCATCGCCCGGGTGGCGCGCCTCCTCGCGAACGGCTGGGTGGTCGTGGTCGACTATGGTTACCCGGCGGAGGACCTGTACCACCCGGCCCGGCGGCGCGGCACACTGATGGCGTATCATCGCCATCGCGCCGGTGAGCGGTTCCTCGATCGGCCGGGTGATCAGGATCTGACCGCCCATGTCGATTTCACCGCCGTGACGCGCGCCGCCGAGGCGGCCGGGCTCCGCGCCGCGGGGATGACCACCCAGGCGCGCTTCCTGCTCGCACTTGGCGCCCTCGAGCACTTCGACCGGGGCGACCTGCGCGAACGGGAGGCGCTCAAGGACCTGGTCCTGCCCGATCGGCTGGGGGGTGTCTTCCGGGTCCTGGTCCTGGCGACCGCGACGGCGCCGGAGGGGCTGCGCGGGTTGTCCGAGCCGTGGCGCCGGACCCGGCCTGAGGTGGAGACGGAGAGTTCGGGCGACCGGGAAGTCCCGGCGATTGAACGCGCCTGACTCGGGCACACGCTGAGACGAAAGGACGTGAGCATGGTGGCGACACAGGCGGATGAACAGAAGGTGCTCGGGGCCCTCGCGAAGGTCAAGGATCCCGAATTGCACGTCGATATCGTGACCCTCGGGATGATCGAGGGGCTGGCGCTGTCGGGCGGCACGGTCACGCTCACCGTAAACCTCACCACACCCGGTTGCCCGCTCAAGGCGGAGATCGAGAAGGACGTGCGCGCGGCCCTTGCGACCGTGCCCGGAGTGACCACGGTCAATCTGACGATGGGTGCGAAGGTGCGCCGGAGCATCGAGGCGCAGGGCGACCTGATCCCCGAGGTCGCCAACACCGTTGCGGTCGGCTCGGGGAAGGGCGGCGTCGGCAAATCGACCGTGGCGGTCAATCTGGCGTTGTCGTTCGCGCGCGCCGGCGCCACCGTCGGCCTGATGGACGCCGACATTTACGGCCCCAACCTCGTGCAGATGATGGGGGTCACGGCGCGTCCCGAGATCCACGAGAAGCGGATCATGCCCGTCGAGGTTCACGGTCTCAAGCTCATGTCGATGGCGTTCTTCCTCAAGGAGGACGAGCCGGTCATCTGGCGCGGCCCGATGCTGCACGGCGCCATCCGGCAGTTCCTCGGTGACGTCGAGTGGGGCCGTCTCGACTACCTGTTCATCGACATGCCGCCGGGCACCGGCGATGTCCAGCTCACGCTGTCGCAGATCATCCCCCTGACCGGGGCGGTGCTGGTGACCACGCCGCAGGACGTCGCACTGTCGGACGTCCGCAAGGCGGCGGCGATGTTCAAGAAGGTGCGCGTTCCGATCCTCGGTGTGGTGGAGAACATGTCCTTCTTCGAGTGTCCGCACTGCGGCGAACGTTCCGAGATCTTCAGCCATGGGGGGGCGACGCGCTTCGCCGAGACCATCGGCGCCCCGTGCCTGGGCGAGATACCCCTCGACATCCGGGTGCGGCAGGGGGGCGACGAGGGGAGACCCTCGGTGGTCCACGACCCGAAGTCGGGCCCGGCGCTCGTCTTCAAGGACATCGCCGAGAAGCTGGCGGCGATCATCAGCGTGAACACCTGGAGGAGGCACGAGCATGAGCTGGCAACCGGACGCTGAAGCGGGGCGCGGCGCCGCGATCGGCGCGATGGCCCTGGTCATCCTGGTCGCGATGGCATCGACCCCGTCGGCGCTCGGGGCGGCCACGACGACGGCCCCGGCCCCGACGGCGGCCGGGTCCACCACAGCGGCGCCCCGAGCGACCGCGACCGCGACCGCGCCGAAGCCGGTGCGGGCCGCGGGCACCGACGTCATCGCGCGGGTGAACGGCAGCCCGATCCTGCGTCGCGACTTCGATCTGATGGTGCAGGTGCAATTCCGCCAGCGCGGCCCCGGCCAGCGCCGGCACGAGGACCTCCAGGCGGTGCGCGACGCGGCGCTCGACACCCTCATCGACGGCGAGCTCCTGTACCAGAAGGCCGCTCAGGCGAAGATCACCGTCGGCGATGCCGAGGTGCGCGAAGCGGCCGCCCGGCTCAAGACCCAGCTCGGGACGCCCGAGGAGGCCACCGCCTTCCTGAAGGAATCGGGGATGAGCGACCGGGATCTCGACGAGCAGGTCCGGCGCAGTCTGATGGTGAAGCGCTACGTGGACCGCGACGTCGCTCCGGAGATCGAGGTGACCGACGCGCAGGCGCGCGCCTGGTACGACGCCCACCCGGAGGCGATGACCCGCCCCGAGTCGGTGCGCATCAGCCAGATCGTCGTTCAGGTCCCGCCCCAGGCCGCCGCCGCGGCGCGCGCCGCCGCCCGCCAGAAGATCGAAGAGATCCTCAAGGAGCTGAAGGCGGGGAAGGACTTCGCCGAGGCGGCGCGCCTGTATTCCGACGGACCGGAGGCCAAGCGCGGCGGCGACGTCGGCTGGGTCTGGGCCGGCGGGGGTGCGCTGCCGCCGGTGGAGCGCGCCGCCCTGGCGCTGCAGCCGGGCCAGATGAGCGACATCGTCGAAAGCCGCCGCGGCTTCCACCTCATCAAGGCGACCGAGCGGCGCCCGGCCGGGCCGATCCCGTTCACCGATGCCCGCGATCGGATCGTCGCCCGGATCCTCGACGAGCAGCGCGACGAGCGTGTCCGGGTTTTCGTCGCCGAGCTGCGTCGCGGCGCGCGCATCGAAAAGGTCGGCTGAGACCATGCTCATTCAGCTGACCTCGATCGCGGGCGCCGTGCTGATCCTGGCGGCCTATGCGGCGCACCAGGCCGGCCGCATGTCGCGTGAGACTCCCGCCTATCACGTGATCAATGCCGGCGGCGGGGCGCTGCTCCTGGTGGTGGCGGTGGCGACGTGGCAGATCGGCTTCATCGTCCTCGAGGCGGCATGGACGGTCATCAGCCTGGTGGCGCTGCTCCGCCCGGGTCGCGACCGGGCCCGATCGGAACCGCGGGCGCCGGACGCCGGCATGCTAGAATAGGCGTCCCACAACAACTACAGACGACCCGGACCTTTCGCGCCGGAAGGCGCCGGGCGACAGGGGGATGCCCGATGGCGAAGGTGAAGAAGACGCAGCCTGAGATCGGCCGGAAGGCGCCCAAGTTCGCGCTGATGGGTACCGGGGGACGCGAGATCACCCTCGGCGACTTTGCCGGCAAGAAGAACCTGGTCCTGTACTTCTATCCCAAGGACGGGACCCCCGGCTGCACCACCGAGGCCTGCGGGTTCCGCGACGTGCACCAGCGCTTCGAGGAGCACGACACCGTCGTGCTCGGTGTGAGTCTTGATGCGATCGACGCGCACGAGAAGTTCTCGGCCCGGCACGGCCTGCCGTTCACCCTCCTGAGCGACAGCGGCCGCAGCATGTCGGAGGCGTACGGGGTCTACGGCAAAAAGAGCTTCATGGGGCGCGAGTTCTTCGGCATCCACCGGACCACGTTCGTGATCGACAAGAAGGGGACCATCCGGCGCATCGACCGCAAGGTCGATGTGAAGCAGCACCCGACCGAGATCCTCGACTTCGTCCGGACCGAGCTGGCCTGAGATCGGCGACCACCGGCGTGCCGCATATCCTCCTCGAAGGCCGCGCGTCGATTCCGCAGCTGCAGGCCGCCCACCAGCCCTACACGGTGCGCGAGGGCGAGCGGCTGGTGAAGGTCGAGCGTTTCTACGCCGACGAACGCGGCGAGGCCGCGCTGGTCGAGACTCTCGTGGCCGAGCGTGGCCACACCCAGAAGTTCTTCATCCTCGTGGCGGTGCGTCCCGGAGGGATGGCGGTGCGGCTCGAGCCGATGACCGATCCCGAGAAATCGCCCGGGGTCAAGCGGGCGCTGGCGATCGTGGCCGAGCGGCTGCGGCGCGTGACCGGCGGCCGGTTCGGCAGCACCAACATCCCGGAGTATCTGTCCGGCGACGCGCCGGGTGTGGGGAGCGACTGATGCCCGTCAAGGCGCGCTGCGGGCCGGCCGGTGACATCCCGGAGGGCGGCAGCAAGGTGGTCAAGGTGAAAGCGCACGTCATCGCCCTCTTCCGGCATGGCGGTGCGATCTACGCCATCGAGAACACCTGCCCGCATCAGGGTGGGCCGCTCGGCGAGGGGTACCTCGAGGCGAATGGTGTCGTGTCCTGCCCGTGGCACGGCTGGACGTTCGATCTGAAGACCGGGGTGTCGCCGCTCGATCGCGATGTGCGGGTCGGGTGCTACCCGGTCAGCGTCGAGGCCGGGCAGGTCGTCGTCGAGCTGCCCTGACCCCGGCGCGCCCGGACGCGCTCCTAGGAGCCTGTCCGAGTCATGGGATGGGTCGCGTTCGCGGCGCCGCGGGGCCGTATGCGAGGCGCCGCGACGACGGCGATGCGGGACATCGCCGAGGCGCGGCAACGACGCAGACGGCCC